>Ga0180433_10004840_pt1 | contig 18655 bp, 31 predicted proteins | sample SS_ome_8_FD_132980 | JGI IMG/M metagenome (GOLD analysis project Ga0180433, IMG submission 132980) | Hypersaline lake sediment archaeal communities from the Salton Sea, California, USA - SS_1_D_1 metaG | ecosystem: Environmental > Aquatic > Non-marine Saline and Alkaline > Hypersaline >... | reverse complement strand
GTCTAGAAAAAAAGCCCCAGAGATCGGATACCCCTACCCCTGTTTGTTGCCGTAGCCCCCGTCGACCTGTGCTGTTTTACGGCTATGGCAGCTGTGGCAAAGCGCTTGCAGGTTATGAAACCCGTGCGTGCCCCCTTCGCGCAGAGGGATGATGTGATCCACGTCAGTCGCTGGAGCCCCGCAGCGCTCACATTCTGGGTGCGTGCGTAGGTACCGGCCCCTGAGCCTGCGCCAGTTCAGGCCATACCCGCGCTCGGCCGCGCTGGGCCTGGTATCGCGCTGGCGTGGCTGCGTGCGCTGGTGAGCCGTGCAGCGGCTGCTGCCCGGTGCTGCCTTGCGCGGACAACCGGCCATGGCACACGCCCGTGCCGGTTTCGTCGGCAACTGACCCCCTTGTGCAGAGGCAAAAGCAAAAAGGCTGCCTATGAGGCAGCCTAGCATGGCCAAGCGACGAGCAGTGTCGTTCTACGCGTCAGCTGTTGACGTGTTAGCGACAGAACAGCACCCAGGCGCGGTAGACAGGGAGGTAGAGTGGCTCAGCCTGGAGATCAGCAAGATCTCGCTGTATGGTGCGCGCTGTGACACTGCACTTGTCAGCGAGTTCAGCCGTAGTGTGCGGGCGTTGCTCGAGCAGCCGCTCTATGTACCGCAGCCGTATCGCACGCTTGAAAGGCTGCGTGAGATGACGATGCGTGGTGTACTCTGGCGTCTCTTCTGGCATGCCACCCCCATTGTGTGCAGTGCTAGGCTGTGGTGTAGAACAGCGCCCCGTACGCCGTGGGCCTGAAGGCGAACTCGACCACGCACACCTGCAGATCGAGGTTGCCACCGAACTGCTCAGCGAACCCCTCGAGATCAGGCCACAGACCACCTTCACGCTCGAGATCGCCCTCAGGCATATCGCCCAGCCGTTGCAGGCATGGCCGGCACGTGAGCGTGATCTCACCGATCTGCTGACCACCCGAGTGAGGCAGCTTGTCGTACGCCTTGTGCACAGTGCGCCCTTGGTCGTACGCACGCCGCCACATCTCTACGTGTGCCGGCGCCCATAGCCGCCTGGTCATCGTCTTGTGCCCGGCCAGCAGCGCCTCAGCCGTCCATGCGAATGAGATGATCACCCCTGCCCCCACATCTCACGATACACCTCGTTGCAGTCGAACGCCTGCCACTTCTCAAAGATCTGCCCGCCAGTGTAGATCGTCGCCCCGAGCACCTCTCCCGAGCCCTCGGGCCCATACGGCCGCAGCATTCGGTTCGCCTCCCATAGGTCGTTCACGAACGTCCCGAGAGAGCAGCTCCGTTTCCAGCCCCTCTTCCCCCAGTCTCGGCGGTCCACTCCCGGGTCCTCGATCACGTCCCGGCCGATCTCCGACAGCACCAGCCCCCAACGCTTGAGCTCCGGCGTCTCCTTGTGCTCCAGCGTGAACCGCGTGAACCACCACGGATTCGTCATCGTCCGCCGGTAGGACCAGTACGCATGCGCCAGCCGTACGTCCCGAGGGTTCGCCACCTCCAGAATCGGGCTCAGTTCCCGTCCCCAGGCAGCCGTCGGCGGCATCCCCACGCTGAACGCCCCGAACCCTCCCCGAAGGCCGTTGTCGTGCAGGATCCGTAGCCTCTCCGCCTCGAACACCGCGAACTGCCCCAAGTCCCCGCCCCATTCGTTGAATCCCTGGACCACGAACGAGCCGATCACGTCCCGAGCATCCAGCAGCGCCCCCTGTACAGACTCCCACCACTCTCGGGCGCCGGCCTTGCCTCTCAGGACCAGCCTCCCCGCCGCATGGTCCATCCACGTCGCCCGCCACACGAACAGCGTCCCGTCCCCGCAGCGTCCCCGCAGCTCGACCATCCCCAGCGTGTCCATGTCCACCAGCGTGGCCACCGGCCAGCCCACCCACGGCGCCGGCGCATGGTTGATGAAATGCGGCCCCAGCATGTAGAACTCACGCGGCACGATCGGCCCGGAAGCCGCTGGCGGCTCCACGGGAACCACCAACTCCGGTGTCTGCGCCCCCCACGTCAGCCAGTCCGGGGCATCTGGAACGTCTGCATAGGCCCAGTGTGTCACCCGATCTGTGATCGGCCTCACGCCATCTGGCTCCATCCACTGGCCGTCCTCCTGGAGCCCTCCCAGGTTCAGGCTGCGCCGTGCCTGCCCACCATGACCCCACCATCCCGCGACCCAGCACAGCTGCATGAGAATCGGCAACCCGTTCCCCACCGCCGTCCATTTGACCTTCATCCCTCGCCTCCCTTCGCCTCGCCGAACCACTCGCAAAAGTCATCCAGCGAAAGCAGCACCCAGCCGCGCGGGCTCCCCTTCTCTCGCAGCACCACCATCGGCAGCCGGCCCTTCGCACACCGCCTCACCTGCGCCAGCGCCCGCTTCAGCCACTCCGGGAGCCTCCTGCGGTACTTGACCTCCACCGCCAGCCACGGATGCGCCACATCCGGCCCCGTCCGCCCCAGGGGCCCCACCCGCGTCCCCCCGAGCTTCCGTGCCACCGTCCTCTCCGCGGCCTTCCACGGCGCATCCGGCATCGTCACCACCCTCCGTTTCCCCTCCGTTGACTAGGGGGGCAGCGGGGGCCATCCCCGGCAGCTTCCCCTGTGGAATCCGCACCGTGATCCACAGCGGCTGCATCCCCAGCTGCGCCAGCCTGAACGCCGCCTCCAGGTCCCGCTTGGGGATCTGGAGCTTGACCGTCGCCCCCTCCCCCTTGCCCGAGAACTGCACCGCCGTCTTGCTCTCCTGCACGTACGCCGTGAACGAAAAGTTCCCGTCGTCGAACTCGTGGTACATCAGCCCGCCTCCACAACGCCAGCTGTGCCAGAAACGACCGTCGCGCCAGCCTGATCACTCTCGCACCTCAGTCCACTGCTCCGGCGGATAGCTCAGATACTCCCGCCCCTCGCTCCCGTCCCGCATCACCAGCAGGTTCCCGCTGTTCCCCAGCCCCATCAGCGTCCCCGTCTCCCCCGTCTGCTCGTGCCGAAGTTGCTGCCCCACCCGGTAGCCCTTCCCCTCCGCCCGCTCCGAGAGTGCTGCCACCGTCATGCGCGCGCCTCCTGTGCCGGCACCTCTATCTCATAGTCCTTCACGATCTCCCCGTACTCCTTGCTCCCCCTCATGTGCATGTCCCACCAGTAGATACCGAAGTGCTTCCCGAACAGCCCGCTGTCGCGGTAATCCTTGAAATGCCCTCTACAGATGTGCAGTGCCTGCTGGATGTGACGTCCTTCATCGTCCGGGCGACTGTCCTGCTTCCGCAGCTGCTTCCGCAGCGGTTCCACGCGGACCAGCTTGTAGCGCAGCTTCGGGACCGGATCTCTAAGGCCCCTTGCCGGTGCCCTGCCCAGTCCGCTGGCGCCTCGAACGTGCGCCCGCCCTTGGTGTACGTCGCTGGGTTCTCGAACTCACACCAGGTCACCGACCATGGGGGAACGATCGTCGGGAAGTCCTCGCGCAGCCGCCATCTGTCGTGATGCGAATTCGAGAACCAGTTGGCGACAGTCGTTATGTCCACGACGATAGGGCTCAGAATGCCCATGGCATCACAGGTCTTCTGCATAATCCGGTCCCGCCGCTGGTATATGTCTGGTAACAGTCTCCAGCTCACCCCTCCCTCCTCCTATAGTCCCCCGCCGCCAGCGCCAGGTACCGGCTGAACCCGCCCGCCACCCGCGCCCCGTCCAGCAGCCGCGACACGATCCGCCCGTCCAACGCCCGCCCCATCTGCCCCAGACTCAGGTTCGTCGTCACCACCATCGGCAGCCGCCTCCGGTACCTGTGATCCACGATCTCGTACACCTGCTCACGCGCCCAGTCCGTGTCCCGCTCCGCCCCCAAATCGTCAAGGACCAGCAGCTCCACCTCCTTGAGCGCCCCGATCACCCGATCGTACGCCATCGCCGCGCCCTTGTCGTACCCTCGCCTGAGCATGGCCAGCAGCTCCGGCACCGAGGCCATGTACACCGCGCTCGCCCGCGCCAGCAGATGCCCCGCGATCGCCAGCGCCAGGTGCGTCTTGCCGCTGCCATAGGGCCCCGCCAGGATCAGCCATCCCTCCGGACGGTCCGCGTACTGCCGGCACACCATCAGCGCCCGGCCCATCTGCACCCGTCCCGCCTCGTCCGCCACACACCCGTCCACGTCAAACCGCTCGAACGACATCGCCGCGATCTGTCGGCCATCCAGGCCACTCTCGTCCCGCATCCGATCCGCCCAGCGCCGCGCCTTGGCCCTCCTCGTGCACTCACATTCGATCGCCTTGCCATACAGCCGATGCCCCACAGGCACCTCGAGATACACGAACCCCAGCCCCTCGCACTGGTCACAGCCGACCTGCAGGGCACCGCTACCTGTCACTCGGCACCCAGCGTCTCGGCCAGCCTGAGCTCGGTCACACGGAGGGCGATCCTGGCCACGTCCCAACGCTTCACTGCCTCGCGCAGCGCTGGCCTGAATCCTGCGATGGTGTCCTTCTGGAGGACGTGCGCGATGAGCGTCGCCAGCTCCTGCCCGCACACCTTCAGCTCCGCCAGCTCCTCCCGAGGCTCGATCGCAAAGACTGCCTTTCCGCTGTGCGAGGCCCCTCCCGTGCCCACGCCGCCGCGGCGAGTCCTCTCGCCCCTTGTGCCGTCCATCAGCCCCCTCCTGCCCGCGAAGCTACTGCTTCGCCAAGGCGTGTACTCTCGCCCCAGTACTCACGCCCCCTGGCCAACTCTTCTCGAACCCATACGCCGGCAGCTCGTCATCCTCCCCCGGCCGATACCCGCTGCCCTGCTTGTAGAAGAACCGCACCCCCGCCTTGAGGCACTGCTCGAACAGCCGCACCGCCCACATCGGGTCGAACGGCCTCCGTCCCGGCCCACTCTCCCCGCCACAGACCACCCAGTCCAGCCCAGGCAGCCACTTGGCCAGATCTATCGGCCCCAGCATCGGCTCCACACTCACCCAGCGCATGGCCGCCGGCGTCTCGATCAGAGGCGCCACCCGCCGATCCACCCACTGCTGGCTCTCCACGCTCGTTCCCAGCCATATGCTCTCCAGGGGGGCCAGGGTCCAGAGGTGCGCCAGCGCGTCCCGCATGCGCACCGGCCGCTTGGTCAGCACCTGCCAGACCACATCCTTGCGCGTAAACATCACCGCCAGCGCCTGCACGATCGTCCCGTCCGCCACCCCTGCGTGGAACAGGTCCCCCGTGTCGCACACGAACAGCATCGGCGCCGTGCCAGGCCCTCGCTTGTTCCCGTCCGTCGGCCACCGTCGCGTGAGCAGGCGATCCAGCTTCTCCGGGTGGTACCGCACCTCGAACGACAGCCCGAATCGCTGGTACAGCCTCCGCGCATAGCAGTGCTCGCATCCCTCCGAGACCGCCGTGCACCCCGTCACAAAGTTCAGGTCCCCGCCAGAGAAATCCGTCCACCCGATCGTACTCCGCTTCACGTGTCCCCCTGTAGTGCACCGCTGAGGCCTGTACTCGAATCGTCAGCTTTGCTGAGGCCTGTACTCAGGCCCCAGCGCCACCTCCGTCAGGGCCGCCTCCTCCTCACTCATCCCCGCCCCGTTTCCACCCGTCAACGGGGGGCCATGGGGAGAGGCACGCGCCCCGGGCGCTCCCTGCTGTGCCGGAATGCCATGCACATACCACTCCGTCAGCCACTTCCAGCTCTCCCGGTTGTACCCCCGCTCGACCCACTCCTGCCGGCATGCCGCCATGTGCGTCCCGTTCGGCCTCTCCCCCAGCAGTTCGATGATCGCGTCGTACATCTCCAGAGGTGGCAGCTTGCGCCCCCCCAAAATCCCCTTGACGCACTGGATCGCCGGATGCTTCGTCCGCGGATCCGCCGACCGCCGATGGCGAGTGCCCTCGCCCCTCGACGGCGCCTTCGCGGTGTCCCCAGGGGCCACCTTCCCTGAACCAGCATCCTTCCCTTGCTCTGCCCTGGGAGCGCCAGGCTCCAGCCTGGCCCCCTGCGAAGCAGGGGTATCTGTCTCTGTATCTGACTCTGTCTCTGAGGGCGTTACACCTCGTTGCGCCGTCGTTTCCCCGTCGTTACCCCCTCCGTGTAACGTCGTTACACCCTCGTTACACGCAGAACCGGGCCCACGTGTAACGCGAGCCCGGTGTCGTTTCACCCTCTCTGCAACGGCGTTGCGGCTTGAGCTAGGAGGACGCGCCTGCCTCACCCCATACTGCGAGACGACCAGCACGCCGTCCTCGTCCTCGTGGACCATGCCCCGATCCGTGAACGCCGCCAGCGCCTCTGTCAGCGTCTCCAGGTCGCAGCGGATCCGCCAGGCCACAGCATCCCGCGTGTCCAGCCTGCCCGTCTCCGCCCCAGCAGCGTCCCGGTCGTCGATCTCGCCCGCCAGCGCCAGCAGCGCCGCCCAGATCCCCCGGCCCACCCAGGAGAGGCTGCCGATCTTGGGGTCACGGTTCGATTCCGTGTACAGCTTAACCCAGCTCTTCACCGCGTCGCCCTACCCCTTTGGCAACCGCGGCCTCGCCTCCTTCACGTCGCCCCAAATCACCGCCAGCACCGTCAGCATCCCGCCCACGTACGCCAGCGCCAGCAGTACCCCGAACGTCAGCCAGGAGATCTCGCCCATTCGCTAGCTCCTCCTGATACCACTCCAGCAGAATGCCGCACGCCTCCACAACCCTGTCGAACGACGGCGTCTGTCTCCCCACCACCGGCATCGCGTCAGACCCCGTAGATCAGCGTCACGTCGACAGAGTCCGGTGAGCACGCGCTCGGCCTGGCGTGCGCTTCCCCGTCCCCCGTGTACAGCTTCAGCTGCCATCCCGCATGGCTCCGGTGCCAGCCCACCGTCATCGTGGCACCGTTCGCGGCGTCCGTCGGCAGGTCGATCCACACGTCCTCGAGCAACAGACGGCGCAGTCTCGGCCCTAGGTCCCGGCCGATCCTCAGGTGTGCCCCGTCGAGCACCATCGTTGCCCGCCCCCGCACGGCAGTAAACGCATCCCCCTGCTCCTTGAGCCTCAGCGCCTCGCTCAGCGACCCGATGCGCACAGGCACCATCGGCTCGATCAGCTTGAGCGCCTTGATCCCGTTCTCCGCCTTGAGCACCGCCTCGATCGCCTTCACGATCTCGCTCGCCAGCTCCCGCTGCCCAGTATCGTCCACGGCTACCCCCCCATCCCCACGTACCCCGCCGCCTCCGCGTCCACCATCCCCACCATCAGGATCAGCAGACACACCAGCACCACCGCCACCACCTGCCACGCCTCGCAGTTAGCCCACGCAAAAGCCGACCGGCGTACTCGCCGCGGGTTCCGCCGAGCGCAGTACTCTGCGCCTACGCCACCAGGTCTCCACAACATCTCTCACCCCCGCACTGCGCAGCAGTGCTAACGCCACTACCTAGGCGAGTACCCTCGCCCCGCCTCCACTGCTCCGGATACCCTACCTCTGCCGCGTACGCCCTTTGCCACTCCCGGCCCGCGTCTCGCGCCTGATCCAAGGCCTCCTCCACCCGCACCACGTACGCGTCCGGTCGCGGATACCTGTCCCGCCGTCGCACCAGCAGCAGCCGCGCCACCCCGATCGCTCCCAGCGCTCGAGCCAGCGAGGCCGCTGGCGTCTCATACCTCAGCGCGATCGCGTCCAACTCCCGCAGATTCCGTCCGCTCATACCCCTCCGCTTCTCGCTCCGTCTGCCGCCACAACACCCACACGATCATCGGCGCCCCCCAGAGCACGTTCGCCACCACCACGCCCACGAACGTCCCCCAGCCCATCGCCAGCCCCAGGCTCCCCGCCACCAGCAGATTGCCCACCACCACCTGGAACCAGCTCAGACGCCGCCACGTCGCCCCGAACCGCGGATGCCCGTTCAGCTTGGTGACCAGCCACGCATACACACACCCCAGCGCCACACTGCCCACCACAACCGCCGGCCATCCCTCACGTAGCCCTTCCTGCGAATCCATACAGCTCCCTCAGACTGCCTGTCCTCGATCCGCAGTTCGGTGGGCAGTACTCTGCCCCGAACTGCCAAGGCGAGTACTCTCGCCCGGCCACCCGTCCCTCAACCCCTCTGGCGAGTCCATACGGCTCCCTCACCACGGTCACCAGTACCTACGCCCCCATCAGCCGGAACGCCTGCTCCGTGGATAGCCCCGCCATGCGGTACGCCCGGAACCGAGGGTACCGCTCGTCCCTACGCAGCAGCGCCTCCGCCACCTCGTCCACGCCGCTCTCGTCCAGCTCCCCCTCGCTCTCCAAGACCGTCACCTCGACCGGGTCGTCATCCTGAGTGACCTCCACGTACTTCAGCACCGGTCCCCCAGACCCCTCCTCGAACGAGAGCTCCACCGTCCACCGCTTCCTCGTGCCCATCACTCCCCCCGTCGCAACTGCCAAGGCGAGTACTCTCGCCCCTATGACTCAGCCGCCCACCCCCCGGCGAACCAGGCGGCCGAGTTGCTCTATCGTTCCGCCTCATCTGTTTTCTACCCCGCTCAGGCCCCTCCTTTCTTTCACTGTAAGCCCGGGGACACAACCGACCGCCTCCGGCAACCTGCAGAAGCGTCCCGGCGTGTACTCACGCCCAGCTTCTGCCAAGCGCGGTACTCCGCGCCGTACTCTCGCTCGGGGTGAGGGCCTATCCCCGCCCCAGCATCTCCCCGATCACCGCCGCCAGCTCCCCCTCCGCCTCCTCCGTCCAATCCAGCGCCTTGCGCAGCTTGGCCAGCAGCTCCGGCCCAGGGAACAGCTTCCCTGTCTCGAATCGACTCAGCATCGCCGAGTCAATCCCCGACTTGGCCGCTAGGTCAGCCTGCGTCATCCCCCGCGCGACCCGGATCAGCCGCAGCCGTGTCCCAAAGTCCATAACGCCCTCCGTTCGTTTCTCGCGCCATATCGTTCGTTACAGGAACGCCCCTCGGCAAAAAAGAGAGAGCCGGGCCGTTGCGTTCGTTCTGCGCGTCCCCATTGTAACATACGCGAACGATCCTGTCAAGGGGTCTGGCATATCTGATGCCTCAAAACACGAGACCTCGGGTATAATGGGTACGACATCCGTTCCAGGAGGGTACGCGTGGCATCGTTCGGTCACTGGCTGGAGAGACACATAACCCGGATGAACACCAACGTGGTCGGCCTTGCCGGCAAGGTCGGGGTATCTCACGCCACCATAAGCAAGTGGATTGCCGGGAGCATGATGCCGTCCGTTGGCAACATTCGGAGGCTCGCCAACGTGCTGAGTGTCCCGGTCGAGGAAGTCTACATCGCCCTGGGGATTATCAAGCCGCGTGAGGACCTGACAGACGATCAGCGAGAGTTCCTGTACCTCCTGGACAACGTATCCGTGGACGTCCGCAGGGCCCAGAAACGTTTCCTCCGGGAGCTGGTCCAATCTCCAGGCTATGCAGCAGATGCGGACATCCCAGACACACCGGCAAAAGCGCCCGAACGAGCGCCACCAACTCCCGATCCTCAATAGCGCGCATCGCGTTCATCCATCCCTCCATCGCGCTACAAGCTGAGTCCATTATACGAGCAGGGGTTGCGTCCCGGCAATACCCCACCCATACACAAGGCTACCCAATATAACCCAAGAGGACTGCAGGTTTCTGCAGTATCCCCCCATCGTTTCGCCCCGGAGGCCCCATGCCCAAAGAGCCCATGTCCCGCGAAGAACGTGCCGCGATCCTGGACGCAGAGATCAGCAAGTACCTGAAGAAGGGCTGGATCGTCCAGAGCCAGACCGAGACCCGCGCCCAGCTGATCCTCAAGCGCGAGCGCGGCTGCATCGGCAAACTCCTCTTCGGCATCTGGGATCTGATCTTCAAGCGCAAAGGCTTCATGATCGTGCTTGAGGTCGATGAGCATGGCAAGCTGTCCACCTGCAAGCGCAAGCAAGTCGTATAGCGACAGACACCGCTCGATCTGCGCGTCCAGCCAGCTTCCGGAGGCATAGATGCCTAGGCGCCGTCGCCCAACCATCCCCCTGATCGTGTGCGCCCTGTCCGTCGCCCTGATCATCTCCTGCGGCAGCGACGAGCCCGAGCCCGCCGTGGCCACCGCCACCCCGAGGCCCACGAACACACCCTACCCGACCTACACGCCGCGCCCCACCTACACCGTGGAGCCCACCAGTTCGCCGGCACCCACCCGGACCCGCACACCAGTTCCCACGGCCACGCCGCCACCCGCGGCCACCCCGCGTCCCGCGACCACAGCCACACCCGCTCCCGACGTCGTCCAGGTCCTGCGCATCATCGACGGCGATACCATCACCGTCCGCCTGGGCGGCCGCGAGCGTACCCTGCGCTACATCGGCATCGACTGCCCCGAGCCGCCCCATCCCGGCAGGCCCGTGGAGTGGCTCGCCGACGAGGCCACCGCCGCCAACCGCGCCCTCGTCGCCGGCCAGCAGGTCCGCCTCGAGGCCGACGTCAGCGAGACCGACCCCAGCGGCCGCCTCCTCGCCTACGTCTGGCTCGGCGACACCATGGTCAACGAGGAGCTCGTCCGCCTCGGCATGGCCGCCTCCAAGGCCTACCCTCCCGACACCAAGCACCAGGCCCGCCTCGACACCGCCCAGGACGTCGCCCGCGCCGCCGGCATAGGCCTCTGGGGGGCACCACCCACCCCCACCATCACACCCACCCCCGCCCCGCCCACCGGCGCCATCCTCGAGATCACCGAGCACCATGGCGGGGACGTGCCCGAGATCATCAAACTATGCAACCGGGGAGACGCGCCCCAGGACATGACCGGTTGGCACCTCTACTCCGAGGTCGGCCAACAGACCTATGACTTCCCCAGCGGATACATGCTGGATGCCGGCGCCTGCGTTAGCGTGCGCAGCGCCGCTGACTTCTGTCCCGAGGACCAGCTCTTCTGGACCGAGAAGAACATGTGGAACAACCGCAAGTGCGACATAGCCCGTCTCATCGATCCGTCGGGCCGTGAGATCCACAGCCTCCCCCACGTCGTGTGCACACGGGTGCCGCCTCTCCCTACGCCCACGCGCAGCAACTGATGACAGCGGAGTAGCGCCCTGGAGCAGACCGTCTACCGCGCCGCCCTAGTCGCCGCCGTCAGCACAGCCGCCCAGGCCAGCAAGGAGCGGCACTCCATCCCTGCCCAGCTCGAGGCCGACCGCGACGCCGCCGAGCGCCTCGGGGCCCGCGTCGTCGACGAGGTCGTCATCCCTGGCCATTCGCGCGACTATACCTTCCTGCACGATCTCATCGCCGACTGCGCCGAGTACGCCCGCCTCGTCCAGCTCGTCGAGACCGAAACCGTCAACCTGATCATCTGCTGGCGCTACGATCGCCTCTGGCGCAACGACTGGATCCGCGCCGACCTGATGCGCCTCTGCGCCATCCACTCCGTCCAGGTCTACGCGACCGAGGAGCCCCGCCCGCCCGATCCCCCCTCCGAGGTCAGCAAGCGCCAGGGGTTCGACAAGATCCTCCAGGTCTTCTCCGCCCTCGCCTCCGAGTCCGAGCAGAAACGCCGCGTCCAGCGCACCCGCGTCGGCATGGCCGGCCGCATCGCCAAGGGCCTGGGCCACTGGGCCGCCATGATACCCTACGGCTACCGTAGGGGCCCCGAGGGCGTCATCGTCCCAGACCCCGACGAGGCCTGCTGGGTCTTGTGGATGTACCAGCAGCGCGCTGCCGGCTGGGGCGCAGCACGCATAGCCGCCGAGATGAATCGCAGACAGGTACCAACACCGGCCTCCAGGCGGCCGCACGCGACGCCAGGGACAACGTGGCACCCCAGGACTGTGCGCCGCATCCTGCTCAACGACGTCTACGTCGGCGTCGTGCGCTGGGGAGAGCACGTCAACCCCGAGGGTGTGCACGAGAGGCTCATCTCCCGCCCGCTGTGGGATCGTGTGCAGCAGCTTCAGCGGGAACACACTCGCCCCTGGCCACAGCGGGACGAGAGCGGCTGGCTCCGCGGCCTCCTGCGTTGTGGATTCTGCTCGGACGAGGGCCGCAGCCGCGCCATGACCTACTACCGACGCAAACCCTCCGGCCCGCTTCGGTATCTGTGCTGCTCCTACTACCGCAACTCGCGGGGCACCCGCTGCTGCCACAACGGCCACCCGACCTCCAAGGTGCACCCATTTGTGACCGAGCGCATCTGCCGCTGGCTGTCCGACCGCGACGCCTGGCAGGCAGCCCGTCGTGCCCAGTTCGACGACCGCGACAGCGAGCGCGAGCTAGCCCAGATCCGCTCGGCCATCGCCTCCCAGCGCACGACCTGGGACCGGACCTTCCGCGCCTACCAGCTCGGCATCATCAACGCCAACGATTTGGCCATCCACAAGACCACCATGGACCGCGACCTGGCCGCCCTAGAGACACGCGAGTCCGAGCTCACCCGCCGGCAGGCAAACGTCGGCGCCCTCGAGGCCAAATTCGCCGAGCTCGCCCCGCTCGTGTCATCCCTCTCCGAGGCCCCGTACGCCGTCCGCGCCCGCGTCGCCCGCGCCCTCATCCGCTCCATCCACCTACGCCGCGGCACCGCCCCCATCATCACCCTGTGGTAACCTCCGGACGCTTGCCCTGACCACCGTCCCAATCTGACCAACTGCCCCCAGACCTCACGACCACACACCAACTCGCGCGACTGCACCAGAACATCGTCAGCGGCCACTGCCCTGGCCTCTACGTCACCGACACCCGCGCCCGCGCCGCACGGTACGCCAACGCGCAGGCGACCGAGGTTGTCGATCCCGACGCGACAGAGCCGGGACCGCACTCCGCGATCCTCATCATCGAGGCGCCCGAGTCTACACGATGGTTCCGCAGAGACCCCGGGCACGTGCGGTCCCTTGACCAGGTCGAGGCCTGGATCAACATGCCCGACCTTACGATCGTGGACATCGAGTACCACCCGTGCGCCTACCAGCCGTGCAACTGCCACACCAAGACGGCCCCTGCGGTGGCTGCTCTTCTTGCGATCAGGGAGCTGACCTAATGCCCCGCCAGATATCCTACCACATCCCCGACGTCTACGACGACATGCTCAAGCAGCTGTCCCGCCGCTGGGGAACCAACCAGACCCAGACCCACCTCCGCTGCATCGAACTCTGCCACCGCCTCGAGGTCGAGGAGACGGCGCCATTCCAGTATATCCATCCTCTCGACGACAAGACACACTACGACGCCGACGGCAACCGCCGCCCCTGAACGCCACGGTGCCCGCCGAGCCGAGGGGGCTAACCCCGGCCCGACGGGCACCACCGAAGGAGGAGGAGGATAGTAGGCAATCATTCCCCTCCCGTTGACGGGAGGGGTTAGGGGAGGGCCCGTCCCCGCCCCAATCTCACCGCCCCATGCACACCCTGCCCCAGCACGATCGCCGTCGTCGCCGTGAACACCAGCACCTCGACCCACGCCCGCCAGTCCGCCGGCACCGGGTTGTACCCCATCGCCACACACACCCCGAACGCCCCACACGCGAGACCCGCCGTGATCCCAAACGCCACGAACCGCTTCGGCTGGGGCGCCAATTCCTCCAGCCACCACACCCGATCCATCAGCGCAAACGCGATCGCCGCCGCGCCCCCGCTGCTCATCAGCCACGCCAACACCTCACGCAACGTCATGGTGCCTCCCTCTCCATCGTCTCCCTGATGTGCGCCACATCACTCTCTATCCGCGCCAGCGCCACCCGGATCTCCACCCAGGCCCCTTCTATCTGCTTGATCTGGACCTCGTTCGCTACGCTGCGTCGCTCCGTCTCCGCAAGGCGGTTCTCAGACGTACCCCAGGTGATCCCCCAGCCCACGATCATCACCACAAGCCCGATCACAACCGCGATCGTCTTGATGTCCCATGTTCGTCTCTGCTCCTGCTGCGCCGCCGCGTTCGAGGCCATGCCCACCCCCTACGATATCGCCCGCGTCACGATCCCCGTCACGTTCCACGTACCCACGCCGCTCGCCGCCCAGTCTTCGTCGATCGGGTCGCCGTCCTTGAGCGCCTTCACATCGTACACCATCCCCGCCATGACCGCGATACCCGCCGTTATGTCACTCGACACCGTCAGCGTGATGTCGCCGGCATCCTCGTCGTCAACAACCAGCGTCGCCTTTCCCGCCGTCTGGTCCCCCGCGCCGTTCACCCTGATCAGCCCCGCGTCCTCGTCCACCCACAGGATCGCATCCGCGTCAGCGTCGCCCAGTTGCTCCTTGACCATCAGCACCAGGTTGTCCCGCCCAGCCAGCGACCCGAGTCCGGTCAGGCTAACGCTCCACGTTGTGGCCTGCTGCACGCTCACCGAAGTGCCCGCCACGGCAGCCGTCACACTCGCCGCGCTCTGGGTCAGCGTTCGCGTAGTAGCCGCCCAGACTGCGGTCGCGATGCTCGAGACCAGCGCCGACAGGCTGGTCAGCGTCCGCGTCGTGTACTCCCACACAGCTTGCGGCAGAGCCGCGATCGAGACCGCCGTCGCCAGGCCGCTCTGGATCGCCGCCACCGCCGTAGAGTTGGGCGCGTCGACCAAGTCCATCTCGGCCCCGGCGGCAGCTGCGGTCTTGGCCGCATCATAGGCAGCCGTGAGCGTCATTGCGGCCCCAGTTGCTGCCGGAGAGGCGGGCAGATTGTCGGTCTTGGCCTGGATAGCGTCCGCCACCGTGTCCACCGTCTGGATCGACGCGTCCAGATGCTCGACCCCGGCACGCCCCACAGCCCAAACAGCCGCGAGATGCGCTTCGTCCACATCACCCGCCGACTTGAACACCGCGGTGTACTCAGCCTCGGCGTCTACGCTCCCTGCGGCCAGCTTGTAGTAGTACAGCCCGTCGCCCGCCTCGGTCGCGTTGCCAGCGGAGACGATCTCGGAAGCGCCGCCCGAGTGCGGGAACTCCCACACGTCGACAGTCACCGTCAAGCCCGTCACGCCCTCGCCGTCCTTCTTGTAGTGCGCCTGGAACGTAACTGGGTTGCCCTGTTGTTCTATCATGCAGCCTCCTACAGGGCGTCTATCTCTGCCTGCTTGTCCGCCTGAAGCGCCTGGTTGGCCGCCAGCGCCGCGTTGAAGTCTGTGGTGTCGTCTGTGAACCCGTCCCGCAGGTTGCGCTCAGCAGACTCTAGCGCCGCGAGCTCCTGCTCAAGTTTCCCGCGTGTCAGAAACGCTTGGAACAGCGCCGCGTCACCGCCAAACGCTGTCACGATTGCGTCCACTACTGCATTGATCTGTACTTCACTTGCCATAATGATTCCTCCTAAAGTGCCGCCATTGCGGCAGCCAACGCCGCCACGTGAGCTGTAATGTCAGAGTTGTACATAGCGAAAGCCTGTATGTGCACTTGCGCGAGTGCCCCAGCGATGCCGGGGGGCCCATGGTTCGCTGCAATGTAGCAGGCCCACCCGATGGGTGCCATCGCGATCCACGCAATATCCAGTGCGCCATTGCGATAGCCGCCCTGCGGCGTCATGATTATGTTCCCCGCGACCATAGCAGGAGGATTATCCATGAACACACCGACGCCGTATGCCAGCGCGATCTTACCCCACCAATTTGGATACGCTGAGATAAAGCCCTCCCCGAACAAGCTGTGTGCCCCCGCCGGAGAACCCATGTTCGAAAACTGGACTGCATAAGATTGCGGCAGCGCACATACGACACCAGTGTCTAGATGCTGTGTTGTGCCGTTGAACTGCCAGCCCGTAGCCGCGCCCCATGCGGGCGCGACACCTGGGCCGCAGTTGTTCCCGCTCCCAGAAAGGTCCACGTAGCTGGCTGCTAGGTTTGCCGACCCCTTGGGCTGGTAGGCTGCGATGCACGTCCCGCCACCAGCAAGCCACCAGTCGGCACCCGCCTCTCTCTGCACCGCCCGCCCCAACGGCCCTTGCGTCTGGCGCTTGGAGCCCAGTACCAGCCCGATGCTGGCCCAGACGTGGCGCTTCAGGTCGGGCGCTAGGATCGTGGTGGGGAGCGTCGCGACGGTCACTGCAGCGGATCCCATCCGCATCTGCACTCACACCGCACCCCGCCCAGCTCCCCGACCGCGTTCGCCATCCGCATGCTTGCCTCTGCTAAAAGCTCCCCCAGCGCGTACCCCTGCAACGGTATGCAGGTCGGCGCCTGTGTTGGAGTCGGCGAGGGTGACGCCGTCACGCTCGGCGTACAGGTCGAGGTAGCAGCCACCGACGGCGACGCAAGCGCAGTACTCTGCGCAGTCGCCGTCGGAAAGGCAGTACTCTGCCCCGCTTCCCCCACCCAGTACACCTGCCACTCCGCCCACTCACTCAGCGGCACACACACCGGATCCGCCCACGTGAGCCCTTCCCCCGGCGCCCATGTGGCCGATGCCATCACCAGCCCGCTCGGCCTCAGTCCTCGGTACCCCTCCGCGTCCACGCAGACATAGACACCGTCCGCCCAGTCCTCCCGCCACATCCGCACCACCGCCCTGGGCCCCTCGTCCCACGGCGTCGGGAACGGCATCGGCGTCGTCGTCGGCCACGGAGGCCATGGCGTGCTCGGCCCCGGCGTCCAGGCCGGCGTCCGCGTCGGCGTCTCTACAGGCGCCTCCCCGCCCGCCTCGAACGTCACGCCAGGACTCTGGCCCCCAGCCTCTCGCGAGGCCACCTTGTACCCCACACTCCCGTTCGGACAGATCCCCGCGATGATCAGGTTCCGCCTCGCCGCGGCCTCCACCGGCTCGAACGCCGGCAGCAGCACCTCCCACTCCCGCGGCAGGCTCTCCTCCGCGTACACCGTGAACTGCGCAAGGCGAGTACTCTCGCCCAGGTGGCTCTCCCACAGATGCCCCGCGTACACGATTCTCCGGTTCCACTCGATCCCCTGGTACACCCGGACGATCATTCCCTGCGCGTTCGTCCGCTCCGTGAAGGTCATCCGCAACACGCCGCCCTCACTCAGGTCCACGTCCGGCGGGTACGTCACCAGCGCCAACGCCACCACGTCGTTCCCCGTTGCCTGGAGCCTCAGATACGGCTGAGTATCTTTGGCCGCCTCCGGATCCCACCCCGTCACATACGTGTCGGCCACCGGCGCAACACCGACGCCCGTGCTCTGAGCCCGCGTTGCCTCGCCCGTCAACCCGGACCCCACCACGACCGTCGTGAGCAGCACCCACGCCACCAAGAGCCACGCTGCCGACGTTCCCCCCCGTTGACGGGGGGGATCGAGGGGGGGCCTTCTCCCTGTCACGCTGCCCTCACCCCAGATGGGTCCACATACCCCCCGTACCCGTTCCCCCGGTCCATCTCCGCCGGCCTCACCCCATAGTGCAGATGCCGCCCCGCGATGCCCGCCGGCACCGTGATCCCGCTGTACCCCATGCACGCGATCACCTCACCCGGCACCGCCACACCCTTGTCCATCACCCAGATTGCCGCCAGGTGCGCGAACAGCCAGTGCCACCGTTCTCCCATCACATAGGCGTACAGCCCATACCCGTCCGAGCTGCCCACCCGCAGTACCCCGGCCCCCGTCGCGTACACCCAGAACACCTCGTCATCCCACGCCTCCGGGATTCCCCCCCAGTTGACGGGGGGGCTAGGGGGGGGCGTGATAGGTCTGTCTGCAGGCCCGTTGACCCAGTCCTCTCCGTTGTGCCCGCGCAGTCCCCACCGCGCATAGTACGCCCCATTCTCGCCCCATCCCTGCGAGATCCGCCCCCCGCGCAACGGCAGCAGCCGCTTCCCCGGAGCGCCAGCGTCCCGCTGGCACGCTTCCGCCAGTTCCCCCCGTTGACGGGGGGCTAGGGGGGTCATTCCCCACCGTCCCAACGCTGTCTGAGCGTCTCCAGCCACCCCCCAAGCGTCGCCCCAATCGTCGCCCGCTCGTTCGCCCGGATCAGCCGACCCACCCGGTCAGCCCCATCCGTGCCCCCGCCCTCATCCGCCTCCGCGATCAGCGCGTCCAGGTCCGCCAGCGCCCGCCTCAGATCCCCCAGCTGCTGGTACACCACTCGCACCTGCCGATCCAGCTTCCACTCGCCCTGTGGTGTTAACAAGGCTCCTCCGATTCCCCCCCGTTGACGGGGGGGAGAGGGGGGGCATTCTCTACCCTGCACAAATACGCCACCTTCTTCCGCATCCCCTCCGGCATCGCCTCGAACTGCGCCTCCGCGTTCGCCTCGTCCCGCCACTCCATAAGCGCCGGCCCCAGCGTCCGCGCCGCACGCCTGAATGCCGCCGGCAACTCCTGCGGCCAGATCATCGGCCGGCACTCTGGGCTGCCATAGTACGCCTGCACCAGCGCCCCCAGTTCCTCCCGCGTCACGTCCAGCCCCACCGTGCCATCCAACCCCTTCGCCCCAGGCGCGATCCGCAGCCCGTTCTCAGCCCAGCCCAGCCCCCGCGCCTCGAGCACCTCCTCCGTCTGCCCCTCGATCGACTCCGCCAGGTTCGCGAACACATCCAGTAGCGCCCCAGTCGCCGCCGCCTGGCACAACGTCCTCATCCCCCACACATGCAGCACCGTATCCTCGATCCTCATCCGTCCCCCTTCTCCTCCTCGCCGCCCCCCGTTGACGGGGGGTTGGGGGGCTAGCTCGGCGTCCCCGTCGGCGTGTCCGGCTCGTTGTACAAGTGGCCATGCGCTGACACCGCCGCATCCGCCACGCCGCCTATCAGGTTGTGGGTGTGTGGCCTTGTTGGCACCTTGATCGGTGCGC
>Ga0180433_10004839_pt1 | contig 18655 bp, 33 predicted proteins | sample SS_ome_8_FD_132980 | JGI IMG/M metagenome (GOLD analysis project Ga0180433, IMG submission 132980) | Hypersaline lake sediment archaeal communities from the Salton Sea, California, USA - SS_1_D_1 metaG | ecosystem: Environmental > Aquatic > Non-marine Saline and Alkaline > Hypersaline >... | reverse complement strand
TAGAATTTGAAGAACGCAGAAATGCGCTTCCTTATGAAATTGGAGATAAAGAAGCTGAATTTAGACACGAAAAATCTATGCAGGGGTGGAGTGATGATATGGATGAGGAAATTTGGGATAAACCGATTTAAGTAGTGCGTTAGCAAATTAATGCTAACTATTACATAAACACACGTACTTATAACTAATTAATAATCAAGCGTTATGAAACAATTTAATAGGGAACTTTTAGAAAAACTATCCTACCTCATGAAAATAAAAGGGAAAGCAAGTAAGACTATAGAATGTTATAACAATGCTTTGTTGAAGTTTTTTCGTTTTACAAACAAACAGAGTAAAGATATATCTAAACAAGATTTTATAAACTACTTAAAACACATAACAGAAAATGATTGCTCTAAATCAACACATGAACAATTTATTAACGCATGGAAGATTTATTTAAAAGAAATTCATAATAAAGAATTAAAATACGGTAATCAATATAGACCTAAAAAAGAGAAGCGATTACCTAAAGTACTGTCCGAGTCGGAAATTGTAAATGGAATAAAGTCCTGTAAAAACATTAAACATAAAGCTATCTTGTCGGTCTTGTTCTCTACGGGTATGAGGAGATCAGAACTTATAAACTTAAAAATAAAAGATATTGATTCTAAAAATATGATTATACGTATAAAACAAGGTAAGGGTTTTAAGGATCGTAATGTTCCGTTAACAGATAGCTTGCTTGGTATATTACGTGATTATTATAAAGAATGTAAACCAATATTCTTCTTGTTTAACGGAACTAGAGGTAAATACTCTGCTACTAGCTTGGCTAACGTAACAAAGAAATACTTAAACATAAACCCTCATGGAATAAGACACTCCAGAGGAACTAATCTTATAAACAACGGAGCTGATGTTACTGAAGTACAGAAGTTATATGGACACAAAAATGTAAAAACAACAACTACATATTTACATATTTCAGTAGACAACCTTAGAAAACTGCATGATCCATTGCAAAAAGCTGTCTAATTATTTGGATATGTGATAAATATTAACTTAATTTGTTAAAAACTATGATAGATTATTATCCAGAGGGATGCCCTCTATGCGGATCTTCCGTAGAATACAATGAGGAAAACTACTTTTACAAATGCACTGCATGTGAGGCGTGGTCCTCAGCGCATAGAACTAACACGGAGTATTCTAAAGAGCATGAGCCTAAAGGTATACTGTGTGACCAGGCGACACACAACATAAAGAAACAGTTAGAACCCTTGTTCAATTACTTCTGGCAGGGAAGGTATTTGTTTCAGCATGAGGGAGGGACTAGATTCACTGCTCCTATAAATGTAGTGTACAGACCATTCTTGAGAAGAATCAATTTGTTAGACGAGCCTAAATATGGCATTGCTCATGGAATAGAAGATGATGGCTTTGTCAAGGTGTGGGTGTTGGAGGATGAGAGGTTTAGTAAGTACAAGCATGAGGAGTTGATACCTGTAGACAATAGACAGAAGGCTCATATATGGTTGGCTAGTATGCTTAATATTCCAATAAGTGAGTGTAGGCTTGGTTATTTGGATAAATCTCAACTATTAATGGCAATTAAAATATGTACAGAACATGGAGAATTGGCAAGAGAACAAGTCGCATATAATTCATGAGTTGTTAGGTATTAGGGACTACGTGAAGATTGTGAACGACAATAGATTTTTAGAACAAAAGATAAATAAATTAATATTAAAAGTTAAACAACTAAAAGACTAGAATTATGTTTGGAGATCCAGAAAAGAAGAAAAACCCATCAAAAGCTTTCTTTACATTTGAGTCAGCTAAAAAAGCATTCGTTTATTATAATAAAGAGAAGAAGGAGGATATAAAACTACCACTACCTGCTCACTTAGTTATATTAGATGAGTTGCATACGGTATCAGGTTTTGTAGAAGCTAATCGAAGTGGAGCTTATTCTAACGAAGTGAAACATCTTAAAAAAGAGATTTTAAACGTAAAGACTTTTAAGCCAGGTGTAGAGATACAGGGGTATTGGGATGACATTAAAGCTGAATGTAAGAGCTTAGGTATTAAGTACTGTAAATCCTTGTATTGTCTTTATAGGAAGCCTGATGGTAAGTATAGTATTATAAATATCAAACTACATGGCGGGGCTAACAATGCGTGGATAGATTCAGCTAATGGATATAAAGATGCTAATGGAAAAGTTACTCCTCGTAAATTCGATGTACGTTCTCAGGTAGTTCTTATAAAAGATGAGTTTGAAGAACGTAAGAAAGGAACTAACGTTTATAGCATTCCTGTATTTGAAGGTGTTGATATGAATGATGAGTTCAGAGATGAAGCTATAAAGGCTGTTACTGAGGAATTGAAACCATATCTTAATGAATATTTAAGTGGATCAAACGAGTAAATTCCCACTTTACAGACGCTACGGGAAGCTTTTGTCTGAGATATGTAAGATAACATCAAACGACAAGAAAAGTCTCCACAAGGCTCTAAAAAACGCTAAAAACATAGACTCCCTTCGAGACTTATCTAGGAGGGAGCTCTACGAATACATCCTCGAAATAGAAGCCCTCTTTGCAGGTTATGGCATAGAGTTGCTAGGTGACGAGGAAGAAACTTTATCAGAACAACTAAAAAGAGAAAATTATGAGTAAAAAAGGAATAACAGCATTGCTTCTTATCTTTAATATTATTGCAGCATGTTTTAATATATGGCTGGGTTTTAACACAGATAACAACTTAACCCCTTTTAATTTGATAACAGGAGGTTTTTGTATATCTGCGGTTATATTGTTATCATTAAGTATTGTTTTTGATAATGAAGATTAATTAATATTGTATTTAAAATAGGAAATGATGAAAGAAATTAAAGATATAGATGCATTAAAAGCATTGGTGGGTTTTAAATTGACTGGTGTTGAAAATTGTGTGGAGAGATGGAGACTTCAATTTGAAGGAGAACCTAATGATATAGTGATAAATGATAATCCAGTTCTTTTTATAAAAAAGTAAATATGAAAATTAATCAACTAATATTAAAAGCAGCAACGGAACCTATTAAGAACATGGTTCCTAAGAAACTACTTATACCCTACTATGGGTATATCCTACTGACAACCACTGAGAACGGTCTTGAGGTGAGATACACCAATCAAGAGGCTTCCTACAAGACTATCCTCACAGGTGGTTATGAAGGAGAGTTCAATCTATGTATAGACACTACCCTTATAGAAGCTCTTGGAGATGTGGATGCTTTTCTTTCCTTTAAGATTCAGGACAAGCGTTGTGTGGTAAGCGTGAAAGGGCGTAGGCTTACACTGCCAATCCTCGATCCTAAAAGCTATCCTATAGAAAGTGCGGAGAATAAACTTCTATTCCATGCTAATTCTGCGGATATTAAGAAGGCTATAGAGAAATGTAGTGGTTTTGGCACTAGTGAACCTATGAGCGCATACTACGGAACGAGATTCTCTAAAAAAGATTCTTGTGTGGAGGTAGGCTCTACAGACAATTTTGTAGCAGGGTATTCTTTGGTAAGTATCTCTTGTGACAAGTCCTTTGGCTTCAACGTCAATACCGCCTTGTGTAATGTGATAAGAGACATCTGTGACAAGGATGAGCTTATTCATGTTTTAGAGAGCGATAACGATGTCCAATGGCAATGTGGACTGTCTGTACTTACAACACGTAAAAACAGCTACAGAAAGACCTTAGTACCCTATTCTGATAGGTTGGAGAAAGTTGTGGAAGTAGCTACCGATGTAGTTAATATTTCCGATAGAAAGTGGTTTGTGGAATCGCTTAGAACATCCTCGTTGTTTTCTGACAATTCAGCAACAGCCTTGGTAGACATAATCTTAGCGGAAAACCAAATCACAATAGACGTAGACTCCGATGTAGGTAAGAAGTCAGAACAATACATAGAATGTATATACGACAAGACAGGAGACTCTACAGAAGTGTTGTTGAACTATGGATCTTTCTTGAGGATCTTAGGAAAGCTTGAGGAGAAAGATATTGCCTTGAGGTTGCCTCCAGAAGGAGATCCTATATCGTCCCCTGTTTATATAAACGAAGGTGACAATCATTTCTTTTTATTTCCATCATTTAAAAACTAATTATTATGAAAGAATTTAGTATAGATTTAAGAGCCTCTGCAAAAGGTGAACGAAAGAAAGCTGTTCAATATCTTCGTGAGAGAGGGTTTAATGTTGCAAGACAAAAGGACTGTTTTTGTTTAGAATATCTAAGCAACTCTGGGGCTGAAAAACCTTACGACTACGCTTATTTTGGAATGTACTTTGATGAAGAAACCATCCTAACCCTCCCCCAAGACTGGGATAAATTTGTAAGGATAGTTGGTGAGGGGAAGGATACAGTGGAGAATACTTTTGAAGAGGGTAGGTGGTATAAACTGAAAGATGGCAATTCTTTATCATGTTACTCTAGAGATACAAAGGGATACGGTTTTGATCATAGAGGAGATTGGCAGGATGTTATGTTTATGAGACATGTTAACTGTTGGACACCCGCCACAGAAGCCCAAGTAGAAAAGGCTCTTAAGAAAGAAGCTGTGAAGAGAGGCTTTGTGAAGGGGGTGACTGTAAAATGTCTTAATGATTGGGGTAGTCTAACTATAGATCAAGATATTCTTTCTTGGTATGAAATAGAAGGATGTTTATGGGCAAGTTGTAGAGGGACATCACCATGTATCTTTAGAAATGGCAAATGGGCAGAGATTATTGAGGAGGAAGTTCCTTCTGTTGGGGGATATAAACTTGAGAGAGTTGGAAGATATTCAGGCTCTGAGTGTAAATGGAAGTTTGGGTGTTATGCTTTTACAACGTCATCAGTAAAAAGAGCTAGACATTTGCTTAAACTAACAGAAGCTTCCTCCATTAAGATAAATGGTCATGACGTAACGAAAGATGACTTAGATAAGATAATCAACTACATCACCAAACATAATTCTTAATGGACAAAAGAAGAAACAGAAAGATAATAGAGAACAAAGGAGGTATTGTTGCAGTGAACGTTGCTGAGAGATACTTGAAGGTGGCTTCTTCCTTTGATAACATGGAGAGAAATCTTCATGAGGTGAAATGTTTGATGGATAAATGTGAATGGATATGAGATATTTTGTTGGCATCGACAACGGCTGCACTGGGAGTTTGGGGATTATTTCCGATAAGGGAGTAGAGTTTTACAAAACGCCTGTAAAGAAGGAGCAGAATTACACAAAGAAGAAAGCTAATGTGTCCAGGATAGACGTAGTTCAACTACAAGACATCCTTAGCGGATTAGCTAACCCTCACGCTTTAATAGAGCGTCCTATGGTAAACCCTAGAATGTTTCAAGCAACCCTCTCAGCAGTGAGAGCTCTCGAAGCAACTCTGAACGTAATAGAGCTTTTAGGGATACCTTATGAATATATCGACTCTAAAGAATGGCAGAAGGAACTACTTCCGAAAGGGACTAAAGGGAAAGAGGACTTGAAGAAGGCTTCTCTGGACATAGGCTCTCGACTGTTTCCCCAATTCAAGGAAGACTTCGAGAAGCAGAAAGATGCTGATGGGATGCTCATAGCAGAGTACTGTCGGAGGAAATATAAGTAAGAGTTATGTCAGGACCATCTATCGAAGAACAACGTAGAAGGATACGTGAGAAGAATCGTAAAGAGGATGAGAGAGATCCCAAGCCTCTTACTAAGAAGCAGAGGAAAGCTCTCAAGAAGAAAAACAAGAGAGTGGATAAGCATATGGCTGCTGCTTTTAACTTAAAATATGATCAAACAAAGCAGTCTAGTAAGTATGAGATTGCTTTTAAGGAAATAATTGACAAGTGGGGCATTGATTATATATGGCAGCAACCGTTTTTCAACAACCAAAGATATGTGTGTGTGGATTTCTTCTTTCCTGATACTAGGATAGTTGTTGAAATAGATGGACCTGAGCATTACTCTAAAGAAAGGAAGGTTAAGGATAAAGATAGGAATCTATATCTTAAAAAAGTTCATAAAGTGAAAGATATCCTCAGAATTACTAACAATGAAGTGATGGAAAAGCCAGAGTTAATTGAAGATTTATTAATTGATAAATTATTTTTAAAACCATGAAAATACTAAAGAACAACACCCGAAAGAATAGGCTTATAAAGGAGCTTCGTAGAACATCATCCTTTTGGAAAGAACGCTATGATAATCTCTATAGATTATTCTCTATAGTAGGTAGTCCTGAGGATATGGCTGTAGAGATAGACTTGTTGAGGAGTAGACTTAAAGAGATGGATGAGAAGTGTGATTCAATAAAGAAAATCTTAGAGATATGAAAAAACTATATGAAGTACCCAACGAGACAACTATCGGAGTAGCCCACTTAGGGTTATACGATACTAAGAACAATCTAGTAGAGACATTACACTTTTGCTATGTGGACGGTATGTATTCGTTGTGTTATCACGAAGGACAACCTGTTCACTTATCGGCAACAACTAAAGTAGAAGAACTATGAAACAAATACGAACAATATTACTAGCCCCATTCACCATAATAGGGTTTCTATTGATAATTATCTTCCTAGCGATATTTGCTCCAAGGAGAGTTCGTGAGGAGGATTATATTTATAGCGATGAATAAAGACCTAAGAGAGCTTTACAGCCAAGCAATGGGTTCTTTGATAGAATACCATACCGAGAGCAAGATGTTCCTTAATAAGGAGGAATTTGAGGCTAATAGAGGTAAGGTATTTATTCTTACTGGAGCATATAGAAACTTAAACGAAAAACTAAATAAAGATGAAAGAATATCATAAAATTCAAAAGGTAAAGTATAAAGATTTTGTTCGATGAAAAGAACACCAATCACCACTCTAGAGTTCTTCTACAAGCTAAAACCTCGTAAGAAGCTCTGGTGTGAGGCAAACATAGAACTAGACGTAGGAAAGGAATTCTTTGTCTACAGCTTCCATTCGAAGAACCTCTTTCGGAGGGAAGTCTATGAGAGTATCAATTTGGAGAGGATGCAAGAACTAATAAACTTAAAAGTATTATGTCATTAGGATATACAGATTTACATAGAACGATAGAGAATGAGGTGAAGAGGTGGAGTGCTTGTATGCCTGAGCCGATAAAGATTGAGTTTGACCACTCCCTAGATGATGTCATGACCGAGATATGCGACTATCTAAACTTAGAGGTGGAAGACGTAAAGGGTAAGTGTAGAAAGACAAACATCATGTTCGGTAGACATATGTTCAACGCTATGGCTTTTGCTCTAAGACAGAAATACATGGCAGCATGGACTTTAGAAGGTATAGGGGAGTTTGTAGGGAAAGACCACTCCTCTGTAATACATTCTTGCAAAGAAATCTCCAATATGGTAGATGTAGGATATAGACGTAGAGAGATATTCGATATAACAGCCATCTTCGGAAGGCATCCAGACGATCTAATCTACAAACCTAAGAACACCTCTACATACACTGACATAGAGTTCTTTGAGAATGGGGTTAGAAGATACAAATTCACAACCCCTAGTCAAGCAAGAGCTATAACAGGTATCTCAGCAGAAACTATTATCAGGTCTATCAATAGAGGTAGTCTATTGAGAAGTAAATATAAAGTAACAGCTAATATTCATTAAATAATAAAAAGAGAAATGAGTAACATTACATTTGAGATCGAAGGAGAAGTGGTAAAGAGAATCCACAACGAACAGCAAGAGGCTAAATCAACAGGAAACAAGTTCAACGTGAACTACCTCCTGGTAAAATCTACTTCAGAGTACAATGGTAAAGTAAAGGAAGACTACTTCCCCTTAAAGGTATTCAAAGGAGAGCATGGTGCAGATAAAATATTAGATATCCGTGAAGGGTATATAGTAAAAGTGTTTGCCTCTTTAGAGTGTTCCAACTACGGAAAAGACGAGGTGGAGATAAACATCTTCAACGGGCAGAAGAAGCCTAAGTTGTTCCCCGACATAAACCTCTTGACGGTAACTGTTGTAGATAGCTCTGTTAACAAGGAAGTTATCAAAGGGCACAATGAGCTTGTGGAGAGTAGTATAGCACCACCAGAAGATGACGATCTCCCCTTTTAGTAACTCATTGACTATTAGTTAATTACATTTATTTTAGTAATTAATATAACAAAACACTTGCTCAAATGGAATCTTTTTCAGATATTTGGGCAAGTGTAACTTTTAAAACATTAACCTATGCACAATTCATCACACATACTATGGCCTTATGACGATGAGGAAACTCCTGAGAGGGATGCCTTCGATGAGGCTGACATGATGTATTCAGAACTTAGTTTAGAGAAGGATCTACTTGAGGAGCGTTCAACGAAATGAATTCATCCAGAGAGATAGCCTTCACATCGACTACTGTGGCAATGAAGTCCCCAGCAAGGATTGTTGCGACAACACTGCTGAGATAGTATTTGTCATGGTCATCCGCTGTGAGAGTTATGTTCACGGTAATTGGGCTGACAACATCTTCCCATTCCTGCTCTACAATCATCCTTTCCAAGGTGGAACTAGCTGAGTCTTCAAATCTTCTAATCACATCGTCTGATATCATATAACAAAATTAATGAAAATAAAACTATGAAAGTAAAAATCGAAAACTTCACCATGACTTCAGATAGCCAGGGTGGATACAACCTAACAGAGACTAAATCTATAAAGGCTCTAGACAAGAATCACCAGCCTACAGGAGATATGAAAGACATAACCGTAGATATAGGCTACAACATGTCTGTAGAGAACTGCATCAAGAGGATGGTTCATCTAAGACTTCATTCTATAGAGAATACAGTGGATTTTAGAGGCTTTTTAGAGCTATATAGAGGAGAACGCTCTCGTATGGAAGGTTTGGTTAAGGAAGTACTTACAACAGTTTAAAAAGAAGGATATGAATTTAGCACAAGAAATAATAGACAAAGCAGTAGATGGAGGATACAACAAATATATAATCCCCACCCTCACCTTTTTACGGAAAGACGCAAGGGTAGTAGATGTATCTAACTTCGAAATATTTGATGAAGACCACATCTCTTACGAATGTAGTTGGTTCGATAGTCTGGGAGACCCTGTAATGGGAGAAGACAACCTAGACCACTACAGAGTAATATTCTCTCAACATGATTTTGTCAAAGCTTTCTTTGGAAGGCGTTGGAAGAGACACCTTCAGAAGATGGTTCTTGAAGAGGATTGGATAAACTACTTAACTAAGTATCTATGAAAAAAAAGTAAGGATAATTCTAAAGGTGGGAAATCACCACCTTAAAAAAAACACCGAAACAAATACGAATAAATAACAAAGGGGAGCCAATTACGACTCCCCTTTCTTCTTAACCTAATCCTGTGTCTCTCATATCATAATAGTATTAATAAAAGTACCAACCCAAGACCTCCTGCCACACCTCTATTCACCCATACCTTCTTCTTCAGTTCCTTCCCCTCAAGCTTCTCTCTATCCAAATCTCCTTCCAGAGAAACCCTCTCGAACTCACATTCATCTAAATCCTCTGCTATCTTGTTGTTCCAATCTGACATCTCAAAGACGGCATTGTTCAAGAAATCTACTTCGCTCTTCAAATTCATACTCAACTCTATACATTCCTTTCTTTCTAGCTTTGTTAGTTCTGCCTGTAAGAGTAAGGTTGAATCTATGTCGTACAATGACCCTGTGAGGTCGTGAGAGCCTTTTAGAAGCATGTAGAGGGTGTCTGAGGTATATTGCTCCACTTTAGCTTTTTCTAGTCTGTATGACGCTAATATACGCTTGTTCTCTCTTTTCAACACAGCTCTCTCCTCCGCAAGAGATTCGTTGATAGATTTCAAACTGTCTATATAACTTTTGTTGAGAGCTGCTTCCTTCCGAAGAGATTCCTTTTCGAGAACAACCTCATCTAGAGCCTTCTCGTACATGTTTCTCGTGGAACATTGTCTTACTCCCCAGAAGGAGATTACTCCTAAGAGAACTAATAGTGCTAATTGTGTTAAATCAATCTTTTTCATAGTCTTCTATTTTTAATATTCCTTTCATAATCTTTTCTACCATTCTCTGCTGATAGCTCGTATTCATCATCTTCTTAGCTTCTTCTAAATTAGAATAGAACCCCAACTCCAAAAGAACCGCTGGCATCAGAGTCTTCATCAGCACATAGAACCGACTCTCCTTGTCAGGATCTCCATCTGAAAAGTCACTTCTACTCTTCCATCCTAAGTACTTCAATTCATTGAACAATATCGTAGCATACTCATCAGAGAGCGTCTGTTTAGGAGATGTCCATATCTCAAACCCATTAGCAGATTCATTAGAATGAGCGTTGCCATGAATAGACAAAAACAAGTGTCTCTTGTCAGGATACCTCTTTAGGTAATTATTCGCTCTAATAGTCCTCACAGGGAGAGATGTGTCTACATTAGAATCTGTAGAGAAATAATGAGAGATCCCCTCCTCAAGAAGCCTTCCAGAGAGTATTAAAGCAAGCTCTCTATTGAAGACACCCTCGTGGAAGGTGAAGTCTTCATGTTTGTACATCTTGCCATTGGTTTGGTATTCTCCATCTATCATACCTCCATGCCCAGGATCTATACATATAATTAAGTCTGAGCCGTTAATGTATTCATCGTATGCACAAAAAGCATATTTATCTATATCTACTCTCCTTGTCATGGTCTTAAGAATAATTCAGTTAATACTAATGGATAAGCGATAATGCAAAACCCCACATCTTTGAATGCGATAAATTCCTTAGCGGCTAATACTCCCGCTACTAATGCTCCTATAAGGAGGTAAATTATAATTACTATCATAGTAAATCAGTTAATAACACTGGTTTGTAATCTAATTGTTCAGCAGATACATTAACATATCTGTCATCAGAGATATTGTGTTCGTGTATATGTCCGTGGATATTCTTCCTAAACCTTCCTTCAAAAGAACCTGGATGAATGGGGATATGTGTCATGATTAACCCCTTGTAGTTATAACACCCGCAATATTTATTTATAAAAGGAAGCATCTTCTTAGTGTGGTTCGGAAGGTCATGGTTGCCACCTATCACATTCTTAATGCCATTTAGTAGATCAAGCCTATCATAATATTTGTGGTGCTCCATAGTAATATCACCCAATATCCAAACAGTATCTCTTTTGGTTATTACACTATTCCATTGCTTCATGATATGATAGTCATGAGCCTCAGCATCCACAAAACCTCTATGTACTGCCAAGTTGTTGTGTCCTAGATGTAAATCCGATATGACGTATATTTTACTCATAAAAAAAAACCCTTTGGTTAGAAGGGCTAAATTAATGAATTATATCGAGATAGACAAATTATTTGGGTGTTTTCGCAGATATAATCTTCTGCAAACCCATCTTCCAAATCACCATAGAGATAGTTATACTAAAGAACAACCCAGCAAACTCCTCTCTAGTCTTTAATCTGAAGAAGTAAGCCCATACCCCTGAGAGGACAAACCCTTGAAGTAAAACCCAATAAGCTTTAGGTACTTTGTTCAACGCTTTTACAGCCTTGTGTTCCTGCTTCTGAGCAAGACTCTTCTTGACAGTCATGTTTAAGATAATAGTCCATATCATAAAGAAAGCTATGAAAGCCCAATTCGCCATGTCCATAAACATCTTAATACCGTCAGTTAGTTGACTTAAATATTCTTGTTCCATATCTTAATATTGTTTTTTGATTTTATCCTTATAACTCTCTTCTTCAACCCCTCTCAGATAGAACCCATAGTCATCCTCTATTACCATCCTCTCAATATCCTCCAGACGACTCCATAGAATATCAAGCTCTTCATCAGAATGTTCCGACATAGTAGCCTTTATTATATCTTTTCTAATCTTACTGAATTCAATCAACCTAGACATCTGCTGCTTAGTGACCATCTCCTGTATAGCTAACTTATACCGATCTATATCTTTTTTATTCTTCACGCTTCTTATTGTGTTAGCTCCTACAACACTACCAAACGTTGTTAATATACCGATAAGTATTATTATCCCCCACTTCAGTGTATTCTTTATTTCTTTCATATCCTCCCGTAGGTGGTGTATCATGTCTTCACTCATTGCTAATCTCCTCTTAATAATTCATTGCTCTCCCTGAGCTCAAATAGTATACTATCTAATTTAGGATTTGTGTATTCAAATATAACCTGATCTGTATAGTCGTAACTATCAGCAATACCTTTCTCTATTGACGGCTTTACAATAGCAAAGAAAAACATAGTCAATACTGCTAAAAAAAATATAACAGCTGCTGTGAAAGGATTTTTTCTTATAAAATCACTCATGGAACAATAATATTAATGCTAACACAAAGATAATCAAAAAAGAGAAACCACACCATTCAATACTCCCAACGGTTGCTACTCCAAAGATATTAAATGTGTAGAATATTACCTTAAAACACTCATAAGAAGCCACTACAAGAGACATCTTCCTAAAGGTGGTATCAAAGGTCATATACGCTAGAAAGAGGCTAAAAACGATTAATATTAGCCCTCTAGACAAATGCCATACAGCTCTTAGAACAATCTCCCCTTCAGGAAGCTCACATACACAAGATTCCCCATAGAGGTTGTAAAAAGCCCCTACTAAAACATAGAGGCTAAATACTATCAACAAAACAACCCTCATCTAACCGTCTCCTGTTGAGTCGTCATCTGCTGGAGGTGGCGGTGGTGGAGGGGGATCTTGCATCGGTCTTTTGTACATGTAATCTTTCATAGTGTATTTGTTTATAAAGTTAAGGCGCTGTGTTTAAATTGTGGTCATATTCCCATGCAATATTTATATCCTTGCCTGGTGCAACATCAACATCTATTCTAAAGTTATTTCCTGGATAATCAGATGAACTCGTCCAACTACACCATATTTTAGTCGAATTTCCTCCGTCATCTAAGAACCAACATTTAAATTTCTCTTGGTCTGGATAAACAGAACTGCCTGCCAAAGTCGAGCCATACCTGAAAGTTGCGGCACTTGTTATTGTTATAGTCCCAGAGTCATAAGTGCTTATACCTCCGCAATTGTAAAATTTAGTAAATGTCCTAACAACACCGTAAGCAGAGTTTCTAGTAAAAATACATTTTTCAAAATTAATATTTTCTGGCCCACTAGCATCAAAAGCAAAGGCTGTTTTTAACGTATCGAAAACTACACCAGTTAAATTAACATCGTGAGGGTAAACTAAATCTGTAGCTGCACAACCAAACCCTATCCCATTCCCTGAAGAAACTAAGGAGCTGTTTTTAAAATAGGAGTCTGATATATTTATATTATAAGAATCTCCATTAACATAACAAAGGTAATTAACTGTAGTATCGCAACCGTCAATTGTTAATCCTGAGATGGATATATCTCTACTCGCATTTATCTGTACTGGGAATTTCGGGTTCGCTTTATTGTGTCGATATAAACCACCACCCACACTTATAAAATTATTAACGCTTACAGACTTACTTAACCCTATATAAAGGTTTGCTCCGTTATTTGTAGCGTTACAATTTGATATGTTAATATTTGTATTTGTGGAATTAACGCCTATTCCTAGCCTTCCATTCCCAAAAGATTGACAATTACTAATTTCTATGTCGCTATTACCAAAATAAAGCATAAACCCATCTTCAAAATCTGCACTATCAGCTCTACTATTTACAACCTGAGCGTATGAGGTATTATAAAAAAGCCAATTCTTATCGTGACAGGCTAACAGATTAATATTTGAAGCCTTCACATAATCAGTATTCCATGTAGTTATATTGTGAAGTTTAGCATATTGCAGTGTAATGCCTTTAAGTACTATATTATTACATGTCTTAATTGAGATGCAATTACCAGAGCGTATCTCTTCCATTCCTGTACTATTCCACGCCCCGTGATTGAATCCGTTTTGCTTATTATTGTCTATTATTCCGTTGCCTATAAAAGACACATTCTCGGCATCTTCTACAATAAAATTACTATTATAAGTGCCTATCTCTCCCTCATCGCTTACACTTACATCCATATAGCATGGGTCACGGAAATAAATAGTATCATTTGAAATTGACGTTATCTCTGATACATACCCCATTCGTCTATCATGCCCTGCTCCACCCCCTACAAATTGTTGTAATGTATCGGTAATATTTATCCACTGCCCAACTTCATAGTACTGTGAGGGGTTAGAGATAGTTAAAAATGTGTTACCTGCGGCAATATCCGCAAGTAATGGACGTATGACAGAATTAGCCATTTTAACATACCCGTCTATGACTATAATCGAATTAGATGTGATATTAAGAGGTTTGTTAAAAACAAAAGTATCGTTTAACGTATTCCCGAACTTTATCAGCCCAAATTCATCTATTAGAGATTGAGCCTCATCGACTGTGATTGAAGTGTCTACACTAGATATTTTATTAACCTCTTTTATATTTTCATTAACCTTTTCAAAAGCTGTGTAAAGAATCTCTCCATCACCAACCCCAGGACCAGTCCCGTTATTAACAGTATCTGTTTGCGCACATACGTTAATTCCTATTACAATAAGCACTAATAATATCTTAATCTTCATATCTTTTTTTTTTATATCCTACCTCCACTAGCATCAATTTCAGAACTGTCAGAAGTAACAACATCGCTGTCAGCAGTTATTGTAGAAGGGATGTATTTATCATCTGTTAATAAATCATATTTAACTCTACCTAAAGACTTATTTGGAAAATTATATCCGTTTGCACTGTATGCCATTATAAAATCTTCTCAATCTTAATATAATCTATATATATTTCAGAACCAAGTGATGAACTTTCTATAGCTAAATACTCACTTGCATTATCTCTATTCCCACTAGCATAAAAAACAGAGTCTTCTGTGAAATTAAGGCTTTCTCTAGTACCTGTATCTTCAAATGTTAAACCAAAAGAATTTAAATTATAAGACCCAGATAAAGAGCTGTCGACAATAACTGTAAATTTAAATCTAACTGCGGATTCGTTTGTAAACACCCTTCTTATTCCAGTTCCAGCAGCACCTACTAACCAAGCCCTATTGGAACTTATTTCAGCAGTGGTTGGAGATCCTAACAATATCCAACCTCCAATAGGAAAGCTACCGTCTGGATACTCGAAGTAATCCTCCCAAATCAACACAGCTGTATTGTTCACAAAGTCGTTCATCTTGTTCAAACACTCCCCTGAGACAGCCTCAGAGAGCCAAACGAAGTTCTTCTGAAGGTCTACATCCAAGAAGACCTGATTGCCGTAGGTAGCCTCTAAAAGCTCACTGTCGAAGTATATCGGTGTGTAGGTAGGTGCTGATCCGAAGAACGTCGCCTCAGTACCCGTGGCAAGAGCTATCTTGATGAGTTCTGGCGCAGGGCCTTTGAATTTAATTAAGTTTGCCATAGTTAATCTGTTTTACTCTCTAAGTCAATAGCTGCATTAGTATTCGTCCTAAAGACATCTAAATTATCCACTCCATACTCTGAAGTATCATTCTGTATAGCAGGAAAAGCTTTTATTAATTGGTTCCCTTTATAATACCACGCATCAAAACCTTCCACCCTATTCGTCTCTAAAGTATCTAATGAAGAGGTTGTTCTTGTATTGTATTCATATATAGCAGAATTTACCTTTAAAGACCACATTGTTAAAGTAGTATCTACCCCTACAAGAATAGTGTCTCTCAGATCACTTGTGATAGAAACCACATAAGAACCTATACTCCATAGGGATTTTTGAGTAGTTGTTACAACATCATCAGTCCATACACTTGTTGTGTCAAGTCCTGTATTGTAAGTAGAACTTAATATGTCTCCATTTCCTATTGCATCACTTGGTGATACAGGCCATAATTCAGTTGTACTTTTCAGGTTTGGGTCGGTGTTGAATGAGTTAGCATCGTAGCCTAATGATTGCCATTGTGGAAAAGTGTAATCTACAATCCCATTACTAGCTAAAATGTTATTATCAGTCAAAAATACATTATAATTAGATACCGTCCCCGTTGTCCCATCTTCAAGATAAATTACATCATACGTTCCAGAAGGTGAGGCATCATAAATTATATTATTCCTAATATCACAATTATTTGATGTTGAATCAAATTCGCTTGGATTTAAAATTACCGATATTCCAAAACTAGAATAAGTGCTATCATTATAAATAGTATTTCCATACACTTTTAGCGAGTCGTAGCCTTTTATATCAATTCCAGTTTTACAATTTTTTAGAATATTATATGAGCATAACGCATTTTGGTCAAATGGCACACCCTTAAAAACTAGCCCTAACCCCACACCTTCACAATAATTATATCTTACGGTTGCATCTTGTGACCTCGTGATAAATATGCCATGCGTTGAAGGTGTGCCAGTATAAAAACCAGAACCTATTATTTTATTATTTTCTACAATAGCCCCCTTAATTAATTCATCTGAGCCATCAATAGATTGATTCCCTATCTGTATTACATATAAATCAGAACCTTGGTCTCCTCTTATATGAATTTCGTTATTTTTAACCACGCAAGATTTCAAAGTATCAGCTCCAAGGCGATTATCAACCGTCAATGCTTCTATTGCGCCAGTTCCGATCCCATCAAATAAGTTGCCATCAATTATAACACTATCCTGATTAAATAATTGTATAGCTGTATTTTGGAAAGTATCATAATTAAAATAGTTATCTTTTATTATCCATTTATATTTAATGTTAATACTAGCTATATTAGCTACTCCTATTAGTGGAATATCCGCTATTGCTTTAACTGTGTTTCCTTCAAATATTACTAATCCTGAATCTGTTGCATTAGAATGTGAGTTCACGTAACCCGTAATATCTGAATATTTAATTGTTATTTCGTTAGAGTTAATGAGCGTAAATATCCATCCATTTATCTTTTTTAACCATTTTTCACTCAAATTAGAATTATCGGTTATTGTTGGTGATAAATGCTCTGTGTTATTATTTGCAAAATTCTCAATTCCTTTATATGTATAATTATTTATTCTAATATCTATATTAGCTTGATTATTTATAAATGTATTACTTTCAGTAACACACCCATTGCCTCCTGTAAACTCAATTGCACGGCTGGTTATATTAGATAATCTTGAATTTTTTAATTTTTGATTAGTGCCAGAAAATCTAACCCCTATTGAGGTAGCACTTTCTCCATCCATATCAAATCCATGAATTTCAGCACCTACGCCTGAAACACTGGCTATAAATGTTGCCGAAGTTGATATTAGTTTATAATCTCCAATTGCAAAGTATTTGTAAGTATCGTTGTGAATAAAAAAGTTGCTATTTTTTTCTAATCCAGTCTTAACATATACAGTATCATTGCTTAATGTTATCGTAGATACATATTCAGTTGTTAGGTATGGGCTGTCATAACTACCTGAATTTCCATTATTACCATTAATAGGGTCTACCCACTTTGCATTAATAGATAGAGGTACAATATTAAAATAGCTCATTCGGTCTGTTGCACTTGAATATACTTCTATTTCGGTTAATCTCGATGGTAAATTAATAGTGCTATCTTGATTTAATACGAAATTTTCATTACGCAAATATAAAAGACTGTCACCCTCGAAATTGCCATATATTATATTTCTAGTGGCTAAAGTGTCATCTATTGCATCTTGATTGAAGTCATAAACAAGCTCAATATTACTGTGAAGATTAATATAATATTTACCTGAATCACTAGGCAACACATTATACCCATAAATAGTATCTGTTACACTTAATGGAATTTTTAACGTTGTGTCGGTTGGATATATAATAACCTGTGTTGAATCCCATTGACCTGTCTGCGCCCCTGCAAACAAAGGCACTATTACTAATATTGTTAAAATTATTCTTTTCATAATCTAATCTAATATAATTTCACCCCCATCAATCAAATATCCATCAGGTATATCCACATCAGGAACATCTCCTGAAGATATACTCTCGAAAGGTGTAAGCTCCTCCGTAAGTAAATCATAACTAACTCTCCCACTAGTCAAATCGCTATACGTATATCCTCTTGCGTCTATTGCCATATCTAATCTATATTATCCTCCTCACGAATACCTGCATTGGCCTTTATCTTAAAGACTTTCCATGTGTCTGTCATATATACCGCAGTGTCGTTCTCTATAGAAGGGAATTTCTTTATGAATACGTTTGTCTTGTAGAACCAATCTTCTGGACCATCCGTGCCGATAATAATTGTGTCCATGCTAACGCCTAATCTCACGTTGGCTTGATTTATACCTGCATTTATTTTTATAGCCCATTGACTACTCTTCTTGTCTATAGCATAAGATATGGTATCCAGAGATTCTGGTGGGGTAACAAAGTAATTTGTTATTACAAAAGAACCAGATGTGTCACAACTATTAGCATCTGTAACTATTAGTGTATAAGTCCCTGCTGTTTTGTTGTAAATATTTAACGTAGACTCATAACCAGGACTCCATAAATAAGAACTATATGGGGCTTCACCGCCATCCACAAAAGGCTCTATAAAACCAACCCCCTGCCCCATAGTATCTTTACCTATGGTAGTTACCAAACTGTCTTGATATATAGTTATAGGGCTAGTATTATTAATAATAAAATCTATAGT
>Ga0180433_10004838_pt1 | contig 18655 bp, 14 predicted proteins | sample SS_ome_8_FD_132980 | JGI IMG/M metagenome (GOLD analysis project Ga0180433, IMG submission 132980) | Hypersaline lake sediment archaeal communities from the Salton Sea, California, USA - SS_1_D_1 metaG | ecosystem: Environmental > Aquatic > Non-marine Saline and Alkaline > Hypersaline >... | reverse complement strand
TGGCCGCGCTGGCGGCCGCCGCTGCGCTCGGGGCGTGTTCGGGTGATGTCGGCGAACAGCCGCAGTCACAGTCGCAGCAGCAGGATTCGCCGGTCGGCACCGACGGTGTGCACGGGCCCATGTTCCCGGAGTGCGGCGGCATCAGCGATGAGGTCATGGCCGAGCAGACTCGGGTCAGCGGTCTGGTCAAGACGGCGGTCAACTCGGCCGGCTGCCAGTGGCTGGTGGCCGGCGGGATCCTGGGCCCGCATTTCTCCTTCAGCTGGTTCCGCGGGAGCCCGATCGGACGTGAGCGCAAAACCGAGGAGCTGTCCCGGGACAGCGTGGAGGACATCACCATCGAGGGCCACAGCGGGTTCATCGCGGTGGGAAGTTCCCCCATGCTCGGGGACCACCTGTGCGAGATCGGAATCCAGTTCAACGACGATTTCATCGAGTGGTCGGTCAGTTTCGCCCAGGAGTCCTACCCGCCGGCCTGTGACGTGGCCAAGGAACTGACCCGGCAGTCGATTGTGAACGCCAAATGAGTCGGCCTTCGGGTCCACGCTGGGCGGCGGCAGCGGTGGCGGGGATCTCCGCGCTTGCGGTCCTCGCCGGATGTGCCCAGACCGTGGACGGCGCTGCCCTCAGGGCCGGCACCAGCAGCACCGCCCGGAACGACAACTCCGCGAAGCAGTACCCCAATCTGCTCAAGGAATGTGATGTTCTCACCTCCGATGTGCTGGCCAAGACGGTCGGGGCCGATCCGCTGGACATCCAGAGCACGTTCGTCGGGGCGATTTGCCGCTGGCAGGCCGCCAACCCGGCCAGCCTGATCGACATCACCCGCTTCTGGTTCGAGCAGGGCAGCCTCGAGAACGAGCGCAAGGTGGCCGAATACCTGAACTACCAGATAGAGAGCCGCGCCATCGCGGGCGTGCCGTCGATCGTCATGCGCACCGGTGAGCCCGCCGGCGGCTGCGGAGTAGCCAGCGATGCCGCAGGGGTGGTGGGCTGGTGGATCAACCCGCAGTTGCCGGGTATCGATGCTTGCGGTCAGGCAATCAAGCTGATGGAGCTGACACTCGCCACCAATTCCTAGCCTCCGATTCCTCCTTGGCGCGGTGACGTCCAGGGTGACGTGTCCAGGTCCCACACCCCAAGCCCGCGTCGCCAGGGCCGAGGCCAGGCTGGGGTACCGGTAATTTGCCCACCTTTGCGCGACAACGGTCTCGGCGCCGGTAGTCGGGTGGTTCCGGACGTGGAACCCTGTCGTCATCGCGGCACGTGGAACCCTGTGGTCATCGCGGCACATGGAACCCTGTCAACGTCGCCTCGCCGGGCTTGAGGCCGGCCCAGGTTTCCGGCACCCGGAGCACGGCAATACCCGATGTCGGGAACTTCGCGGCGATGGCCTCGGTGGCTTTCCGGTCGCTGCTGCCCTGCTCGGCCAGCCCCAGCGCGACCTGGCTGACGGTCGGTTCGTGGCCGATGACCAGCAATGTGTGCACCTCATCGGCGACCTGATTGATCTCCTCGAACATCGAACCCGGAGTGGCGCCATAGAGTCGGTCCAGAAAGCTGACCGGGGCCTCGACCCCGGTGCGCTCCAGGGTCTGCCGGGTGCGGATCGCGGAGGAGCACAGCACCGAGTCGATCTCGCCAACGTTGCCGCGTAGCCAGTCACCGGCCATTCCGGCCTCCCGGATACCGCGCGGAGCCAATGGCCGGTCATGGTCGGCCACCCCGTCGGGATAATCGGATTTGGCATGTCGCATCAGCACCAGGGTTCTCACCCGCCCCAGGTTAGGGCACATGCCGATCGGCGTCCCCGGACTTGTCGGACGCCCGCCATACACTCACGACGACCACCAAGCGGACGGCCGGAAAGGAACGTCGAAAGTATGAAGTTCCTGCACACAGCAGACTGGCAACTCGGCATGTCCCGGAGGTTCCTCGATGCCGAGGCCCAGGCCCGCTACTCCGCCGCCCGCCGTGATGCAGTCGCTGCACTCGGCCCCCTGGCCCGCGAGACGGGGGCGGAGTTCGTGGTGGTCGCCGGCGATGTCTTTGACGCCAACCAACTGGCGCCGAAGGTCGTCAGCCAGTCGCTTGAGGCGATGCGCGCGATAGGCGTACCGGTTTACCTGCTACCGGGCAATCACGACCCGCTGGACGCATCTTCGGTTTACCGGAGCGACCTGTTCGTCAGGGAATGTCCCGACAACATCACCGTTCTCGACCGCGGCGGGGCGTTCGATGTGCGCCCGGGTGTGCAGATCCTCGCCGCGCCGTGGCGGTCCAAGCGGCCCACGGCCGATTTGACCGCCGCGGTTCTGGACGGACTCCCGGTGGACGGGACCGCCCGGATCCTGCTGGCCCACGGTGCTGTCGATGTTCTCGATCCGGACCCGACCAATCCCGCGCACATCCGGATGGCTGGGCTCACCGCCGCGTTGAACCGTTCGGCGGTGCACTATGTGGCTTTGGGGGACAAGCACTCCCGAACTCAGGTCGGCGACAGCGGCCGGGTGTGGTACTCGGGAGCGCCGGAGGTGACCAACTACGACCACATCGAGACCGACTCCGGGCATGTGCTGGTGGTCGACATGGACCTCGAGGACCCGAAGCATCCGGTCACGGTCCTCTCCCGCAAGGTGGGCGGCTGGCGGTTCTTGACCCTTCACCATGAGGTCAACAACAGCCGCGACCTCGCCGACCTCGACCTCAACCTCGACCAACTGGCCGATAAAGACCGTACCGTGGTCCAACTGGCGCTGGTCGGGACGCTGACGGTCACCGACGGCGCCGCGCTGGATGCGCTCGTGGACAAGTACACCAGGCTGTTCGCCTGCCTGGACTACTGGGACCGGCGCACCAATCTCGCCGTGATGCCGGCGGATGGCGAGTTCGACGATCTCGGGATCGGCGGGTTCGCCGCCGGAGCGGTCGATGAACTGCTGGAGGTGGCCCAGTCGGGACAGGACAGGTCGGGGGCCGCCCGCAACGCGCTGGCCCTGTTGCTCCGGTTGAACCAAGGTAGCGTCGCGTGATCCTGCACCGGTTGCGGCTCAAGGACTTCCGCGGCGTCTCCGATCGGGAGCTCAATTTCCCCGACCGGGGTGTGGTGGTCGTGTGCGGTCCCAACGAGATCGGCAAATCCTCGATGCTCGAGGCGCTCGACCTGCTGCTGAACTATCGGGACCGGTCGAACCATCGCGCTGTCAAGCAGGTGAAGCCGTCCTACGCCGATGTGGGTGCCGAGGTCGAGGCTGAGATCAGCACGGGCCCGTACCGATTCGTCTACCGCAAGCGGTTCCATAAGAAGCATCGAACCGAGCTCGAGGTCATCGAGCCCAAGCACGAGAGTCTGACCGGCGACGAGGCGCACGAAAGGGTCGAAGCGATCCTGGAACAGACCCTCGATACCGGGCTCTGGGATGCCCTGCGGGTGTGGCAGTCGACATCCACCCAGGTGGTGGACCTTTCCGGCTGCGACGCACTGTCCCGGGCACTGGATGCCGCCGCCGGTCAGGCCGCGGCGTCACCCCCGGGGTCGGACCCCCTGCTGATCGACCGCATCGAGGCCGAGTACCAGCGCTACTTCACCGCGACGGGTCGGCCGTCCAAGGACTACAGGGCCGCCGCGGACCGGAGGAAGGCCGCCGGGGTCGAGGTGGAGAGGTGTCGCGCCGCGGTCGCCGAGGTAGACGACCGGATTACTCGTCACGAGGATCTGACCGCGAGCCTGCAGTCGACCGAACAGACCCTGACATCGGCCACCGAGCGGATGGAGGCCGCGAGGGCGGCGCACAACGTCCTCGCCGATCTGCGTGACCAACTGAACCAGGCTCGCCTCGCCGCCCAGACGGCCGCCACCGCCAGCGCGACCTCAGCGCTGGCCAGCGGTCAACGCCAGCAGTTGGTATCTGATGCCGAACGGCGCGCCGCCACGCTGACCGCACTCCGCGATGGCTTGATCACGGCATTAGAGCAGGAGGCCGATGCCCGGCGGTCGGCCGATGACGAGGCCGCGGCCGCCGAACTTTCGGCGGCCGCACTGCAGACCGCCCAGCAGCGTCTCGATGCTGCTCGCGACAGCGCGGGAATGTGCGCGGCCAGGGAAGAAGCGGAGCGGCTATCGGCGCGGCTGCGGCGTATCGACGACGCAGGCCGGCAACTGACATCGTTGACCGAGCGTCTGGCCGGCATAACCCTCACCGAAGAGATGCTCGCAGAGATCGAGCGGGCCGCAGTCTCGGTCGCGCGGCTGGCGGCCCAAGTGGACGCCAACGTCGGAACCGTCGAGTTCACCGCGTCGGCCGACCTTGGCATCACCGTCGATGGCGAACCGCGGACGCTCGCCGCCGGTCACCTCTGGGCCAGTCCCGCCTCGGCGGAGGTGGCAGTGGAAGTTCCGGGCGTATTGACCGTGCGGATCGCCCCCGGCGCCAATGCGGTGAAACTGCAGACGGATCTGATAGCGGCGCAACATGTTCTGCGGGAGGTCCTGTCCGCGGCGGGGGTGGGCGACCTTGCCGCGGCGCGCGAACTCGACCGGCATCGCCGCACGGTCGCCGCAGATATCGAGCAGGTGAAAGCAACCCTTGAAGTGCTCTGTGACAGCGACGATATCGCGCAGCTCAATGCCCGGCTGGCTCAACTGCGCGCAGACCTGTCCGGGACGACGGGTGCCGATGTTGATGCGCAGATGGCGGCAGCCGAACTGTCCGCCGCCGATGCCGGTCTGAGCACTGCTCGGGCCAACGCCGAAGCGGCACGGAACTCGGCCGCCGCCGCAACCGCGACCCTCGCAGAGAAGTCCACCCAGGTGGCGCTGCTGCGCGACCGGGTTCGCACCGCCGAGGGCGAGTTGCACGCGGTCCGCGAGCAACTGGTGACGTTACGCACCGCCGTGACCGACGAAGCGGTCGCAGCCCAGGCCGCGGCCGACGCCGAGGCGCAATCCCGCGCCGACGCCCAAGCGGCAGCGCTGGCCGAGCGGTACGCCAACGCCGACCCCGATGGTGTCGAGGCTGAGCTGATCCGGGCCGCGCAGACAGCCGATGCCATCTGCCACGATCGCGACGGCATCAAGCTCGAACTGAACAACCTGACGGTAGAACTCGGTGTGATGGGCAGCGAGGGCCGTCAGGGCCGGCTGGACGAGGCCGAGGCTGAACTCGAGCGCGCGATCGCCGAGCACGTCCGCCTCCAGGAGCGGGCGGATGCGGTCGAGCTACTGCGCGACACGATGATTCGGCATCGCGATAATGCCCGACAGCGATACGTCGCGCCCTACCGCAATGAATTGGAACGGCTCGGGCGCGAGGTCTTTGGCCCCACCTTTGAGGTGGATATCGACACCGGTCTGACCATCTGCAGCAGAACGCTCAGCGGCCGCACCGTCCCGTTCGAGTCGCTGTCGGGCGGCGCCAAGGAGCAGTTGGGCATCCTGGCTCGCTTGGCCGGTGCGGCGCTGGTGGCCAAGGAGGACACCGTGCCGGTTGTCATCGACGATGCCCTTGGATTCAGCGACCCGGACCGACTAGCCAAGATCGGCGCGGTGTTCAACGTGGTCGGCGACCGCGGTCAGGTCATCGTGTTGACCTGTACCCCAGGTCGCTACAACGGCGTCCCCGATGCAGATGTCATCGACCTGACCGCCTGACTCCTCCTCGGGCGCGGGGCGCCCGCATCGTCGTCAGTCGGTGTTGGTGGGCCTGACTCCTCCTCGGGCGCGGGGCGCCCGCATCGTCGTCAGTCGGTGCCCAGCGCCAGCACCTCATCGAAACCCTCGACAAGGCAGTCGTAGAACGCGTCGAAGTCCGGGATCGCGCCGGTGTCGACGTCGATACCGAGCGCGCAAGTGTCCACATAGGTCAGCAGGGTCACGTTGACCGCCGAGCCGATCGTGGGACCGAAAGCGTACTGCACCCGCACCTTCGCGCCCGCGAGGTACACCGGCACCGGCACCCCGGGCACATCGCTGGCCAGGAAGTCCACCTTGCGCAACACCGAGCCGATGTACCAGCGCGGCATCAGGTTCATCGCACCGGCGATGATCTGGATATAGGGCGTCGACTTCTCGTTGCGCGCCCGGTTGGTTCGTTCGTGGGTCTGGCTGATCCGCTCCGCCGGGTCGGCCAGACCCACCGGAACATCGAAGCGCGCCAGGGTGATGTGGTTGCCGCCCATCTCATCGCCGTCCTTGCGGACACTGATCGGCATGGTCAGGTGAAGGTCGGCCACGGTTACACCGTGTTTCTCGTGGTAGCGGCGCAGACCACCGGCGATACCGGCAACGAATGCGTCGTTGAGCGCACCCCCGCTGCGGTGCGCGGCCTGTTTGAGGGTGCCCAACGGCACCTCATGCACCCCCAGCTTCCGGACCAGCGTGCGGTCCTTCATCAATGGCGATCCGGTCGCGGTGACCGGCCGCGTAGTCCGGTACACCGAAGCCGCCAGTTCACCGGCCGACGCCGCCGTCTGCAGCGGCCGCCGGACGGCGTCCAGCAGCAGTTTCGGCGCCGCTCCCAGTACGCCGCTGACACCTTTACCGAGCAGGCCCAGGTCGTAGCGGACGATCTCGGCGTAGTCGCTGAGCACCCCGCGCTGATGTACCTCCGGCTCACCGGTTTTGGTCCGCACCTCATCGCGGCTGCGCGGTGTCGCAGTGAGGTCGAATAACGCCATCGCGATCTGCACCCCGCCCACCCCGTCGGTGAGGCCGTGGTGAAACTTGCACAGCACCGCCGCACCGCCGTCGTCGAGCCCCTCGATCAGGGTCGCTGTCCACAGCGGCCGCGCGCGATCGAAATCCGACATGGCCGCGACGCGCGCCATCTCCAGCACACCCTCGAGGTTTCCGGGGTCGGGTGCGCTGACTCGCCGCAGGTGGAAGTCGAGATCGAAATCGGGGGCGTCCTCCCACCGCGGGGGAGCGGGAGCCGGGCTCTCCACCACCCGCTGACGCCAGATGGGCAGGTCCTGCGATAGCACCATGAACCGGTCGCGCACGACATCCCAGTCCGGCGAGCCATCGAGCATGATCACCGTCACCACCGTGGAGCGCAGCCGCGGATCGGACTCCATCGCCCAGGTGAATGCATCGGTCTGGCTCATGAATTCGGTCATCGTGTTTCCACGCTACGGCCGTGCCGTGGCCCGAGTCATCACCCGGAATCCAACTGGTGACTTTCTTCCCTTCGGCCATTGGCACAATCGGGGCATGACCCTGGGTCCCAAACGCCGCCGCGCCCACGACAAGCTGGCCGCGCGGCCCGGCGTACGGGCGGTGCGCCGACCGGTTGTCCCGGCCGGGGACGAATCTTTCGACCTTTATTACGTGCGCACCGGCCCACCGGGCCGGCAACCGTTGGTGATCGTTCCCGGCGGCCCCGGGATGGCCTCGATCGGGCACTATCAGGGGCTGCGCCGGCGGGCTCGCGAAGCCGGTCTGGACGTCATCATGGTCGAACACCGCGGCGTGGGCATGTCACGCCACGACGGCGCCGGAGCCGATTTGCCCGCTGCGGCGCTGACAATCGAGCAGGTGGTCGACGATATCGCCGCGGTCCTCGATGCTGAGCAAGCTCGGACCGCCGTGGTCTACGGCACCTCCTACGGCAGCTATCTGGCCGCCGGTATGGGCGTGCGCCACCCGTCCCGGGTCGCATCGATGATCCTCGACTCGCCACTGCTCAACCGCGACGATATCGAAGTCGTCCGACGTGAGCTGCGGGACCTGCTGTGGCACGGTCACGATCCGGCCACCGCCGACCTGGCCGAAAAGGTCCGTCGTCTGGCTGATGACGGCGCCATGACGCCGGCCGACGCCCAGCTTGCGGCGACACTGTACGGCTTCGGCGGCGCCGACCTGCTGCACCGGCTACTTGATCTGCTCCTGGACGAACGACCGTTGCTGTGGACGACGATGAGCCGCATCGGACAGGCGGCGTCCCGCAAGATGCCGTACCGAAACGAAGCGGACCTGGTCGGGCCGATCGGGTTCCGGGAACTCAACTTCCACGGTGTTCCGGATGGTCTGCCGTTGGATCCCGCCGTCGCGATGCGCCAGTCCGCCCCCGCCGAGCCGCCCCCTTTCGAGGGTGAACCCTTCGACCTCGTCGCGGCGATGCCGGATTTTGACTGGCCCACCGTGGTGGTTTCCGGCGGCCGGGACCTCACCACACCGCCCGCTGTCGCCGACCGGATCGCCGAACTGATCCCCGGTGCCGCGCTGGTGGTGTTACCGACCGCCGGGCACAGCATCTTGGACACCCGGGAGCAGGCTGCCCTGCGTATTGCCGCCGACGTCCTCGCCGGCCGGTCAGAGGACCTGCCCGCCGCCGGAGCGGATTTGGACGAGCTTCCGATCCGGCCCGAACTGTGGCTGATGGGGTCGGCCATCGAGGTGGCCGCGCGCATCGAGGCGGTGCTGCCGGGTGCACTCCAGCGCCTGCTGCCGAGGCTGGTGAACGGCGCTACTTCATGAAACCGATTGCGCTGTAGTTCAAGTCACCCAGCCCAGCCGGACCGAAGTTGGCCAGGTTGGACCGCACCGCCAGGTTTCCCGGTGATTGGAACAACGCCAGGCTGAACACCTCATCCCAGAGCAGCGCGTCCACTTCGTTGGCCAACTCGCGAGCCTTGGCCGGGTCCAGCTCGTCGAGCACTTCCTCCACCTTGGCATCGATCTGCGGACTGGAGATTTTGCCGAAGTTGCTTTCGGCGCCGGTGGTGAAGATCTGGTTGAGGCAGCACAGCGAGAAGGCATCGCCCACCCAGGAGAACTGGGTGACATCGAAGTCGCCGACGCTGACGTGATTGGAGAAGAAGCCGTTGGCCGGTTTGACGTCCAACTCCATCTTGACCCCGATCTGGGCCAGGGTGTTCTGGGCGACCTGCGCCACCTGGCGCCCACTTTGGGAGTCATAGAGCACATTGCGGATGACCAGCTGTTTGCCGTCCTTTTCGCGGAACTGGCCGTTCAGTGTCCAGCCCAGTGCGTCGAGTTCGGCTTTGGCCTTCTCCGGGTCGTAGCCCACGACCGCGCTGTTGTCCCGGTAACCCTCCTGCCCGGCCACGAAAATGTGGTTACCCAGCGGCACCGGGGTGTCCACCAGGCCGCGCTGGCTGACGTTGACGATCGCCTGACGGTCGATTCCCTTGGCGACCGCCTGACGCAGGGCCTTATCGGCCAGGATCGCCCCGGGCGCACCATTGAAGGTCAGGTGATACCAACTCGGCCCGGGCGCGCGCCTGATCGAGATACCCGCGGTGCGCTGGGCGATGGTCAGCTCATCGAGGGAGGCGACGCCGGTGGCGTCGATGGTGTTGTTCTGCAACGCCGGAATCCGTGCTGCGTCATCGAGCACCAGGTAGGTGAAGGTATCCAGCAGCGGCGGGGTTCCCCACCATTTCGGGTTGCGGGTCAGCGTGATCCGCTGCGCGGTGCGATCCACCGAGGAGACCATGAACGGCCCCGCCGAGGGTCCGGGCTGATCGAGCTGACCCTTATTGAACGTATCCGGATCGCTGGTCATGCTCTTGGGCAGCAGCATCGTGTTACCGGCGAACATGCCGCGCCATTCCGGGTAGTGCTGCGCGAAGGTCACCACGGCCTGCCGGTCATCGACACCACGGGTGACCGAGGCCACCCGGTCCGACCCGTTGGGGGAGGCGATCGCGAAGGCCTTGTCCCTGCCACTGGTGGCGTTGATCTGTGCGGCGATGTCTTCCCAGGTGATGGGGGTGTCGTCCGACCAGGTGGCTTCGGGGTTGATGGTGTAGGTGACGACCTGGGGGTCGGTCGCGGTCAATTCGACGCTGGTGAAGTAGTCGGTGTTGACCTTCATGGTCCCGTCTGGGGCGACGATGAAGGCGCGCGGCATGGTGGGCCGCAGCAGTGAGGCGGTATCGGCCTCATTGCCGTCGATATTGAGGGTGTTGAAATTCGCCGGTAGGGCGCCGATCGACAGTCGCAGGTTTCCGCCCTGCTGGAGGGTGGCCGGGTCTTGCGGGTTGATATCGCTGACTCCGCCGAGTTCGGCGTTACCACCGACCGGGGCGCCCGACCGGTTGCCGGCCGAGCAACCCGCCACGGTCAGCGTCACCGCCGCGAGCAGACACAAAATCGCCCGTGCGCGCCGTGATGAGTGCGATTGAGTGTCTGCTCGCCGAAGGGTCACAGGGCCGATGCTAGCGGCGGGAGGGATCGGGTTGGGGGATCGCGGCGAGCAACCGCCGGGTGTACTCATTGCGCGGGTTGCCGAACACCTCGTCGCTGTCGCCGTATTCGACGATCGCCCCGCGGTACATCACCGCCACCTGATGGGCCAGATGCTTGACCACCGAGAGATCGTGGGAGACGAACAGATAGGACAGGCCGAACTCGCGTTGCAGATCCAGCAGCAGGTTGATGATGCCGGCCTGGATCGAGACGTCCAGCGCCGACACCGGCTCGTCCAGCGCCAGGATCTTGGGCCGCAGCGCCAGCGCCCGGGCGATCCCGATGCGCTGTTTCTGTCCGCCGGAGAACTCCCCCGGGTAGCGGCTTGTGTCGGCCCGGCGCAGGCCCACCAGCTCCAGCAGCTCGGCCACCCGGACATCGGTAGCCGCCTTGTCGAAGCCGTTGGCCTGCAACGGTTCTGCCAGTACCTCGAACACCGGGAGTCGGGGGTCCAGCGCGGCCACCGGATCCTGGAACACCACCTGGACGTCGCCGCGCAGCTCGCGGCGGCGCTGCCGGGACAGGGTGGCGACGTCGCTGCCGAGGATCTCGATGGACCCGGTCTGGGGGGCCTGTAACTCCAGGATCTCGTGCAGGATGGTGGACTTCCCCGAGCCGGACTCGCCGACTATGCCCAACGTGTGGCCCTGTGTCAGTTCGAAGCTGACGTCGTCGACGGCGCGCACCTCCCCGATCCGACGGCGCAGCACCACCCCCTTGGTCAGCCGGTAGGTCTTGGACAGCCCCCGAACCCGCACCACCACCTCGGGTTCGGTCCGCTCGTCGTGGCCGGTCGCCTCGACGGGGACCCGGAAGATCTCGGCGGCGCTGCGGCCGCCCACCTCATCGGCGCGGATGCAGGCCGCCCGGTGATCCGGCGCGACCTCGGCCAGCGGCGGCTCGGCGTTCCCGCAGTCGTCGACCGCCAGCGGGCAACGGGGCAGGAACGGGCAGCCCGGCGGCAGCGCCACCAGCGACGGTGGCGCACCGGGAATCGGCACCAGCCGGGCGCCGCGCGGCGCGTCGAGGCGGGGCACCGAGCCCAGCAGCCCCGCGGTGTAGGGCATCCGGCGGTCGGCGTAGAGCTGCCCGACTGCGGCGGTCTCCACCGCCCGCCCCGCGTACATCACCAGGGCGCGGTCGGCGAACTCGGCCACCACCCCAAGGTCGTGAGTAATGATCAGCACCCCGGCGCCGGTCACGTCGCGCGCGGTCCGCAGCACGTCGAGAATCTGTGCCTGCACGGTGACGTCCAGCGCGGTGGTCGGCTCATCGCAGATCAGCAGATCCGGGTCGTTGGCGATCGCGATCGCGATCACCACCCGCTGACGCTCCCCGCCGGACAGTTCGTGCGGGAAGGCCCGCGCGCGCCGGGCCGCCTGCGCGATGCCGACGAGTTCGAGAAGTTCCACGGCCCGGCCGCGGGCCTCGCTCCGGCCGATATCGCGGTGGTGGACGGTGATCGCCTCGGCGATCTGGTCGCCGACGGTGTAGACGGGGGTCAGTGCCGACATCGGATCCTGGAACACGGTGCCGATCCGCGCGCCCCGGATCGCCGACATCGCGCTGTCGGGCATGCCCAGCAGTTGCTCGCCCTGCAGCCGCACCGATCCCGAGACCGCCGCGTATTCCGGGAGCAGTCCGATAACCGCCATCGCCGCCGCGGACTTGCCCGAGCCGGACTCTCCGACCATCGCCACCACCTCGCCGGGGGCGACCCGGTAGGACAGCCCGCGCACGGCGTGCAGTTCGCCGGTGTCGGTGGGGAAGCTGACCTGCAGGTCGTCGACCTCCAGCAGCGGGTGTCGCGGCTCCAGTTCGGTCACCCCGTGCTCACCCCGACTTCCGGGCGGGCCGCAGGTGGGCGCTTCCGGGATCCAGCGCGTCGCGCAGTCCGTCGCCGATCAGGTTGGCGCACAACACGATCAGCACCAGGACGCCGGCCGGGAACAGGAACACCCACGGGAACGTCGTCGCCGATTTGGTGCCCTCGGCGATCAGGGTGCCCAGCGAGACGTCCGGCGGCTGGACGCCGAAACCCAGGAAGCTCAAACCGGTTTCGGCCAGGATCGCGATGCCGACGTTGAGCGCGGTGTCGATGATCAGGATCGAGGCCACGTTGGGCAGGATGTGGCGGACGATGATCGTGCGGTTGGGCACCCCCATGTAGCGGGCGGCGGTGACGTATTCGCGCTCGCGCAGGCTCATCGTCAACCCCCGTACGATGCGCGAGCTGATCATCCAGCTGAACACCGAGAGCAGCACGATCAGCAGCGCGATGTTGGCGTTGTTCTTGGTGCGCGGGCTGGTGATGGCGATCAGGATGAAGCTGGGCACCACCAGCAGCAGGTCGACGACCCACATCAGCACCCGGTCGCGCCAGCCGCCGAAGTAGCCCGCGATGGAGCCGACGGTGGCCGCGATCAGCGTCGAGATCACCGCCACGCACAGCCCGATCAGCATCGACTTCTGCATTCCCCGCAGCACCTGGGCGAACAAATCCTGGCCGATGGCGTTGGTGCCGAACCAGTGCTCGGGGCTGGGCGGGGACTGGAGGTTGGCGAAGTCCAGGTCGGTGTGGGAGTGCGGCAGAAGCGGCGGCAGCGCGTAGGCGGCGACGAACATCACCACCAGCACCACCAGCGCGGCGACCGCCAACCGGTTGTGGGCGAACCGGCGCAGCACCAGGGTGCGCCGGGAGACGAACGCCCCGGCCTGCGGTGTCCCCGTCGACCCGCTCATGTCACCCGCACCCGCGGGTCGAGAATCGCGTAGATGACGTCGGAGAGCAGGCCCGCCAGCAGCACCACCGCCCCGGAGAACACGGTGATCGCGGCGATGATGTTGGTGTCCTGGGTGGCGATGCCGGTGACCACCCATTCGCCCATGCCGTGCCAGCCGAAGATCTTCTCCACGAACACCGCCCCGGTCACCAGGCCGGCGACGCTGTAGGCGAACAAGGTGGCCATCGGGATCAGCGCCGTGCGCAGGCCGTGTTTGAACAGCGCCGCCCGCCGGGTCAGTCCTTTGGCCCGGGCTGTGCGGATGAAGTCCTGGCCGAGGACGTCGAGCATGGCGTTGCGCTGGTAGCGGCTGTACCCGGCGATCGCCATCAGCGCCAGGGTCAGGGTGGGCAGAACCAGATGCTGGATCCGGTCGACGAACTGGTTCCACGCGCCGCCGGCGACATTGGGTGAGGTCTCGCCGGTGTACTCGAACAGTTGAACTCCGAGCACCGAGTTGACCCGCAACGCCCCGAGGATCAGCAGGTTGGCGATCACGAACGAGGGCGTGCTGATGATCAGCAGCGACAGCAGCGTGATGACCCGGTCGGAGAGCCGGTACTGGCGGATGGCCCCCCACGCGCCGACCACCACCCCGATGACGGTGCCCAGCACCGAGCCGATCACCAGCAGTCGCAGGCTCACCCCGATCCGCCGCCACAACTCCTCGCTTACCGGCTGGCCGGCGATGGTGGTGCCGAAGTCGCCGCGCACCGCCCCGGAGACCCAGTGCGCGTAGCGCACCGGCACCGGCTTGTCGAGGTCCAGTTCGGCGGCCTTGGCGTCGATGACCGCCTGCGGGGGCCGCGGGTTGCGCTGCTCCAGGCTGTTCAGCGGGGTGAAGGTGTAGGAGGTCAGCGCGAAGGTCAGGAATGACGCCAGTGCCAGCAGCAGCAGGTAGTTCAGCAGCCGCCGGGCCAGGAACCGGGTCATCGGCGGCTACCGGCTCGTCGCATGCAGCACAGGGTAGGAGATGACGGGCCGCCGCCCGGGCAGGCCGCGGCGCGCGCCCCGGCGCTCACTCCCGGAGGTGGAAGTCGGCGAAGTCGAAGCCGGGCACCACGACGCAGCTGACCAGGCTCGGTTCGGAACCCGCCGGCCGGGCCCGGCTCCAGTGCCGGCCCGGGACCAGCGCCTGGGGGTGCTGACCGGCTTCGACGTCGGGACCCAGGATCCACTGGGTGGCAGTCTCCGGGTCGGGGCCGTGCTCCAGGATCAGCGGGCTGCCCCGGTGGTGCAGCCACAGTTCGGCGCTGCGCACCGTGTGCCAGGCGGACTGTTGGCCGGGCATCAGCACGAACAGGATCGCCGTGCCTGCGCTGCGGGGGCCCCCGTAGTCCGGCGGGAGCGCCTCGGGGCCGATCGTCATCTCACTGCGCCAGGTCTCGCGGTAGAAGCCGCCCTCGGGATGTGGGGCGAGATCGAGGCAGCGCACCCACTCCGGGAGTTCCTTGGCTTCCGTCATTGTCGGCCTCCTCCACGATCGGCATCAGCGGGCCTGGGTCAGACCGTAGCCGTTCGACTGAAGGTCGCCGCGGTCTACTATCGCGATGTTCTGAGCCCGAACGACGAGAGGCAGCCCCGTGAGCGTCACCGACGACTACCTGGCCAACAACGCCGAGTACGCCAAGAACTTCTCCGGGCCGTTGCCGCTGCCGCCGAGCAAGCAGGTGGCGGTCGTGGCGTGCATGGACGCCCGGATGGACGTCTACCGGATCCTCGGCCTGGCCGAGGGGGAGGCCCACGTCATCCGCAACGCCGGCGGCGTCGTCACCGACGACGAGATCCGTTCGCTGGCCATCAGCCAGCGGCTGCTGGGCACCCGCGAGATCATCCTGATCCACCACACCGACTGCGGCATGCTGACTTTCAGCGATGACGACTTCAAGGCCGACATCCAGAAGGACACCGGCATCAAGCCGGAGTGGGCCGCCGAGGCCTTCGGCGACGTCGAGGAGGACGTCCGGCAGTCGATGCGGCGCATCGAGGCCAGCCCGTTCGTCACCAAGCACACCTCGCTGCGCGGCTTCGTCTTCGACGTGGCCACCGGGAGGCTCGACGAGGTCACCGGCTGAGCGACCGGCTCGCCCGTTCTGGAGACCTCCCGCGGCGGCCGGGCGGCGCCCGGGCTCCCCACGAGTGTGCGAATTCATCCGACCGCTGCGGTGTGTCGCGGATGAAACCGCACACTCGGCGGGGGCCGGGCGCAACCGCCCACCCGGCGGGGTCGGGATTGACAGCTCAGAACGACCCCACTACTTTTGCCATGTCGGCAAATCAGGTAAAAGCAACCAACATTGCGAGGAAAAATGGCCGAGCGGGTGCTCGACAATCCCGTCGCCGGGCCCTACGAGCTGACCCAGCTCCGGGCACTGGAGGCCGAGGCGATCCACGTCATCCGCGAGGTCGCCGCCGAGTTCGAGCGCCCGGTGCTGCTGTTCTCCGGTGGCAAGGACTCCATCGTGATGCTGCACCTGGCGATCAAGGCCTTCGCCCCGGCCCGGCTGCCGTTCCCGGTGATGCACGTCGACACCGGGCACAACTTCGCCGAGGTGATCGCCACCCGCGACGAACTGGTGGCCCGGCACGGGCTGCGCCTGGTGGTGGCCGCCGTGCAGGACGACATCGACGCCGGCCGGGTGGCCGACGACGGGCCGTCGCGCAACCCGCTGCAGACCGTCACGCTGCTGCGGGCGATCGCCGAGAACCGCTTCGACGCCGCCTTCGGCGGAGCCCGCCGCGACGAGGAGAAGGCCCGGGCCAAGGAGAGGGTGTTCAGCTTCCGCGATGAGTTCGGCCAGTGGGACCCCAAGGACCAGCGGCCCGAACTGTGGAACCTCTACAACGGCCGGCACCGCAAGGGTGAGCACATCCGCGTCTTCCCGCTGTCGAACTGGACCGAGTACGACATCTGGGCCTACATCGGCGAGGAGGACATCGCCCTACCCGCCATCTACTACGCCCACCGCCGCCCGGTCTTCCGCCGCGACGGAATGCTGCTGGCCGTCCACGAGTTTATGCAGCCCGCCGACGGTGAGGAGGTGTTCGAGGCCTCGGTGCGTTTCCGCACCGTCGGCGACGTCACCTGCACCGGCTGCGTCGAGTCCGAGGCCGCCTCGGTCACCGAGGTGATCGCCGAGACCGCGGTGTCCCGGCTCACCGAGCGCGGGGCTACCCGCGCCGACGATCGCATCTCCGAGGCCGGTATGGAGGACCGCAAGCGGGAGGGGTACTTCTGATGAGCGCTTGCGCGAAGAACAGGGGACTGATGAGCGCTTGCGCGAAGAACAGGGGACCCTGCGGATGAGCACCCTGCTGCGGATTGCCACCGCCGGTTCGGTCGACGACGGCAAATCGACCCTGATCGGCCGGCTGCTGTATGACTCCAAGGCCGTGATGGAGGACCAACTTGCCGCGGTGCAGCGCACCTCCGCCGAGCGCGGCAACGACTACACCGATCTGGCGCTGGTGACCGACGGCCTGCGTGCCGAGCGCGAGCAGGGCATCACCATCGACGTCGCCTACCGCTACTTCGCCACCGCCAGAAGAAAATTCATCATCGCCGACACTCCCGGCCACATCCAGTACACCCGCAACATGGTGACCGGCGCCTCGACCGCCCACCTGGTCATCGTTCTGGTCGATGCCCGCCATGGACTGCTGGAGCAGTCCCGCCGGCATGCGTTCCTGGCCTCGCTGCTGGGAGTGCGCCACGTCGTCCTGGCGGTCAACAAGATGGACCTGGTCGATTGGGACCCCGAACGGTTCGCCTGGATCCGCGACGAGTTCCACGCCTTCGCCGCCCGCCTGGACATCCACGACGTGGCCACCATCCCTATCTCGGCACTGCACGGGGACAACGTGGTTACCAGGTCCGCCAACGCCGACTGGTACGACGGCCCGGCCCTGCTCAGCCACCTGGAGGATGTCTTCATCGCCGGTGATCGCAACCTCGTCGACGTCCGCTTCCCCGTGCAGTACGTCATCCGCCCGCAGACCCGCGACCACGCCGACCACCGCAGCTACGCCGGCACCGTCGCCAGCGGCATCATCCGCACCGGCGATGAGGTGGTGGTGCTGCCCAGCGGCAAGACCAGCCGGGTCACCGCGATCGACGGCCCCAACGGCCCTGTGCCCGAGGCGTTTCCGCCTATGGCGGTGTCGATCGCGCTGGCCGACGATATCGACGTCTCGCGCGGTGACATGCTGGTCCGCCCGCAGAACCAGCCGGTTGCCACCGGCGAGTTCGACGCCATGGTGTGCTGGATGGCCGACACCTCGGCGCTCGAGCCGGGGCGGCAGTACCTTCTCAAGCAGACCACTCGGACCACCCGCGCGCGGGTCACCGCGTTGGACTACCGGCTGGATGTCAACACCCTGCACCGGGACAAGAGCGCCACCGCGCTCAAACTCAACGAACTCGGCCGGGTGTCGCTGCGCACCCAGGTGCCGCTGCTGCTCGACGAGTACACCCGCAACCCGGCCACCGGCTCGTTCATCCTGATCGACCCCGACACCAACGCCACCGTCGCCGCCGGGATGGTGCGCGACCCCGCACCGGCGACCCGTACCGCCTCGCCGAACACGGTCCGGCACGAGTCGCTGGTCACCGACCGGCTCACCCGGGGCCGCACGGTCTGGTTCACCGGGCTGTCCGGGTCGGGAAAGTCCTCGGTGGCGGTGCTGGTGGAGCGGAAACTGCTCGAGCACGGCCGCCCTGCCTACATCCTCGACGGCGACAACCTGCGGCACGGACTCAATGCCGACCTCGGGTTCTCGATGGCCGACCGCGACGAGAACCTGCGGCGGCTGGCCCATGTCGCCACCCTGATGGCCGACGCCGGGCTGACGGTGCTGGTCCCGGCCATCAGCCCGCTGGCCGAGCAGCGTGCCCGGGCCCGCCGGGTTCACGACGAGGCCGGCATCGAGTTCTTCGAGGTGTTCGTCGACACCCCGCTGGCCGACTGCGAGCGCCGCGACCCCAAGGGCCTCTACGCCCGCGCCCGCCGCGGCGAGATCACCCAGTTCACCGGCATCGACAGCCCCTACGAGCCGCCGCAGCGGCCCGACCTGCGACTCACCCCCGAGGGCACCGCAGCCGAACTCGCCGACCGGGTCATCGAACTGCTCGACGCGCGCGGATGAACGACCACGAGCTGGCCGCGGAGCTGGCGAGCCGGGCCGGGGAGCTGCTGCTGGCCCTGCGGCAGGAGCTGGCCGACGCACCCCCGGCGGTGCGGAAAGCCGGCGGTGACAAGGAATCCCACCACTTCCTGATGGAGGAGCTCAGCGCCCGGCGCCCGGGGGACGCGGTGCTCTCCGAGGAGGCCACCGACGACAAGCTGCGGCTGTCGGCCCGGCGGGTGTGGATCGTCGACCCGCTCGACGGCACCCGGGAGTTCGCCGAGCCGGGCCGGCAGGACTGGGCGGTGCACGTGGCCCTGTGGTGCGGCGGCGAACTGGCTGCGGGCGCTGTCGCGCTGCCCGCCCAAGGAGTCACCCTGGCCACCCCGGAGGTTCCGGCCCCTCCCGCACCGGCGGCGGCCCCCCGCATCGTGGTGTCGCGGACGCGCCCCCCGGAGGTCGCGGTGCGGGTACGCGACCGACTGGGGGCAACCCTGGTGGAGATGGGCTCGGCCGGGGCCAAGGTCGCGGCGGT
>Ga0180433_10004837_pt1 | contig 18657 bp, 27 predicted proteins | sample SS_ome_8_FD_132980 | JGI IMG/M metagenome (GOLD analysis project Ga0180433, IMG submission 132980) | Hypersaline lake sediment archaeal communities from the Salton Sea, California, USA - SS_1_D_1 metaG | ecosystem: Environmental > Aquatic > Non-marine Saline and Alkaline > Hypersaline >... | reverse complement strand
GCTGGCACAAATAAAATACTATACACAACTGATTCCATGGTCAGAATAGGCCAACTTAATACTGGGCAGAAAAGTTCAAACTTCTTAATCAAGAACCTCCAGCTGTTGGTTGAATAAAGGGGCTGTTCATGACATGTCAAGCAAACCACTCCCAGGAGAATTTATCTCTGCTCTCGAAGTATCGAAGCTCCTCTCAAAAATCGAATCTGATGTCAGCAAGCTATTAATCAGACTTGAAACCAATGTTGCCCGGGTAGAAGAACAGGTCCATTTCCAAAAGGAAACTACCTCCCGCCTGGAGCGTAAAATTGACCAGATTCTCAATAACGACCATGACAAGCTACAGAGGATTACCAAGCTAGAGACCAGAACCGGAATCCTTAGTAAATTAAACTGGTTAATTACCTCAGGCCTTTTAGGAGTAGCATTGAAGGTGCTGTTCTTCTGATGCCCAGCAGATATATGCAGCTCTGCCCTAATTGTAAATCCATCCAAAAAGCAGGCTTTACCTGTGGGATATGCAGATATCCAATACCTTCTAAGTTACCTGAATCAGAAGGGATTTTAAAAGCTACTGAACGGGAATTATTAATAAGAAAATGGGTTGATAATTCACCATTATATAATCAAGGATATGACTGGTATCCAGAAGATTAAATAATAACACATAGTTAAACATATATATATATCAAGCCTGGAGAAATTAATTCTCTGGGCTTTTTTATTTAAATTAACTTAATATGCCCTCAGAAGCCATTAGAGGCTTTCTGAGGGCTTTGAATTAAAAAGGTATACCCGGGTATAGGTAAGTATTTTTGAAATTAATATGGGGCTTGTATGAGGCTAACAGGGGGAAATTATACCCGGCGGGCATGTAAATTATTTTCTTTGATAAACTACTTCTCCTCTGGTAAATCCAATACAAATAATGCAATCAATATTAATCATCTTCTCGTTGACAGAATCTCCATCTGGCTCTACCCAGAAGAACCTGCCATCATAACCTACTACCTTATAAGATTCTGGTTTACCAGGGTTTTCTGTAGTGGTTATATAAACGTTATGACCACATAACAGATGCATGAAATCAGGATTAGGCATAATCCCTCCCGGCTGCGACATATTAGCCTGTCTTTGTGGTCTCCTTGGCAATTATACGCAGTGCTGCAGCCAGAACCTCATTTTCTCGTTTTAATTCTTTTGTCTTTACGCGATAGGATGTCCTTTTCCGTGGCTTAGGCTGTTCAATCTTTTTCCGTTTTTCCTTGAGAAGCTGTACGGGCATTCCATATTTTTCAGCTACCTTCAGGTCTGTATTCCCTCTTAAGCGCACCTCTTTGAAAATAGACTTCCATTTATTTTCATCCCAGTCATCCCAATTTTCAATCGGTCCAAATTCAGACATAGCTATCCTCCTTGGTTAAAGATTCCCGGGCATAAATATGGGTTGTCTTCCGATGATACGCTTATCTCTACAACAGTCAAGAATATATTCTTATATCGTTAAAATCCTTAAGGAAATAATATGTTACTTGCTTTAGCTGACAGGTGGGATATAATATTACCGCCCGGGAGGTGTTATATCATGGCGATATTCCGTAGAGGCCAGGCTAAATGTTCTTGTGGAAAACTTAAGAGAATTGAATTAGATACAACAGCCAAACATTCAAATGCTAAATGTTCTTGTGGGAAGACCCTTAAGATTGAACTGGACCCGGCTTGGTGGGTTGGATATCGAGACCCTGAAGGTAAATATCGCCGGAAGAAGGTAGGTTCAAAAAGGGCAGCTCAGGCTATTGAAGCTAAACTCCGGATAGACATTGTCGAGGGGAAATTCATAGAGAAACCAAAAGCTCATACTCTGGGAGAGCTTGGAAAAGAATACCTCGCTTACCTGGAGCCCCGGAGACATCAGGACAACTTTCAAAAAGAAAAGAGCAGGATAAAAACTGTCTTTCGATATTTCGGTTATCAAACCAGAATTGACAAGATAACATCTGCCGATATCGAGGACTTCAGAACTTTCCAGCTCAGCCAGGGGAAATCTAACACTACAATCAACAGGCAGCTTATCAGTTTTGGGGCTTCTTTGTCATGGGCTCTCAATCGTGGATGGATACACAACAGGCCAAAGATAAAGCAGACTGTTATCCCTGATTCTGAACCTCGTTTTATTACCAAGCCAGAAGCAAGAGTTTTACTGGCTTCATGTGGCCCAGAGCTGACCGACTACGTTCTTGCTGCTCTGGCGACAGGCATGAGACAGGGAGAGCTGTTAGCCATGAGATGGAACTGGATTAGCCTTGAAGCTCGGGTAATCAATATCCCAGGCTCAGCTACGAAGACCCTTCGGGCTAGGCCTGTTCCAATCAATGATGAACTAATGCTGCTGCTCCGAAAGAATCGGGACAAGGAGTATCCGCTAGGCAAGACCTGGAAGCACAATACAAGGCTCAAGGACTTGTTCAGAGCAGCCCGAGAGAAGGCAGGGTTCCCTGGGCTCCGGTTCCATGACCTGCGCCATTCTGCAGCCTCCTGGATGGTTCAGGCAGGTATTGACCTTTATCAGGTAGCTCAAGTTCTGGGACATAAAAATCTCAGGATAACACAGAGATACGCTAGGTTTGCTCCAAAGCACCTGCAGGCAGCTGTAATCCATACTAATTTCCAGAGCCCAGACTAATGCTATCTATATGCTATCCAGTCATGAAAACTTCAATGAAATCAATAAAAATCCCCTCTCTTGGCGAGAGATTGGTTTCTTAATTTCCGTATGTTACTTTCAATTTCGTAATGTTTCCTTACCCTTATTTTTCGGGCTTTTAGTGTCATATTGCGAAACGGCCAGAAATACCGAGTAACGTGGTAAGGTCTGCTATCCGTTTGCTATCCAGCGCTACCCAAAAAAAAGCCAGGCAGGATTAACCCACCTGGCAACAGGGACAAGCTTTCCTAGGTTGCCAACTCAGCTTCAAGCCAGGCTTCAAGGTCCTGCTCATCCATGACTAGGAGTCTCCCTAGCTTCCGGAAAGGCAGAGGCCTGTAACCTGTGGGCTTGCCTTGACCCTGGAGACACTTAAGTTTCCTCAAGGTACTGCAGGCTAGCCCGGTACGTTCAGAGATTTCTGGGAGTCTCAATAGCTTCATGAGAACTCCTTCCTACCTCCTTTCACGTAGCCATGCCAAGTTCCCAGACCAAGGTTCAAATCCATCAGGAGGCTGTATGGGTTTTATCCATTCCAGTCTCAGCCCTGGTCTCGCAGTGATGGCTTGTTCCTGTCAAGACAATTATAACATATTAATATTTAACGTGAAAAAATTTTTTTTAATTTGAATTAGGACAGTCAGGTTTTTTTTTGCTCTATACTATAATAAAAGGGGCAAACGATTAGGCTGTTCATTGGAAATTATATAAACTGTTAATAATCATAACGTTACAAAAAAATATATAACATGTTAATATTAAATAAAAAAAAAGTTATAAAATAATAAAAAAATGCTTTCAAGGACTTGACAGAATTTCATGGTTATGAGATTATATAATTATAGGCAATATCGTAGGACTTCTGAAAACCTTTTTAATTACCCCGCGATATATAAATATATAAATAGGCTGTTGGCCTGGTGAGTTTCTGCGGGGTTACTCGTCGGGTCAACAGCTTTTTAATTTAATTTTAAGGAGATACATTATGAAACTCAGAGACATTACATTCAAGACTATTCCGGTCTGTGTAGATAATGACCAGGACCCTGCCTTTAATGGTAATTTCAAGAGAATATATGCTCATATACTTCACAAGCAAGGACAGAATGATTGTACCTGGGCCAGCCTTGAAACCATGGCAGATGAGCTGGGACTATCTTCAAGAACAGCAGCTAGGGCTGTAAAGTTTTTAGCGAAGATAGGGCTTGTGAGTATTGATGAACAATATATTCCAGGTAACAGGGGCAGAAGGATTTATGCTCCATTAGATAATGTTCTTACTGTATATGGTCAGGACGGTATCAGGTTAGTTAATGGTCCGTCTCATAGGCTAGATTATGAAGTTAAGTCATCTAATGATGAATTTGTTGTATGGTGTGGGCCTGAAGATAAATTACCTGAATCAGCTGACCTGGACAAAGAACCCAGGCAAAACACCCCTGACAAAATTTCAGAGGTACCCCTGACAAAATGTACAACAAACAATAACCAATTAACAAAAACCATTAATGCTAAAGCTAACGTTATATTACCCTTCCCAGAGGAAGGAAATCAAAACCAGCCAAAAGAAACCCAAAGACTATATCTTGAGCGCTCACCTTCTTTGATGAAGGTTCGCTCGGACCAACAGGAAAAAAATTATTCCAGCGATATTGATGAATTTAAAAACCTCTTAAATGCTGCTGCTGATGATGATGATGAAATTGATGATAAGGCCGGGAATAATAAAAATAATTCTCATCCTGTTAGCCAAAAGAAACATGATAATAAAACTCAGAATCCAGTAGATAGCAGCTCACCTTCTAGGGAAGGTTCGCTGAATATAAAATGTAAAAATAATACATCTAAATATAAATCACATACATCTAAATCACATACAGTTGATAACATTAAAGAATCATCTTCATTACCTGGCGGGACTCCTAATTTTTACCCTGTTGGCCATAATAATAAACTATCTTTAGAGGAAAAAGTGTTACATGGAATGATTCAAGAAACAGAATATCGCGTCAATATGCCCGGGTTATATAATCATTATCTACAAAATAAAAATACTTTCGATTCTTTAGGGAATAACCAGAAAAAGCTTTCCGCCGTGTACGATTCATATAAAAAAGGCTTATCGACCTCTAGACAGAATTTATTGGATATCAGATAATATTTATATAAGGAGATGATTTTTGATGAGGGAAAAAAATAACACTTTATGTTCGGTTCCTGGCTGCGGTGAGAAGTTTTATGCTCGAGGATATTGCAGGCGGCATTATGCTCAATATCGTGTTTATAAGACTACAGCCTTAGGCGATAAAAGGTCTAGGGTTATCCATAAAAACCTTAAAGAATCTAAACCTCTAGAATCATGTAATTGTGTAGATGCCAAGCTTACTTATATCTGCCCAGAAACGAATATTGAAATTGTCATAGATATTAATGATTTAGATATTCAGCTGGGAGCGTTATGGAAAATGACCTTCAATAAGAACTTCGCCTACTTGCCAGGCCAGGTAAGGATTTCATATGTATGTCCGTCATGTCTAAAGGTTCATAATTTTTTAAATATAACAGAAGGGGTGTCTGTTTTCGAAGAAATAAAAGGTAACATTTTCAAGCGCTGTTACGAAACAGCGAATCTCGAGGAGAGTGCTATATGTGATGAGTAAGACTTTAAATCTATTAGATAAAATAATTGATTCCACTTTAGACCTAGAGACCAGAGACAATTCTAAAAAGCTTCACAAAATATCTAGACTTTTTGAACAGCTCGAATCTCAAATACGAGAGCTTCTAGAACTACCGCCTGACCCAGATGCTATTCCCCAGAAGAAGAAATATAAACCTCGAGCCACTACACCCAGGCCTAACGGTTCCAAGAAATGCGGGAAATGTGGAAAGGTCCTTCCTTACGAATCTTTTTATCATCGAAATGGAGTTCCTACCGGCTCCTGTAAAACATGCTCAAGGGAAGCTACCCGGGCCAGGGCTAGGCGCTACAATAAAAGTCAGAAGGGAGCTGCTACCAGGCGACGATATTTAGAGAAAAAGCCCTTTAATTATAATGCATATAATCGAGTTCATCGAGCTTTGGCTAAGGGTAACCTTCCGAGACCCCAAGTCTGTTCAGAATGCAAAAAAAGGTCAGACAGCTTAGTTTGTCATCACTATGATTATTCGAAGCCTCTGGATGTTATCTGGGTCTGCCGGTCCTGCCACTGGGAAATTCATAACAAGCAGCGACAAAAGCAGAAAAAGGTAGCATAATCATGCTTTTAAGTAATGATATAGTCAATTTGAATGAAATACTCAAAGATATGTCATATCAAGGTCCTCCTGCCGGGTCTGATTTATCCCGCATGAAGAGGATTCACAACCAGGCCTATGTATCCGGAGAAGTCCTTGATCGTTATTCCTATAACAGAGAAGTATTTCTCAGAATTATAATCAATCAAGCACAACAGCTTTCTCAGGGAATGTTATATCCACAGCTCGAAGCTCATTATGCTCCGGATAGGGATGCTCTCTTAATCCGATGCTCTGGATTTAGCGAAGAGCAAGAGTTAGCCCCCAAAGCTGCCCCGATACCAGTCTATCCTTTTCAGTATGCAGTAACAGACAGCTGGACATATAAGAATGAAGCTCTCCAGGAAGCAGAGGCTCAAATAAGAGAAGATTCAATCAAGCAGGCCGTTAAAGATGCGGGGCTAGATGAAGAAATGCTTGATATTATTATATAATAAAGGAGATTGTAACCATGGATTTACTATTCGGATTAATAGGAGTTTTGGGATTTATCGTTGTAGTTGTAAAGCTGATAGTTCATCTAGATATCGATAAAAAGGGGAGAGATAAATAAATTATGAATACTTTAATAAAATCACTTAAAGATAATCAGGGCTTAGAAATATTAATGTTCCATAATCGCGATGTCCTTAGAGTGACGGCCAGGCCAATTAAATGTTACGGAGATGTTCTTCAGTTATTGGTATTGCAGCCCGGCCAGTATAAAAATCAAGAAATATATATACCTGTCAGCAACATTCAACTATTTAAAATTATCGAATTACCTAAGGAGTAGATTGATATGGATTATTCATTTAAATTAAAATCAGTTAAATTATGGCTAGTTATAGGCCTGGTAGCTTTGTTTACAAGCCTACTTTGCTTCAAGCAGGTGGACCAAAACATATTTAAAGATATGATGTTTTGGCTGGTGTCGGGGTATTTCTTGGCTAACGTAACAACCAAGTTCAGTCCTCAAGCTAAAGCTCTGCAACAGGATTTATCTGGAGGTCAGCCTCTAGGAACTGATAACCCGTAAGGTAGTTGATTAATGTGAATGATAGATGGAATGAATTTTATAAGAAAATATCTCAAATAATTAACCGCTTAGACCTCAGAAAACAGCTATCCCCTACAGACAGAGAAGATATCATTCAGGACTGCATGGTCAAGATATTAGAGCATGAATTCCTTTATAAAAAACCTATAGATAACAAATTACTAGAACGGATAGTAAATAAATGTCGAATGTCATTTATCAGGCAGCGAGACAGAAACGGTACCCCTTCAGACCTGAATAACCAGGATGAACCTTTTAGCTGGACCAAGGAGTGAACATGTATAATGGATAAGTATCTGGATTATTTAAAGAATAATATACCTTCATCGAGCGAGATATTTAATTTCCCTCACTATAATGAATTACCCTGTTGGCAATACGAAACCCAGATAACAAGCTCAGGTGATATAACAGTTTCAGTTTCCGAAAATATATCCATCCCCGGAGTAAAAAATCATTTAAAACATAAAATGGATGTAATGCTGGCTACATTACACAATGTTGAATTTGATTTCATTATTATTAAAAAGCCTAAAATATTCAAGAATCCTGCTGCTCAGGGAAGCCAGATATATATGATATCATACCCCTTCGAAGCCCACAAATACATTACAAAGCCAATTACTTAATAATCAAGCAGTTAGGTCAATAACGTGCTTATATAGTAGAGGGAAACCTCATATCTCCTTGAAAAGATGAAATGAAATGAACCCAGGCTGGCCTATATCCCTCAGGCCACATAGCCCAAAAGGGTAAACCTTCCCAAAAGCTCCCTGCTGTATCCCCTATGGCCGGGAGCAAAAATTATTTAGAATATGTATTAGCTATTTTATTAAGTGAATCAGCAATAGTTCTTATATGGTCTGGATATTCCGGTTTAGAAGATAATGGCCCTACACCTCTTATATCACTTGTACATACAATCAAGTTATTAGCCAATATCAATAAAGCAGCAGCAATCATTTCTCCATCAGAAAGCTTATCAGGTGTTTGACCATTGATTCTATGTCTTAAGTAAGTAGCAGTTATACCATAATCTTTAAGCTCATGTTCATTTACTATTTCTTCTAGTTCTTTGGCTCTAGCTTTGGCTTCCTGGTCCTTCTGTTTACTGTATTCAAATTCTTTTCTCTTGTAACCAAGTTCCTGATATTTAAATTTAACAAAGTATATTAAAGTGATTAAGCCCACAAGATTAGGTAAAATATCGAAGAACTCTTTACCAGCAGAACACCAGTTAATATCCATAACAAATCTCCTCCTGTAAATGGATAACCGGGATTATAACCCCGTTCATAAACCTGTCAATACCTTTACTAAATTCCAATAATAATCAAGTGATAAAACATATATAAAGGTAGAGTGAATATAACCTGATGTCGCGGCATAAAATAGAACTAACAAATCAGCAAATTAAACAATTATATGGCCTTGCTAAGATAGGCGCAAATATAGAAGAAATTTGTTTAAGTCTAGGCATATGTCAAAGGACTTTTTATACAATTCTAGCAAGAAATCCAGAGGTTAGAGCTGAATATGATAGAGGTAAGGCCGAATCATTTACCTCAATCCGGCGAACATTATATCTTTTACTAGAAGAAAAAAATCCACAAGTAGCTATCCATCTAAGCAAGTCAAAACTAAACAATATAGAAAAAAAGCAGATTGAACTCACTAACGAGAAGTCATTAGAGGAGCTTGAAGAAGCTTTAATTAATATGGGCTGGACACCTCCAGGACAAGATAACTCTGATGAACCTGAGGCTCCTGAAAGGCTTCCAGAGGCTTCTGAAGATGATTCTACCCGGCCAGGGGAATAAAGATAATGGATATAACCCTACCTATTCATATACGTCCATTAAATCTAGATACTGACTTGAATTTCGTATTATCTTCATTTATTAAGTCTTATGTAAATCCTCAGCTTAAAGCAGGGAAATATTCCATACTCCCGCCGGGAATGGATATTACCTCCTGTTGGCATGATACATTAAAAGAACACTTATCTTCTGGTAAATGGACATGTCATATAGCATCTTATCCTACAGACCATGATAGTATATTGGGATATATCATTACCCCGCGTCATAATGAGATATTATATATATATACCAAGGATATATACCGGCGTGAGAAGGTAGCATCTAGACTAATAGCTCATGCATGTCCTTCTAAAGTAATAAGTTTTACATTATATACTCCCGCCGGGAATAAGCTTATTAAATCATTAGAATCAAATGGTTATAGCTTTAACTTATTAAGGTATCTACCGGCCTAGGTCCTGGCAAGATAATTAATTAAATATTACCTACCTTAGACGGCCAGATATAATTATTTCCCCTGTTAGATAAATAAATAAATGGATAACGATTATAAAAACCTCCTAACACAATATATATTCAAATGTAAGGAATCAGATATTAAAGATATCCTTCTGGCTCAGGTTCTGGCTGGACTATATCCAGTTCAAAGAAATGTAATCTTATCTAAAGCTCTTAAGAAATCTATACTTACACCCCGTCAAGTGGGTAAGACACATACATTAATAAGATATTTAATCTATTCAGCTCTAAAGAATAAGGCTCCTGGAGCCATTACAGCTTATCTAACCGATACCCGGGAACATGCCAAGGGTCTGGTATGGATTCCTCTATTACAGCTCTTAGAGGACCTTAAAATCCCTCATGAAACGAATACCCAAGAACTCTTGATTACACTTAAGGATAATAATTCCAGAATACGGCTATTCGGGGCGGATAATGAACGTACAGCATCCAGGCTGCGAGGATATCAATATAATTTATTTGTTATAGATGAGACACAGAACTTACCTGATGAACTGCTAACCATTCTACTAGATGAGGTAGTAGATGCAGCCCTTCAAGCCCATAAGGCACCTTTAGTCCTAGTTGGAACTCCAGGCCCAGTATTACAGGGATATTTTTATGAAGTTACAGAAAATCCTTTAGAACATGGATATGAATACTTCAGTTGGACACAGTATGATAATCCCTTATTTCCTAGATGGTCAGGTCTGGATAACTGGAAAGACAAAGTATCTGAATTCTTAGAAGAAAAAGCTTTAGAATACGGCGGTAAAGATAATCCTGCATATCAAAGGGAATATCTAGGACGATGGACGCGGGATAATGATTTACTCTGTTATCACCTGTCAGATAAGAACAATATAGATAATATTCCTTCTGGCCTAAAGACTGTAATGTCAATTGACCTAGGATGGCATGATAAAACAGCATGGGTAATACTTGGATATTCACAGGTCTTAGGAAAATCATATGTAATTGAAACATATCAAGCCCAGGGGCAAATATTTGATGAAATAATGGATATAACTAAATCATTTATCGAAAAATATCAAGCTTCTGAAGTACATCATTCCCTGGAACGTATCAGGGTAGATTCTGCTGGAGCCGGTAAGATTATACAAGAATCTTTAGCTCGAGAACTTACTAAACGATATCAAATACCTGTATTACCAGCTGACAAGAGAGATAAAGCTGTTTTTATGAAGTTAATGGATAATGATTTACGGGCGGGCCGGTTATTATTAAATCATAATGATAACAAAGACCTGTGGGAACAACTATCTACTATAATTAAGAATCCTATAAAACAAATAGAACGTGAAGGACAGCCTTGTGACCTAGCAGATGCCTTACTATATTCCTATCGGGACGCATATCAATATATATCCAAGCCAGCTCCTGAGGTAAAACCTGCTCCTGGAACACCTGAATATTACCAAAAACTTGAAGATGAAATGTTTAATCAAGCTTTAGAACAATCTCGGATAGAAGAAGAACAAGAAGGCCTATTAGGTCTTTTATAATACCCCTGAGAGCCCATAGGAAGCCTCAGATTAATTCCAATTAATTAACTTAACACTTACCCTTAACCAATTAATTCAGAGCCATTACAGAGGCTCTAAACCCTTTAGGAGAGATATAATATGGCAGACACCTCAGTAACCGAAATCAGCATTTCCTATACTAAGTCTGGTGCTAGCTCGGCATGGGATACCCATAGTCTAAGCGTAGATGGTACCCCCGATGAACAGCGAAAGATGATTGTAGAATGCGCCATTACAACCGGCGACGATATAGACCTTACTAATTTCGCAAGTATAGAACAGGTAGTAGTCAAGAATCTAGATGGTTCAAACTTTGTTACAGTTTCTTGGGATACAGCTACCTATGGTGGCGGTACTACAGTAGGACAGAAGGTATTAGCTGGCCAGGCTCTAATTCTAACTGATGTAGACCCTTCGGCGACGTTCAACGTCACAGCTGATACTGCAGCCTGCATCGTAGAAATCAACGTAATAGGGTCATAAGTGAAGTAATTAATATAGCTTAAGATTTATATTACCCAGGAGCCCGGTAAATTATGAGTATCCGTACATTATCACTAGAAATAGACACAGGAGCCAGCAGTACAGATTTCACTAGATATGAAGCTGATATATTATCAAATGATTTATCTACAAGCCCTACTGATAGCCTGTTGGATGTAAGTGTTATCTGTGATGAATCGAACAAGAATTATCTAGATACCCAGGGATTCAGCTCAATATCGCATGTAATTGTCCAGAACACAGATGACACTGATTATGTAAATGTAGGATGGACTACTGCTTTGGCTGGTTCACCAGAAATTAGAGTATATCCGGGCGAAACGGTCATATGTACAGATGTTGTTCCCGGGGTTACTACTACTCGATTCTGGTATCAGGCTTCTGCAGCTAAATTTCCTACAGCTCGGATAATTGTTATTGGAGTGAATTATTAATGGCTTACGCTAAAGCTTCAGTCCGGGTCAAGACCGAAACGCTTCAGAGGTGCAGAGAAGGTTCCTTCAAGCTCTCTGATACCTGTACTACTACCGTTGATAATGTTCAGGTCCTCCGGGATGTATATGTATCTAGCACTCCTATTAACGTAGGGGATTCCATAAAGTCTTCTGGTACTTATGGCCGGATACTAATAAATAATACTGGTTCTGTAGCTGTTTCATGTACCTATTATCAAGGGGCTTCGCCATATACAGTGTCTATAGCATCTTGTAAATGTTTCATGATTTCCTACTCAAGCCTTACAACTGTACCTGCTATCTCATGCACCACAAGCTCTTATGTGGATATTGTCTGCTGGAGTGTCACGTAATGAAGGACATTAATATCAAGAAGTTACGGTCATTATTGAAACTTATGAAGGAATATAATGTTCTATCGCTCCAGGTGGGAGATATAATTATCCAGCTGGCCCAGGAATATAATCTACCTGAACCGGCGGTAATAGATATTCCTAAATCGAATGTAGAACCAGAGCCTGGTACTGTAGATGGTCAATTCCAAGCTTACATGGACTACCAAAAGCTCCTGTTACACTCCTCGAGCCTTTCGGACGATGAAATACAAAAATTAGGTGATTCATAATGTCTAGCTGGTGGGATAAAGACTGTTCAAGTCCATGGTCTAGTGTATTTGAAGAAGTATCAAAGCTAAATACTTCTCAAAAGGATTACCTTGGTAAGATAGCTCTGGCTGAAAAGCTTTATTCAGCAAATTCCTTAAATATCGGTACCATGGCCAGTACCAGTAATCCAAACATGACCTTTAATATAGGGGTTGACGGGCGGTTAAAATATAACATAATCCGGGGCATAATTGATTCCCTGTTAGCCAGGATATCTACTCAAAGACCTAAGATAAGATATCTTACTAAAGGTGGGTATTTCCATCAAAGAAGGAAAGCTCAATTATTAAATCGTTTCACTTCTGGCTTATTTTATCAGTCTCGAGTCTATGACCAGGGCCAGGAAGTCTTAAGAGATTCCTGCTGCTTCGGTACTGGATATCTTCATGCAAGCACGCTAGGAAAAGATAGGATTATCTTTGAACGAGTACATCCCGCTCAGGTCCGTATAGATGAAACTCGACATGGAAAACCCTTAGCTTTTTATTATATTGTCGAAGCAGACCGGGATACTTTAAAAAAATTATATCCAAAAAAAGCTAACCTTATTGAAGCTTCTGGAAGGTCTGGTACCCTAAATCCTGAACAGACTGGTTCTGATTATCATATGGATGATTCTGTAACAGTTATTGAAGGCTGGAGGCCTGCATTAGGTGATATTCCCGGTAGTCATATCATAGCGGTATCAGGTGGATGTTTGGTAGGCCCTGAACCCTGGGAATCAGAAGAACCAGGACTTATTGAATTTCGATGGAAACGGCCAACAGAAGGTTTTACAGGTGAATCTGTCATAGATGAAGTTCTTGAAATACAGTTAGAAATCAATTTCTTACTTATGAAAATCCAGGAACAAATGAATCTTGGAGCCCTAAAGATTTTAGTAGATACAGCATCTGATGTACAGTTACAAAAATTAGGTAATAATAAACAGTTAGGTATCGTCAAATATACTTCTACCGGACAGCCTCCACAGATATTCCAGATTCCGCCGGTAACTGAATCATATTTCACCCAGATTCATGAACTAGAAGCCAAAGCATATAAGATTATCGGTATATCAGAACTATTCGCTCAATCTCAGAAACCTTCTGGTCTAAACTCTGGCAGGGCGTTGCAAGAATTTGAAGATATCCAGTCAGCAAGATTCTTACATATAGGCCAAGCGTGGCAAGAATATCATTTCGATATCGCTGAAGCAGGTATTGAACTAGCCCGCCATATGGCAAATAAATATGGTTCATTCAAGGTATCCGTAGAACAGTTTGATGAATTAGGAGATATTGACTGGAAAGATATTGATTTATCTAAAGATTCATATCGTATGCAGGCCTGGCCGGTATCATTATTACCAGATTCTCCTCCTGGACAGTTACAGTCAGCCCTAGATTATGTAAATGCTGACCCTTCTATGGCCCCCTATGTCCTAGATATGCTTGAATATCCAGATGTAACAAGTATTGTACGTCAAAAAACAGCTGGAATTATGTTAATTGAGAAAATCCTTGATTGTATTATCTTCGGGAAAGAAGTAGCAAATCCAGACCCGTTTATGGACCTACAATATGGTATCCAGCGCATGACCCAGGCATATTCTGAGGCCTATAACGCTTTATATGACAAGCCAGAAGAACGAGAAAGAACACTAGAGCTTATTAGAGACTGGATTGAAGGTGCAAATTCATTATTAACACCTCCAGAACCTCCAGCTCCTCCTCCTGGTGCTCCGGTAGGCCCTGAAGCACCTCCTGGACCTCCTATGGAAGGTCCTCCTATGCCTCCACAAGGCATACCCCCGGGAATGTAAGGCCTAATCCCGGGATTCCATATACATCAGCCTATCCCAGTGACCCCTCAGGCTGCTCTCAAGTGAATATTAACTACCCGTTTGTTAAAAATTGTTAGGAGAAAGAGTAAATTATGACAGACAATAGTGAACATGTCGAAACTCCAGTAGTAAATCCAGACCCAGGAAATATAAATGCAGCTTTAGCAGCCTTAGACGCCCATCTAGAAGCCAATAAAGGCACCTCAGAGACTTCTGATGCAGATGGGAAGCCCGTAGAGACTCCTGATGCAGATGCTAAGCCTGTAGAGGACCAAAAACCGGAAGATAAACCTTCTGATGGCAATATTTCAGACAATATTGCCTCTAATGACAAAGATGAAGAGCCTTACAAGCTTACCCGGCAATGGGAAAAGATAATTTCCAAAGAAAAAGAGCTTAGGACCAAAGAACAGGAGTTCAAAGGTCAATTTCAGGGTTATGAACAGAAGATATCTGACCTAGAGGCCCGGATAAAGCAAATTGAATCTGACCCTATCAGTTATCTAATGGAAAAAGACCCTGGATTTTATGAAAAGCTCACTTTGGCAGCTTTAGATACTGAAAGCAAACCATCTAATACAGGGAAGTCTGCTCCTGACCCTGAAGTATCTGAAATCAAGAGACTATTACTCGAGGAACGAGCAGAACGGGAAAAACTTCAACAATCGACAAAACAAAATGAAGCTAATAGCGCAGTAGAAAACTATGTGGCTACAGTTGAGAAGCTTGCTGCTCACAAAGACTATGCTTTAGCCCGTCAATTCTGTGAAGACCGGAATACGGACCTTATCACCGAAGCAGTTCAGCTAGCTGGTTTTTATGCTCAAGAATCCCAGGGTAAATATGTTCCCAGTGAAGAAGAAGCCCTTGGACTTATCGTAGAGCAAGTAAACCGTGAATTAGACCTCCTGGCTAAATATAAACCATCCAGAGCTGATTCTGACAGCTCCAGTAAATCAAATCAGAATCCTCAGACAAGTGAACCTGAGACCAAAACAGAAGAAGATGCTCCTAATACCCTTACAGGGTCTATGGGAGCCTCTAAGACCAAAACAAACAAACCAAAAGGTCCCAGGACTTACGACGAAAGAGATAGGGAAGCTCTAGCTCTATTAGAGTCTTTGGGTGTTGAGTAAGTATAACAGTAAGAAAATATAAGAAGAATTTCTTACTCTATCCCGCCGGTAACTATTTTTTCTCTCCTGTGGGCCTGCCTAATCAAATCAAATAAGGAGTGTATATCTTAATATGGCAGCTCTAACTAACACTTCCGCTGATGCAATCTTGAAAGTATTGTATCCCGGCGGTTTAAATGATGTAACAATCAAAGATTATCCCTCATTAGCTATTCTAAAGAAAAAGACCTTCCGTTCAGCTGGTGGCTCTAAAATGCATATCCCTGTCCGTTATGGCTATGGCTCAGGGGCTTCCGCTACCTTCACTAACGCCCTAGGCAATACCTCTGCCGATAGCTTTGCTGGATTCGATGTAACTCTAGCTCGTATGTTCGGTGTCAAGCAGATTGACGGCCTAACCCTAGCTAGTATGGCCAATGACAAACAGGCTTTTGTAACTGGTCTCCGTACAATCGGTGATTCTGCTTTCAAAATTTGTAATGACCAATTAGCTTCCGCTATTTTCCGTACAGGTTATGGAAATATCGGTGTAGTCAGCTCTGGTTATAACTCTACAGTTATTACATTAACAGACGCTAAAGATGCTATCCATTTTGAAGTAGGTATGGAAATCAAGTCTGCTGCTTCTGCTTCTGGTGCTCTCCGTACCGGCTCAGCTACCGTAACCGCAGTAGACCGGGATGCTGGTACTATCACTACAGATAGTAACTGGAACAGCCAGATTACTTCTTTCGCGAATAGTGATTATCTATTTGTCGAAGGTAACGGATATAATAACACAGCATACTACATGCTAAGAGGTTTTGCTGGTTGGCTACCTGAATCTGCTCCTACTTCTGGTGATAGCTGGTTTGGTCAAGACCGAAGCTATGACCCCCAAAGATTAGCAGGTCAGAGACTAGATGGCTCTAGCTATGGTTCGATGGAAGAGGCTCTTATTGACGCGGTAAGTATCGCTTCTGAAAGAGGAGCAAGCCCAGACCTGGCTATAATGCATCCAAAGCAATACCGTCAACTACTCAAAGACTTAGGTTCTAAGGTTCAATACACTATGGTTCCTGCCCAGAGTCTAAAGGGTCCTGTTGCTGGTGTTTCCTTCAAGGCAGTAGAGGTTCATGGAGACCGTGGTCCTGTTGCGGTAGTAAGTGACCCATGGTGTCAATCGGATGATTGCTGGATTCTACAGAGCGATAGCGTATTCTTGGCTTCCGCTGGTGAATGTCCTCATATCCTCGCTGATGACGGTAATAAGTATCTTCGGGTTTACAATGCGGACACTTATGAGGTCAGAGTAGGCGCTTATGCACAGCTAGCTTTTGAAGCTCCTGGTGCAAACCTACATCTATATGACCTACCTTTCTAATAATTAACTTATATCTCTGGGACTTGGGGCTATAAAGGCCCCAAGTCTTAAGAGGTTTTCTTAAGGAGACTGAATATATATGGTTCTAACACGATATCCATATAAATCAGTAAGTCCCAACAGAGTTCTAATCCCTGGTCAGTTTGGTTTTTGTACAGTGGCTGAATATGCAAGCTATACTCTAGCGGTAGCCTCAGGTACAAATATCACAATTACAGCAGATTCATCTGGTACCGGCGGTAATGATTTAGACTTTCAAGCCACAGCAGACGGTAACGCTAAAGCTTCATGTACTATCACCTTTGGTACAGATACCTTAGCGATATCTCATAATGATGCTGGTACGGCTAAAAACGGTCTAGTTGTTACTTTGGTTCCTGGTGGTACAGCTGGTTCTGAAGTAGCCACAGAAGATGCTTCCGGTAATCTACTGGTTAGCTATCAAGCTAGTACATCTACTACTACTCAGGTAGCAGCTGCTATCAACGGTCATGCTAACTGGGTATGCCCTACTACAGGTACCCAGACTGCTACTGGTGTTCTAAGCGGTACTACATCAGGCGGTACTGCAGCCACCTGGGCTGAAGAATCAGGTACACCCACCAAACTACACCTACATTTCACAGATGCCTCAACAGACGTGGATGCTGCTGTAGCTGCCCTAAATGGTGCTAGCTCTGTTATGACAGCTTCTGGTTCTGGAAGCCATACTCTGGCCTCTGGGGATGCTGTAGCAAAGCAAGACCTTTCTGGTGGAGTAGATGCTGTAGCTTTTGATGATGACTCTGTAGAAGGAGAAGGCTTCAGTGTAGCTAGGTCTGGTGCTGCTGGTGTAGGGGAATATACGGTTACACTGGACAGACATTATGACAAGCTATTCTGTGCTGATGCCACATTACAGCTATCGAGTGCTGCTGACCAGTATGTTCTAGCTGGGACTTACGATTCAAGCGCAAAAACAATCAAATTCACTGTCTGGGATAAGTCTGCTGGTGCTGCTGGAGACCCGACTCAGGGAGCGAATAAGAGAATCCACTTCTTACTAATATGTGAGAATTAAGGAGTAGATATTAGATGGCAATGTTAAAAGATGCTCAAACTACCCAGGATGGTATTGCATTCTTACATGGGAGCTTCAGACCAAACGGTTCATCTGCTGTAGACAATGATAACAATGAGGGTACAGGATTTACAGTAGCCCGGGGCGGTACAGGTACATTTACTATCACTTTCAGTGATAAATGGACAGGCCTTATAGCCGCTGGTGCAAGCCTTCAGTTAGCTTCTGCAGATGACAAGTTTGTCGAGTTAGGTGCCTTTACCCTGGCTTCAAAGACCCTAGTTATCAATGTATGGGACGTTTCAGATGCTGCTGTAGCTGATGTAGCTTCCAATGCAAATAATAAAATACATTTCTGGGTCTGTTATAATTATCGTTCGTAATGACAATATGGGGCTTTATGCCCCTTTTTGTCCTTCCTCCTGGTAGGTGCTGAAACTTCATGAAGGTTACATTAAGCGAATTAAAAACTATAATTAGAGACCTTACGGATACCACGGGTTCTGATGCAATATTAGATAGTTCCTTGACCTGGCATATCAATGAGGAGCTGGGGGAAATATATTCCCTGTTGGCCGAAGCATATCAAGATTATTTTATTAAACAAGGTACGCTAGTTATAGCTTCTGGTGTATCTGGTGTATATCAATTACCTTCAGACTTTTGGAAGTTAGATGGTCTCTGGTATCTGGATTCTGAAGGGGATTACTGGCCTCTGAAGCGCTACAATAAATACCT
>Ga0180433_10004836_pt1 | contig 18658 bp, 12 predicted proteins | sample SS_ome_8_FD_132980 | JGI IMG/M metagenome (GOLD analysis project Ga0180433, IMG submission 132980) | Hypersaline lake sediment archaeal communities from the Salton Sea, California, USA - SS_1_D_1 metaG | ecosystem: Environmental > Aquatic > Non-marine Saline and Alkaline > Hypersaline >... | reverse complement strand
TTGGGGTAGCGGAGTGTAACCCGACGAGTCCGGCTGTTCCGCCTCGTAAATGGGATCTGTCAGGTACTATTCTACCTCGTAAATAGGATGCCGATGGCACTATTCTAACGTTAGAATAGTGCCTTGAAATCGTTCCTTTGTGACTATGGAGGGCCATGCCCACGTCTACGCCTTCGCTTCTCTCCTGGCTTCGCCGGGCTTCGTCTCTGCGTGGCCGTTATCCATATACATGCGGACGCGACGAAGCCGCAAGCCCGGCGTAGCCACCTGGGCGTAGACGCGGGCGTCCCTCCACCACTGAATCGTCACCTGTTTCTATTTTCATCTTCTCAGGGTGTTTCGTTCGCGAATCATGACGACTGCCTCGAAAATAGGATATATCGTACACAATTCTAACGTTAGAATAGTACCTGTAATGAGCTTGGAATCGTGTATGTGATATGAACCCATGATTTCGGGTAGTTTTTCTCCGCAATGGTTTATGAGCAATCCCCGCTGAAAGCAGTACAGGGAGCGTTCTCTTGATGATTCAGGACTATATATGGGAATTATGGGGAATTTACGCTTAGCTGATGGCTGACAGATGATCGTAAAGAGCTTTTATGGCGTAATTGGGAAGGCCAACCAAGATTCCGGTTTTCCAAGTACGCGGCACATGGCGAGAATCTGGCCCAGGTGCTGGAAGATATGTGTCTGAGTTCGCATAATAATGTGTGCCGGAGCCATGATGCGTTCTTTATTCTGCCATGTGAGCATCGGTCGGGGTGTATTTATCTCTTCCTCTGAAGCTGTTCGCAGGTAGTCCCTAGTGAGTTGCACAACGTTTTGTCGATATTTCTCAAGGGATTCCAAGTCGGGATAATCATCCTCATGATCGTCGGCATCGAAAGCACCCTTGATAACCCCGACCCAGTACTCTTCGGCTGCAATCATATGATAGAGCTGTAGCCTGATTGCAGAGAGGCCGAATCCGTCTATATTTCGATTCAATTCTTCATAACTGAACCGTTCGCAATGTTGCATAAGTTTCTGTAGGCTTTGATGAGTTCGTTCATGTATATCAAGTAATGCTTCAGTGGTATACATTGAGTCCTCCGATTGCGCGAGCTGCTTTTCCGAATTTATAGCGTCTCACTATTCCATGTTCATAAAGAGAAGCAACGACAAGATACTGATTACCTAAATTGAGCGATTCTCATCTACTACGGCTTCGAGGAGACTGCTGCGTCAATCGTTTCACGATTTTGTTCCTCCACCGTATCGGTTGGATACGCTATCGTCACAAAATCACTCCAACTTCATGACTCGTAAGCCTCTTCAATGCCTCGTTACGATAACAATCGCTCAAATTAGTGATTAATAATACAGCGAAAGCGAACATGACGAATTCCGGGAGTAATCGTAATATAGGGAGGCGGCAGTGAAACCACCTCCCTATCGGAATCAAGGATACGGTTCTATTTCACCTGACAATCTGAAGTGTTGTCACCTGCACGTGGTCGTTCATTTGCATTCGAGCCACATATGTTCCTGTCCTCAGGATACTTGTTGATAACCAGCATTCATGATGTCCCGTACCCATTGGCTCATTTACGGGAGACACAGAGAGTCTTCCGGTGAGATCATAGATCCCGATTTTAACATGCGTATCTTCAGGCAATTCGAAACTCAATCGAATCATATCATTTGCCGGATTCGGAGAGACCGAGAAAAGATTCAATGCCGTGGGCAGAGTATCGTCGACGTCGGTGCTTGGTGCTATTATCAGACGATAAGCTCCGGTCAGAGCCTTTTGGGAACCCGGATCACCACCTGCCGGGCTGCTTGGATCATCGAGGAAACTGGCTATCCTCAGGTAATAGTATCCGGTTTCAGTAATATTCACGATGATCTCAAACTGTCTGTCGCCATGTCCATCGTCATTATTGGCAATCCAATCCGTGGAATCCACGTCCTCTCCCGTCTCCGAATGGGGACCAAAGAACCAGACTTCGGGATCGACCAGGGAACCAAGTATCCGTTCGCTGTAGATCATCCATGTTGTTCCAGCCTCGAGATGCAGTCTATACCAATCGACGTCTTCAGCAGGCGCTAGGGCATAATCTCCCTGATGGGGAACGGTGATATCAACCGCGGACTCAGGGGATTCGTTGGAATCGGGAAGAGCGAGAGTGAGGACCACCGGAACGGTGATAATGCCGTCATCCGGATCATCGGATGTGATGGATATCGTGGCCGGATATGACCCTTCGGTCATTCCGATCGCATTCACACTCACGGTGACATCGAGACTGGAATCGGGCGGAAGAACGAAATCGCTCGGAGTCTCATCGAGCCACGATACCTGATCGTCGGTTATTGACATGACATGCAGATCGATGTTTCCCTGATTGCTGATCGTAAGATACTGTTCACTCGTCTCATCGGGGGCAAGGGCAAAATCGAATTCGCTGGGGTTGATCATGATCTCCGACTGATCGGGAAGATCCAGGATAAAGAGCCGGTATTCTCCGGTTTCCGCCTTGACGTCTTCCTTCCGTTCCGGGCAGATGCCTCCTGCGGGGATATTCTGGTAGTACGATATCCGCAGGAAGTAATAACCGGTCTCGGTGATCGGTAGCCGTATTTCCGGTTGAAGATTACCGTGACCGTCATCATCATTGTCTATCCACGTGATCGGATCGACATCGGTGCCCGATTCATCATGGGGACCGTAGAACATCGCCCGGGGATCAAGCTCGGAGTCGTTTATCCGTTCCGTACAGATCAGGATCAAGGTTCCTGCATTCAGGTGTATTCGATACCAGTCGATATCACCCGGAGGATCGATGATGTAGTCGTTTTCATGTGGAAACTGGATGATGGTAGCGGAATCCGGGGTATCGTCATGATCATCACGTCTGTCCGGTGATATCATGGAAGGCTCCATGATCGAAACCGATTCGGATGCATTGATTTCGATACCAATTAAAAGAACCGATGCGCAGATGAATACGGCGATTTCACTGAGACGGCGACTGTGGAACATGGTTACCTCCTTACCGGGGTTCTCGGTGAGACTGGAGAACATCAGGATACTGTTGAGTCGAGTCCTGTGACCGGAACCTCCTCCGGAGCGTCCGATCGTATGATTCCCTTAAGGATAAATCTACAATCGGAAAAGGCCAAGGTATTGGATCACACGGTTTTTGTGATTGGAATCACAGCGGATTGAGCAACGGGGATATGAAAGCGCCCATTTGTTTCGATAAAGAAGAGTAACGATAATGACTGACGGCAGTGTTATTTATGTATGTGGATCAAGAACCGTAATGAGCTGAACACGCCAGGTATTTCTATGAGAAATATGAAACTCAATCGGAAATCATCCAAGGTGACCAGGCTGGTACTCGCGGCGTATGTGATCGTGGCTCTCTGCGTATCAACCGTTCATTCAACCGATTCGTTGAATGAATACCTCTATCCTGATCGGATCGGCATGGCCGCGTTCATGAAAGCATCCGAGGCAGGACTCTGGGATCTTGAAACGGAACATCTTATTCCAGATAATAGCCCTCTGAGTGTTCTGATAATCGGACCGGGAAACGACACGGTCTCAGTGTCTTCCGATTCGTTGTGGAACGGAAATATCGTCATTATCGGTGATGGCGTTCTTCTCGTGGATAATGCCATGTTTACCGTTGCCGGTCAGCTTTTCATCAAAGGTGACGGAAAGGCAGATTTCAGGAATGGTGCACACCTTCATTTTCCTCAGAGCTACGTGGGTCAGTATTATGTTATTCTCCGGGAAGGTGGGACCTTCGAGGCCACCGATGCCACTGTTGAAGCAAATGGAACCATGCATTATGCCCAGATGCACGATAGTTCCACATATATCGCGAAGAGGACCGCATTCCCTGATTGGACGTTCCGGAAAGTATTCGATTCCGCCAGCGTTATACTCGAGGATGTAGACCATGTAGGTGACATTATCGTGACGGATTCCTGTTACATCCATTTCACCAGATGCGATACGCTCATGCCCTGGTTGGCAGCACCAAGCGGATCGATTGTGGATATTGAGTTCCCCGATCCTGATTTCGTCGATCATTTTGAGTTTTCATCGAACGTATCGGGGATTGAGGGGATAGGGCATACCACTATTATTGACAGTTGTTCGGAATGCTGGTGGTCATTTGAAACATGGCCGGTCTGCTCATTGTTCGTCAATAACTCCATAGTTCGTGGCACAGCCAATCGTATCCCCGGCGCCGATAGCTTCCATGTCTCGGGCATCCGAAACAATAGTTTCCATTCCGATCTTCTGGTGCCGTTGAGTGATCGGCACATTGAGTACACCAACACATACGCGTATTGGTGGAACTGGTATCCATTGGAGTTCACCCATTTTGAAATAGATTCCTGTACATTTGGTGAGATGATTGGGAAGGGTGGGTCGACAACCTATGCCAGATCGTGTATTCACGATGGAGCAACCATTACCCTGAGCGCCATCGACAGCGCTTTCATCAGATTCGAGGATGGAGTGAGTCTCGCGTATGTGTCGTCATGGGGTACTGCGACGTTTCTCATGGTACATTCGAGTGTAACGCCCCTCTGGCCGTACCAAGTAACGAATATAGCCCATGATCGTTCCCGGTTTCTGGCGGTCAACTCCTCATTTGTCTACGAGCCGCAGGCCATGGATACCGCCCTTGTCATGTTCGCCGCCATCGATACGCCTTCAATCGGAGCAATTGATTCTGTGGTATCTATTATCGGTTCGGCGTGGATCGATGCGGGTCCCTGCAGTCCTGTGGAATTCGATCGATACGAGGTTTATTGGTCGACGGAAGGCGTGGAAGATTGGACCCTTATTGGATCCTACTCTACGGACGTATCCCACGATACTCTTGTAACCTGGGTTACGGAAGATCTATCCATTGGGGAGTATCAATTGAGACTTGATCTGTGGACCAATCACAATGACAGCCTATCGGCACCGTGGTCTATAACGTTGTACGATCCCCATCTCAAATTAGAAGGAGTTATCGAGGATTCAGCGATGCAGTTGATGTGGACAACCTGTCCGGTGACGGCATCGTATTGGATATATGGAGCGGCTGACAATCCATTTTTCGTTCCGGGGTATGCTCCTGATTATGAACATCGCCTTGATGTGATTTTGTCCGACACCACATGGATCTCCGCAAATGGAGTGGAAAATGCTTCGGAGAATTGGACATACCTGATACTAGCAGTAGATGAGGACGATCAGGAGGTTGGCCGAACAAACCGGTGGGCCGAATACGATTTTCTTCTACACTAGTGGGGACAGTTCTTTAGATTCGTAATAAAATGTACCGTTACTCGGGAGAAATTCTCCATTTCGAAGAAAATCGTGAACTCAGTTTCCTAAATTCGTACCACCTGCTATCATGATCGAGGAATATCTCATTTAAGTCTTCGTTAGGGATTTTGTTGCGGAGATATCAATGCCATTCTATACGAATCTCATTCCGCATTTTATCAATGAACGGTATCGATCAGGAGAATTTGAAGGTTCATTCGAAGCCGCTACCATATTTGTGGATCTTTCCGGATTTACACGTTTGGCAGCCGAATTTGCGCGGGTGGAGAAGGAAGGGGCGGAACGTCTTGCTGATACGCTCCACGCCGTATTCAATCCTCTCCTGAGGGAAGTCTATTCCCGGGGTGGTTTCGTTACTTCATTCGCGGGAGATGCGTTTACGGCTGTTTATCCCGTGGATAAAGCATCTCGATCCTCGATATCAGTGATAACTATGGCGTATGAAACGGCTGTTATAGCTTCGTCAATGGTAGAAACTATTGCCGCTTCACGAGGTATTCGCCTTGGCGTCCGCACAGGATTGGCATTTGGTGAGGTTGTCTGGGGAATCGTGGGGGATACCTCCCCGTACTCATTTTATTTCAGGGGCTCATCAGTCGAAGATGCCGCCGAGGCGGAATGTCATGCCCAAATAGGACAGATTATCGCACCCCTTGAATTGCGTTCCCGGGGATTGGTTCATTTAGCGACTCGAAAGATTCGCGGATTGCCATTTATCAGAATAGCTATTCATCCTGTCAATCCATCGTTCACGGTGATGAAAGTTCCTCCGCTCACATCGAATGATCTTTTAACGTTTATTCCCGAAGAAATCTTGAATATGGATCAGGGGGCGGAATTTCGCGATATCGCTCCTGTGTTCATTTCTTTCGAGCAAATGAATGATCACGATGAGATTCAAGATATAGCCATTGATATCATGTCTATCAGTCGACGCCTGGGAGGATTCTTCTCGCAGATCGAGTTTGGAGACAAAGGGTGTATTTTCGTCATTCTCTTTGGCGCTCCAATCGCATTTGAAAGCAATGCAGACAGAGCCGTCGAATTCCTGCTGGCCTGCCGACAATTTGACTGGCCCGCCCGGTGGAGAGGGGGTTCCGCCTACGGAACCGCCTGGGCCGGTATCAGAGGAAGCGCGGAACGATGTGAATATGGAGCTATTGGAGATGTAATGAATATCGCTGCCAGACTGGCCACACGAGCGTCATGGGGTGAAGTTCTCATCACGGATTCGTTGAGGAACAGTTTAAAGCGTGATTACCGTTTCGTAAAAAGCAAATTCACTACGATTCGGGGCCGGAGAGATCAGACAGCAGTCCATACATTGGGAGATACCCGCGGAATGGAAGTCGGGAGTACGTATAGCGGGAATATGGTAGGGCGCGTCGGAGAACTTCGTCAACTGGAGGAGTTCGTACTCCCGATTTATTCCGGTCGATTCGCGGGAATTATACATATCCATGGAGATGCCGGTACGGGAAAAAGCAGACTCGTCTTCGAATTGCGGAGATCGCTGAACAATCTCCATACAGCGCGAATTGGATGGATCACATGTCCGGCCGATGAGATACATCGTTTACCGTTACATCCAATTCGTCAGGGGTTCAGAAGATTCTTCGATCAATTCGGTGAGAGAAGTATCAACGCAAGAAAGAGACGATTTTCGTCGATAATGAAGGATGTGATATCGGAAACAGTAAACTCGGATCATATACATGCTTCTGAAATTGGAGAAGAGCTGAAGCGACTTCAGAGTGTGTTGGGAGCCCTGGTTGATCTTTATTGGGAAGGTTCATTCTACGATACTCTCGACCCGAAATTACGATTTGAGAATACTGTTAAGGCTGTTCGTTTACTGTTGAAAGCACGAAGTCTTGTTCGACCCATAGTGTTTTTTATTGAAGATGTACACTGGCTCGATGAGGAAAGCAAACGTCTCCTTAGACGGATACCCTTCGGATTAAACGGTTTCCCGGTTGCCTGTATCTATACGAGTCGTTACAGTGATGACGGAAGCCGGATTTCGCTTGTCGGTAAAAATGAATTCAGGCACCTGACCGTAGATCTCAATAATCTAAGTATTCCCCAAATCGATGCCCTCGCCGATCAATTTCTCGGAACCGGGATCAGTTCGCGTCTGAGAGATTCAATCGTTATGCGTACCGGCGGCAATCCATTTTTTATTGAGCAACTTCTTCTCCATCTTCAGGCGGAAAAATCCCTGATTCAATCGGGAGATACCCTGGATATACAGGGTTCGGATATCACCGTCCCCCTGAAAATAGGAGAGATTCTGGTTGCCCGTCTCGATAGACTTCCCAAACAGGTTCGGGAGATGGTTCAGAGATCCGCCATTCTTGGTAACGAGTTCGATATTGAAATCCTCGCTCGAATGCAGCCAGTTTCAACGAATATCTCTCGAGTGTCCCGAAAGGCGGTTGAGGAGCGGCTCTGGATCGCATTAGGTGATACTCGCTATACGTTTCGGCATGCTCTCATGCGCGACGCGGCATATACCATGCAGACAAAGACCCGCAGGCGCATGCTGCATCAGGGAGCCGTCGAAGCAATTGAGCAGGCTAGTGGCGGTGAGTATGAAGGAATCTACGATGACTTATATTACCACAGTCATGAAGCCGGCGATCGTGATCGAGAGAAACACTATGCGTTTATGGCCGGAAAAGAAGCATATTCGAAGTACGCAAATGAGGCCGCGGGCAGATACTTTCAGAGAGCTTTGGAACTGACTCCATATGATCATTTGAAAAGACGATTCGAAATATTGTTTGAATGGATTGTAGTACTGGAAACCCAGGGTCGCCGTGATGAACAAGACCGCGTTCTTGAGAGAATGACGAAGATAGCTGATGATCTTGATGATGACGTCCTGCGTGCCAAGGTTTTCTACCGGAAAAGTATACTGTCTCTACGAAGATCTGATTACCCTTCGGCGATTTCATTCGCTCGAGATACGATACGGATCGGAGAAGCCCGAAATTTGCACGAGGTTCAGGTTTCGGGGTATGATTATTGGGCACGCGCTCTCATGTTTAAAGGAGATTATGAAAAGGCGCGGTCACTACTCTGCAAAGGATTGGATATTGCCGGTAAAGCTCATATCCCGGATATGGATGCTCGGCTCCGGAATGTTCTCGGAATAGTAGCGAATTATGAGGGAGATCGCTCAACGGCACTGAAGCACTATATGGACGTACTTCGAATCGCCAAAACGCAGGATAACAAGAGATTGGAACTTACGGTATTGACGAATATAGGAAATCTACACGCGGAACACGGTGAATTTTTCAAAGCTCAATCGTATCACGAGGATACCGTTCGCATCTCTCGTGAAATGGGTGCAATGACGTCACTCAGTGGATCGCTTACCAATCTCGGGAATGTACTCGATAGTCTTGGTAATCGAGCCGGTGCTCTGGATTGTTATCATGAAGCGTTGGAGCTATGCCGCGAAATTGAAAATCATTTCGGAGAAGGAAACGCGCTCGGTAATATAGGGATGATCGCATCCGCTGAAGGGCGCTATGAAGCGAGTATGCGTCTCCACGAAAAAGCCATGAAGATCTTTCAAAGGATCGGGTATCGGTGGGGGGAAGCGTGGTCATGGGAGTGTCTTGCGGGAATCGCGGTTTCGATTGGTCTTTGGGATGAGGTGGATGACCGGTGCGAACGGGCCATGATTATCTACAGGGAACTCCGTGATGAGCGGGGTGAAGTTATGACACTCAAATGGCGTATTCTCTCGGATATTCATCTCGGAAATCTGGATCGGGCCGTATCAAGTGGAGATTGGGCGTTAAAGACAGCACGTTCAATGGAAGATGAACCGATCCTTGGGGCAATCTTGATCCGAATTGGTATGATTGCCAAAGTTTGCGGTAGATTGAATAGGGCCATAAAACTATTCAATGAGGCGGCAGAACTTCATAGACTGCGAAATGAGAACCATATACGAGTAGAGCCACTCTGTTATCTGTCGGAGTTATATCTCAAGAAACGCAATCTCCCTGCAGCAGAAGACTGTGCCGAGGAAATAGTTCACATTATTTCATCGGGAGACGGTCATCTGATTCTTGATCCCGTTGCGGCCCATTTTGCGGTTTATCGTGTTTTTGATGCAACAGGAGATCTTCGAGCATCTGACTATCTGCGGATGGCCAGGACTTTTCTTGATACAAGGTCCGAGGGAATCACGGATAGAGTGCTTCGAAGAGCGTACAGGGAGAATCATGCGATTCATCGTTCGATCGTAGAGCTTACTGCTGATATCTAAGGAAGTTACGTGGACGTACCTGCAATTGAATAGTTTGACAGAAAGAAAAATTCGAATAGTTAGTTGGAAGACCTGGTTGTGTATACACAGGCATTCATATGGGTTTTGTATATACCCAACGAAAGGAGGATCCTGTGAGGATACTTGTTATCTATGCATTGGTCATGTCTTTGGTACTGCCGGCTTCTGCGGCCTACTATGCAATTGACAAAGGAAGTATCCAGCTCGGGGGTACCATCGGATTTGAAAGCAGGGGAGGGGATCTGTATGAGGATGCTGATGAAGAATCCCAGACCCAAATCAGCTTTGAGCCCTTTGTCGGGTATTTCCTGATTCCGAATCTTTCTCTCGGAACGCATGTCACCTACACGAGTTTCACTCACGGTGAATATAAGAATTCGGCTTTCGGGATCGGACCGGTTGCCACTTATTATTTGGGAAGTGAGTATTCCACTTTTTTCCCATTCGTTTCTGCTCGGTTTGATTACAGAAAAACTTCCACGGAGATCGATGGAAACGATTCGCCCGATGTAACAACAACAGTTATTGGATTCGCCGGCGGTATTACCACCATGGTATCAAAGAACGTCGGTATACGGGCGATGTTGTTTTATGAGATGAATTCACAGGAAGTCGAAGACTCCGACAGCGTGGATGGAAACAAGATCGGTCTTCGAATCGGGATCGAGTCGTTTATCTGGTAGATTTTCCAACTATGAGGGATTCGGTGAATACGTAGCTATCTGCTGAATCCCTCGACCGATATCCATTGTGCTTTCCTGTTCTATACGCATATCCGTTTTTTATGACATCCCGGTATGTTCGTGGAATTTCGAAGTACGAGAAGGTAGGATTCATGACACCCGACTGCCCGGAACTCGACTATCTCGCTCGATTGGACGAGATTCTTGCCGATAAAAAGCATCTGCTCATTGTTGCTCACAATCAACCTGATCCCGATGCCATAGCCTCAGCATCCGCCTTTGCCTACCTGGCGGAAATGCGACATGGCGTAGAGACGAGCATCGCATACGCCGGTTTTGTCGGTAGAGCCGAGAATCGCGCCATGGTTAAAAAACTTGGAATCCGCATGAAGGAATTCAACCGGATCAAACTCTCTAAGTACGATTGCCTCGTACTGGTGGATGGACAACCCCTGGCGGGAAATACACCCAATATGAGTTATCATATCGTTATAGATCACCACCCGCTGCGATCTGACACAACCGGTGAAATGGTTGTCATAGAACCGGAGATCGGCGTAACGGCCACGATTATGGTCGAATTATTAATAAAGAGCGGATTGGATATCTCGGCGGATCTGTCAACCGCGCTTGCGTATGCATTCATATCGGAAACGCAGAATCTGGGTAGAGACACGTGTTCCCGTGATATCCGGGCGTACCTCCATGTCTATCCCAAGGCAAAGATGCGTTTGTTGGCGGAAATACTGTATCCGAAACTTCCACAGGTCTACTTCCAAACCCTCGCTAAAACGCTTCATCGTGCCTATACGTGTAAGAATCTCACATGCGCCCATATGGGAGAGATACCGAATCCCGAAATCGTGGCTGAAATGGCTGATTTTCTCCTCAGACGGGAACGAATCAGTTGGTCGTTCTGTACAGGTGTATTCAAAGATCAACTTATTTTATCAATTCGATCATCGAATCCTAAAGCTAAGGCCGGACATCTCATCAAGGAACTGCCCGTTGATCCCGACAATGTTGGCGGACATGATCAGATCGCAGGCGGATATATTCTTCTGGAAAGCAAACGAACGAACGATATCATATCCTTACAGGAGACGCTATCCGCTGATTTTGCCGGTTTGCTCGGTCATAAAGATATCCGGTGGAAATCGCTTCTGGATGCAGAAGTGGTGTTGAATTGAAGATAAATTCATTGAAGAAAAAGTCCTCACGCATATCAGAAGGATTCTTGTATACCGATCAATACCAGCTCACCATGGCTCAGGTCTATTTCCGGATGGGAATGCACGAACATCAGGTTCAGTTTGATCACTTCTTCAGAGATTATCCGGATTATGGTGTCCATAAGGCGGGGTACTGTATCAATGCCGGATTAGAGTGGCTTGTGGATTGGATGCGGAATGTCCGTTTCACTGATACGGATTACCTTCATCTGAAAAAAATGACCGGCGGAGCGGGTAATCCTCTTTTTCATACGGATTTCCTGGATTGGTTAAAGAAGTTCGGTAACTATGAAATGATCGAACTTCAATCGATACCGGAAGGAAGAGTAATTCACCCGCATGAATCCCTCAATGTGGTTCGAGGGCCACTAGCACAATCTCAGATTCTTGAAACCGCTCTCCTGAATATGTTGAACTATCAGATTCTGATCGCAACGAAAGCATCGAGAATTCGTGAAGCGGGTTGCAGACAGCTCATGTTGGAATTCGGTGTCCGCAGGGGACATGACAGGGGAGCGAATGCAGGGGCACGAGCTGCTTTGATCGGGGGGGCCGATTTTACATCAAATGCCGGGATTTCTTTTGAACTGGGATTTCCACCAAAAGGTACTCATGCCCATAGCCTGGTCCAGCTATTTCTTACGCTGGGATATACGGAAGAAGAAGCTTTTCAGGCATTTGCTGACGTGTTTCCCGATGACTGTATCCTGCTCGTGGATACCATCGATACCCTAAATAGCGGTGTTCCCAATGCCATCAGGGTTTTTGAGAAGTTAAAGAAAAAAGGCCACAGGCCGGTTGGAATCAGGCTCGATTCGGGCGATCTGGCCTATCTGGCGATCAGATCGGCGAAACAACTGAACGACGCCGGTTTTAAGGATGTGAAGATCGTACTATCCAATGAATTGGATGAGATGAATATCTGGCAGATACTCAAACAAATCCGGGAGGAAGCCGGAGGATACGGTTTAGATTCTGACAGTTTGATCAAGCGCCTGGTATACGGTGTCGGAACTCGATTAATCACATCCGTGGGAGATCCCGCACTGGGCGGCGTATACAAACTGACCGCAGTTCGTAAAAATGGAGTCTGGGAACCTTCGATAAAGATCTCCGAGTCCGCGGAGAAGATTCCGCATCCGGGCCAGAAGAATGTGTGGAGGTTGTATGATAACCGCGGAAAAGCCACGGCCGATTTGATTGGTTACAGAGACGAAGATCTTTCACGGATGGAGAGTATTGAACTGTGGCACCCCTATGATCCAGAGAAGAAACGAACATTGAAAACGGACGAGATTTCTGCTTCGGAATCCCTCCTTGTGCCGGTACTATTTCAGGGAAACATCGTGTATGATTTCCCGAGCATTGAGGCAATCAGATTCGTTCGGGATGAGGATATACAACGATTGGATTCGGGGGTAAAAAGACTCATAAATCCCCATGTTTATCACGTCTCTTTGACGCACCGCCTAATGACGATCAAGCAGGATCTCCTGAGAGAAATTCAGCACGCGTAACAACCCGGCCTCATTTGCGTCTTTTTATATTCGGTTATGAAGAATAGCATGTAATTCGTCAATGTGAGCACTTTATATTGGTTCGACGAAAAGAGTAAGTCCGTCAACACCGGTAACCCGTACCTTCTCCCCAACGGAGATCGATGTTTTACCATCCGATACCTCGGCTTTCCAGACTTCACCCTGTACAAAGACACGGCCTCTGGGATCAAGCGGGGTCTTTACTTCGCAAACCTCACCCATCATCCCATGAATATGAGAAGCCGGTGCGTATGATTTCCACACGACGGGGTACATACCGAATTCTTTCATCAGCCACAAGCCGATCCCTGTCCAAACCCATTCCCGAGGCCATGAGAAATGTCGACTGAGCCACCAGATGAGACTGATGAAGATCAAAGTGCCGGGAATCTGGAGAAAAATATACCGGAGAATGACAATAAAAGAAGTCGGATGCAGACTCATTGTTCGGGATTGATTCGTATTCATGTATGCTATCTCATATCTGTTCGATACGAACCAATCCAAACATCGAGTTACACCGAGAAATCGATAGGATTGACGATTGTTTAGGGCTGTTTACTGCCCGGTTTCCCCATGATCTGAATCGTACTTGCCTGGAGACCTTCTTCACCCATTCGTGCCACAAATCTGACAACCGTGCCTTCATGAATCCGGTCGAATTCACCATTTAAAACACTATTCTCATGGAAGTAGATTTCCTCATCCATATCGTTTTTGAGAAATCCGTATCCTCTTTCCGTAAAGACCTTTGTGACGATTCCAACGGTTTCCTGTGCAGGATGCCTCTTTACCTCTCCCCGTTGTTTTTCCATGAGTTTCTTTAATCTGCGTTCCACTGCATCAAATGTCCGGTTGATTACTACGGATAGATCGTCATGCATGTTGCCTTCACCCGGCTCACTTCGGGCGACCAACTCGTGTCCCGCAGGTACTGTCAGTTTAATTCTCACACGGAATGGATTCCCGCTTTCCATATGCTTTTGTCTTTCTTCAATGGCCACACGACAGCTTGATAGATAATCACAGATCTTATCTAACTTTGCTGCTCTTTCAAAAACGAGGTTCTTATACGGTCCTTTCGGCATTGAAATATCAAAACTGAGTTCTATAGGTACATTCATGATATCGTACGTTATCCTCCCTAAGTATCATACCCGCCAAATTACTTTCGTCTTCTAAAAACGAAGACTACTGATTTTATGACCTCTTGTTGGATGAGTCGCATAGTAAATATACACAAAAGTGAGATTTGTGAGAATAAAATCGGTACCATCAGATATGTAGAAACGGCCAATATGCATATCTAATCCGCCTTTGATCGCTTTCGCAGAAGACCATTGACTTGCCAGTGGGGCTTCATCGTAAAGCCGTCTGGAAAGTTGATCGAGTGAATCGACACAGTTTCGGGCATACCGGCGGATACAGTACTATCCCTGCGTCATAGTTCAGGTCAATCGAACACAGTTACATATACCACGATTGCCAGTTCCGAATGCTGAATATAGTCTTCTATTGATTCTTCACCTTTGATCGAAGAACAACCGGATGTACCTGCGGAGAAGATCCATAGCGGCATCTCTACTCCCGTACGCAGCTGTGGCGCCAGCGTGGATGTGCAATACGCGGAATATTCCTCAAGCGAATATGAAGAAGATTCTTCGGTACGACCCGCATCTATTCGAAAGCCAGTTGCCGAGGATCCACCGGATTCATCATTCAATCTGACGGCCAGATTGAGTTCGTTTTCCCGAACACGAGATAATACGGATACATGTTGCGTGCTCGATGGAAGTACCTTCATTTCTCCCGAACCAAAAGGAATGACTTTATCATCTTGGTGGATTGCAACTCTATATGTGAGCGTATGAGTGAAAGGTACTGAGTACGAGAAACGATCTATCATGATTCCAAAAGATTTAAGAATCCCTCGTAATTCGCTCAGTTGGATCGGACTGTCATCTGAGGAGACCGGATAGATTGTTTCCTCCGCTCCAGCGATGAACGCACATACAACGATCCCCACTACAATCGCGCCGGCAACGATTACCGTCTTCACGATGCCCCCTTCTGTTGTGTTCTACTGAGAGTTCGCTACTATGGAAGGTAGCCTCCCCTGGTTCGTGGGTTCAGTGTCTCTTAGAATAACCCTCCATACGAAGTCGTGTTCCGTGAGATCGTGTACTGCACTCAGGCATATCAGGAAATTCAGTTATTTTCTGATGCTTCTTAGATTTCATTACTACGGATTCTTCATTTTAACAGAATTCCAAAGGATATCGCTATTCGGGGGTCCGGATCGGGAATCAACTGGTACGTTCTTTGATTTTGATTCAAGGGTTACATATACTGAGATATCAGTTCAGGTATGTATACCATGAACCACTTGTACTCACTATCTTCGCTCGTAAAGTCTTAGGACGAAATACCATTAAAGGGAGTAATAATGGAGACGAAACGACTGCTATTCACCTGTGCGTTTTTCACGGTATTACTGACAGTTTCTGCTTCAGGTGGTGAGAAAGAAATCCCCGTAACTCGAGATGCCGTTTTGGGCGTCTGGGAGACGGCGCATACTGACAACGGCTATTCACACGTGGAGATTTATGAAACCGAGGGGGAATACAAGGGCCGTATTATCTGGTTGTCGAATCCCCTGTATCCCGAGGATGATGAGGAAGGAATGGGAGGGCAGCCGCGGGTTGACCGGAATAATCCTGACGATTCAAGACGAAACGATCCCATCATCGGATTAGAACTCATGCATTCTTTTGAGTTTGATCCTGATGATGGGAAATGGGTTGACGGGCGTATATACGATCCTGAGAACGGAAAGACGTATCGTTGTAAAATGACCTTGAAAGATTCCGACACCTTGGAAATTTTCGGTTATATTAAAGTTGTCTTCGCAAAAATCGGAAGGAATACAACTTGGATCAGGATTCGCGAAGATCTCGATTCCTCGGTTGATACAAACGAAGACTGATCTTTAAGGAATTCGTTTATCGCAAAATCACTATCAGTCGTTACGAAGCCTGGCTTGCTCTTTACCTGGATAACGACGTAATCCCTCTGCGTTCAAGGAGCGTTCCCTCCGCGACGTACAGTTCCACAAGTGCATTCAGATAGGCGACCATGGCTCGCACCTCGCTCAGACGGCTCGCGGTTAGATCCCGTTGAGCCTGGAGAACGAGAAAATTGGTTGCTTTACCAACCCTGAACTTCTCAACTTCCGCTTCGATTTTCTTTTCCTGTAACTCCCGTGTGATACGGGTCGCGGTGATCTGTTGCCGTGCTCGCAGCACTTCGATATACGCGGTCCGTACGTCCAGTTCCACCAGCCGTTCCATATTAGCGACAGCAAGAATTTGTTGTTCCCTGTTGAGACGAGCTCGCTTCAGTTCCGCAGCCGGGGCACGATTCGGTACCGGAAATTCAAATGATACGCCGCCGCTTACCCGGTAGTGGGGGCTGTTCAAATCCGGGTATGCATCTTCAAAGGACTGCGCGTAGGTCGTCCTCCCCAGGTAGATAAATAGATCAAGTTTCGGAAGTAAGCCGTTGCTGGTTCGGGTAACGTCGATATCATCCTTTTTCAACAAAAAACGGGCCTGGCGAAGATCGGATCGAAACTCCAGCGCCACCTTCTCGTGTGCGTCTACGGGATCAAGCGTGTCCGCGGGCATAAAAGGTTTATCTATCTGATAAACGATGGTGGACCAGGGATCGGCGGATTGCGAACCCAGAAGATGCAAAAGTTGAAGGCGTGCCTGGTGTCGTCCACTAGCCGAGTCAATAAGCTCACTCTCACGTGCCGCCACTTCGGCCTCCACAGCCGCCAGTTCCAGCTCGGGAAGTTTACCGACTCTCACTCGTTCCAGCGATTCCGATAGTTGCTGCGAAGCAAGTTCGAGGGATTCTGTCCGTATGGCGACTTCCTGTCCGGCTACGTAGAGATCCCAATACGCCTCCTCAATATCCGCGGCGACCCGTTCCGCGATGCCCTTTAGTTCAGCCTCGGATATGGATACATCGATTCGGGCCTTGCGAAGGTTGGCCAGGTTCGCGCCCAATCCAAACCCACGGAGCAACGACTGGGTGGCGGTAATACCGACAGTACCGGTGTACTGGTCAGTATATAGATTTGATACTGATCCGGTCATTCCTGCATCAATGGTGAAAGTGGTCCCGGTCGGAAATGCTTGAGATAATTCAACCGTTCCTTCATACTGCTCATCCTGAACATCGAAGGGCGTTGGTTGTGATCCGAGACGTCTTTGTGTTTTCGTCTCACTTTTCTCAAGTGATGCGTTGAATGTGGGGTCGAAATCCGCACGCTCTATGTCAGCGTAGGTCTTTGTGATCGCCGGATCAAGTCGGTTTATGGTTACGGTATGGTTATGTTCGAGGCCCAGGAGAATCGCGTCGCATACACCGATTCTGAGTGAGTCTGACGATGAGGGTATCAGGTCCGTTTCTCCACCGGTTTCTCCGAAGCTACTGTAGATGGGAACCGTGGCAACGAACATAGTGAGAAAGAGGGTGCGTATATATCGTGAAGAGTACGATACGGTGGAAAACAATGATCGGTAAACCGGTACGTTCATGATACGTCTTCCCTCGCGTTTTCTATCTGTCGTTTCTCGAAGATTGAGTATATCACCGGGATCAGTATCAGAGTAATCAGCATCGAACTGATGAGCCCGCCTATGACGACCCTGGCTAACGGAGCCTGCGCTTCACCTCCCTCGCCGAGTCCGATAGAGAGAGGAAGTAATCCAAGGCATGTAGTCGATGTTGTCATAAGGATAGGGCGAAGCCGGTGAGAGCTGGCCGATTTGATTGCTTCATACAAACTCATTCCATGGTCACGACGGAGGCGATTGGTGTAATCCACCAGCAGTATGGCGTTATTAACCACTATTCCGGCAAGCATGATACACCCGATGAAGGCCTGCATGCTGAATATGGTACCTGTGACAAGTAATGTAAGGACTACGCCGATTGTGGCCATGGGGATGGCAAAGAGTACAATAAAAGGATCACGGAACGATTCAAATTGACCGGCCATAACCATGTATACCAGAAATATAGCAAGTACGAATCCGAGAAGTAGCTCTCTGAAAGATTCCTGTTGCTCTTCGTAGTCTCCACCGAATAGAATGGCGAAATCACGCGGTACGGGGACGGCACGGAGTTCTTTCCGAATGTCGCTGATGACCGAGCCCATATCCCGTCCGGTGAAGTTCGCATCTATGGTGATGATGCGTTCCTGATTTTTTCTTTCAATACGAACCGGACCCTCCTCCTGCACCATGCTCACGACATTGCGCAGCGCTACCGGTTCGCCTTGATTGTTGATTACTGACATATCCAATAGATCACTGAGATCCCGGCGGTCTTCTTCAGCAAGTCGGACGAGAATCGGATACTGTTTTCCGGCTTCACGAAAATAAGATGCCCTCGTTCCACCGAGTGTTGTTCGTAGTGCTTCTCCGATTTCAGTAACGCCGAGACCGAGATCAGCCGCCCGCTCACGGTCG
>Ga0180433_10004835_pt1 | contig 18663 bp, 17 predicted proteins | sample SS_ome_8_FD_132980 | JGI IMG/M metagenome (GOLD analysis project Ga0180433, IMG submission 132980) | Hypersaline lake sediment archaeal communities from the Salton Sea, California, USA - SS_1_D_1 metaG | ecosystem: Environmental > Aquatic > Non-marine Saline and Alkaline > Hypersaline >... | reverse complement strand
GCGTCGATAATCTCCTGGACCAGGGGATGCCGAATCACATCGTCCCGGGAGAAATAGACAAACCGAATCCCCTCGATTCCCTCCAACGTGACCCTGGCGTCGATGAGCCCGGATGTCTTGCCGTCCGGCAGGTCGGTCTGGGTGACATCACCCGTTATCACCGCCTTGGAACTGAAGCCCAGTCGGGTCAGAAACATCTTCATCTGTTCCGGGGTGGCGTTCTGGGCCTCATCCAGGATAACAAAAGAATCGTTGAGCGTCCGGCCCCGCATAAAGGCGAGCGGGGCCACTTCGATAATGCCCTGATCCAGGAGACGGGACGCGTTTTCAAAAGGCATCATATCATGGAGCGCATCATACAAGGGTCTCAGATAAGGGTTGACCTTCTCATAAAGATCCCCGGGAAGAAATCCCAACCGCTCCCCGGCCTCCACCGCAGGCCTTGCAAGGACGACCCGATTAACCTCCTTTTTGATCAGAGCGGAAACGGCCATGGCCATGGCGAGATAGGTTTTACCCGTCCCCGCCGGTCCAATCCCGAATACGATATCGTATCGCTTAATACTGTCGATGTAATTTTTCTGGTTGATTGTTTTTGGGGTTATAACCTTTTTCTTGGAGGAAATATACACTTCATCTCGGAATATTTTTTCCAGTCTAACCGATGGGTCACCGCTGAGAATTCTTGCAGCGTAATCCACATCATTGAGATAAATCGGATAGCCGCCCTTTAAAAGGTCGTAAAGTTGGGTCAAAATCGTATTCGCCAGGCTGATCTCCCAATCTCCGCCTTGAAGCAATAAAACGTTTCCCCGGACATGCGCTGAGATTCCAATCTTCTTTTCGAGCAAATGTAGATGGGCATTGTGCTCACCGCAGAGGGTTCGCATTAATTCATTGTCCGAAAAGGTTAACTTCTTGCTGAAAGAGGAGGTTTCCGCGGGAGTATTCTTTTTCAATACCAGACCTCGATCGGCATTTTTCTAATGAGCCTATGCATCAATTCAAACCTGTTTGAACCCAACAATAGGGCGTCGTGCCCGGTAAAACAGCTCGGAGGGGGCTTCCGTCATAAAGGAAACGGGCGAACTGCGAGTATGCCACGATGCGTCGTGTCCCCGGCTTATCATTGCCCGAATATCTGAACCAGGATAAGTCGTTCGCGGGGTCTGTTATCAAAATCCAGAAGCACGATTTGCTGCCAGGTACCCAAAGCCGTTTTGCTGCCGATTATGGGTATATACAGCGAGGGGCCGATCAACGCAGCGCGAACATGCGCGAAACCATTTCCGTCTCCCCATCGTTCGTTGTGCGCGTAATACTGGTCCTTTGGAGCGATGCGGTTGATTGCCTCTCTCAGATCTTTGATGGCCCCATTCTCAAATTCAATGGTTGTGAGTGCAGCGGTGGATCCCGGGATAAAAAGGGTAATAAAACCGTTTTCCACAGCGGATTTTTCCACCAACTGAGTGACCGGCAAGGTCAGATTCAGAATATCCGTTCCGCCTGTCGTAGCGGCGTATAAGCGGTGAGTTTCGACGGACATGGAGTCCCCTTGATTTTCCAAGTTCAACCTGCTTTACCCCCTGATTTTTCTATCACAGACCCAAGCGCCATGCAAGAAAAAGCCTTCACTTCGGCGGTCTGTGGCCTCGATTTCGACCGAATACTTTCACTAAACACAAAGAAAATCATAGGGTTGTGTGGGCATACCGGCTGAGTATGCCGCCGCAGGCCTGCATTTTCGCCGGTCTGTGGAATAGAGGGCGGGACGCCGATGTCCGAAAGGGGCCTTTTTGAGATCAACGCAACGGAAATAGAGAGGAGGACGCGATATGGGAGTCAAAATCATGATTCGAAGAAAAGTCGCCAAAGACAAAGAAGGGGACTTGATGCCGTTTCGCATCCAACTCAGGGCCCTGGCAACTGCACAACCCGGGTATGTATCCGGCGCCATACACCCGCGAAAGTGTGGCGACGGATTAATGTGTGAGCGAGGACCTGCGTGCCGAGCCGAGCCGTTTTATGGAAGCGAAGCGTTTCAGAGGGCTCATGGACGCTATTGAAACATGAAGCGTCTCATGCTGATATTCATCAGGAGTCCCATGGCGGTCATGGTGGAAATCAGAGATGAACCCCCGTAGCTAAAAAGCAGCAATGGAATTCCTACCACAGGCAACAGGCCCGTAACCATCCCGACATTGATGACCACCTGCCAGAAAATGAAGGCCACAATTCCCACCGCCATGATGGAGCCGAATTTATCCTTTGATACTTTTGCAATGTTGAGACCCCAAAGAATCAAAAACAGATAGATCAAAAGCAATATCACCGCCCCGACAAATCCCCATTCTTCAGCAAACACCGAAAGCGCAAAATCCGTGTGTTGTTCCGGCAGAAAATGCAGCCTGGTTTGTGTCCCATTCAGAAAGCCCTTTCCCCAGAGCTGTCCGGAGCCGATGGCGATTTTGGACTGATTGATGTGGTACCCCGAACCGAAAAGGTCCATGTCGGGTCTCAGAAACGTGAGGATGCGCATGCGCTGATATGCTTTTAGGTTAAACCACACGAACGGCGCTACCGAGAGTGCCGAGACGATCATAATCATCAAGGATTTCCAATATACTTTAACAAAGAAGATCATGGAAAAGCACACCACGACCAGAAGGAGCGCGGTGCCCAGGTCGGGTCCCTTGAGGATAAGAATGCTCGGGGCTGCTATCAGCAGGAATGGTCGCCACAAATCTCTCAAACGATATCCCTGATCGCCATGCTTCTCACTGAAGAATTTCGCCAGTACGATCACCATTGCGATCTTTGAGAGCTCGGATGGTTGAAAGGAAACGGCGCCCAAACTCAACCATCGCTGAGAGCCGGATGTGACTTTCCCCACCAGCAATACCAAAATCAAAAGTGCAATGGTGACCATGTATGCCGGATAAGCGAGTCGCTCCAGCGCATAGTAGTTGAAAGTGGTCATCAAAAGAAAAACAGCAAACCCGATCAAGAACCAATAGATCTGTTTGACGAAAACTTGGGAACCGCCGACCTCTCGAATGGCGTAGGTTGCACTGTAGAGATTGAGTATACTGATTCCAGCCAAAAGCAAAAGGAGGAGTAGCAAGACCCAATCAAAATTTTGAACCAGTCTTCGATCGAACATGCGCTCACCTTGAGGGGGTCTTTTCATGGTTGGGAAAGACCTCCCTGTTGTTCCCTCCTCCTTCTTTGCCTCGTCAATGATCCGCTGGAAGTTCCAATTGCCGGGTTCCTTCGGCGGCGACCTTTATCGGTCCCTTCAAGTAAGCATCAATGATTTTACCGGCGAGCGGGGCCGCGGCGCTGCCGCCATGCCCGCCGTGCTCTACCACAACGGCAAGGGCAATTCGAGGGTTTTCCGCAGGCGCCACGGCAACAAACCATGCGTGGTCTCTAAATCGGATTGGAATTTCTTCCTCACTCTCATACCCCTTTTCTTTTTCGAGGGTGATGACCTGGGCGGTACCTGTTTTTCCGGCAACGGTGATGTCCTTCAACTTCGCTTTTCCACCGGTGCCATGAGGTTCGTTGACCACCCCGACAAGCGCCCTTTTTACAATCTCCAGGTATTTCGTCTCGATTTCCACCTTATCCAATACTTCAGGCGTAATCTCAAAGATTTTTTCATTTTGATTTTTCCCGACCCAATGGGTCGCCTGAGGCCGGTACAGAATGCCGCCGTTAAAAACGGCCGAAATAAACGTTGCCATCTGGATCGGCGTCACCAGGACGAAGCTCTGTCCAATGGCTGTGGACAGGGTCTCTCCGCCTTGCCAGGGGACCCCCCATCTTTTTAGTTTCCACTCCCTGGTGGGAATCAGCCCTGGTTTTTCGTGGTCTTTATCGAATCCGGTGATTGTTCCCAGGCCGAATTGTTTTGCATAATGGCCGATCTTGTCGATACCCAGCCTTTTTCCTATCTCATAGAAATACACATCGCAGGACTCCACAAGCGCCCGATGAAGATTGACTTTTCCGTGTCCATATTTCTTCCAGCACCGATATCCACGGCGCCCCAGAAAGTAAATTCCGGTACAGAGCACTTCCTCTTCCGGGTCGATAATTCCCTCTTGCAGCGCTGCCAATGCAAGAATGATCTTAAATACCGATGCAGGGGGGTACTGTCCGGAAAGGGCTCTGTTCTGGAGAGGGAAATCCGTGGAAAGTGCGATTTCCTGCCAACGGGTTCTGTCAATTCCTCCAACAAACAGGTTGGGATCAAACGAGGGGCTGCTGGCCAAGGCCAGCAGCTCGCCGTTGTTGGGATTCATGGCTACAATGGCACCGCTCTTGCCTATCATCGCCTCCTCTGCCACGGCCTGAAGATCTTGGTCTATGGTTAGATAGACATTTGCACCAGGCACGGCTGCCTTGCGTGCCATCACCCGCAGCCTTCTGCCCGTTGCATCCACCTCCAGCTGCTCAGCGCCCCGAACGCCGTTCAGATGCGATTGCCATTTCCACTCCACCCCCGCTTTCCCGATTAAATCTCCGGGCTTGCTATTCGGGTATTTTCGGCTCTTTAGCTGGGTTTCACTGATTTCTCCCACATAGCCGATCAGGTGGGATGCGAAATCGCCCTGAACATAATGACGTTGGGGCGTGACTTTGATCATAACTCCCGGCAGGTTGAATCGGTGGGTTTCAATCATTGCCAATTCATTCCGTGATAAATCCCTTTTTAGGCAAATGGGTCTAAAGGGATATCGGCGCGAATCGGCATCGAATCGCAGCGCTGCCGATCCTGGGTCAAGCGATGCGAGGCGGTTCAATCTTTCCAATAGCTGTTCCCGATGTTGAACTTCCTCCGGAATCACATAAAGATCGTAAGCGGGTCGGTTGTCCACAAGTGTTTCGCGGTGCCGGTCTGCAATCATGCCGCGAAAGGGTGGAATATCCTGAAGGTGGATACGATTATTCTCTGATTTGGTACGGTAGCTTGAACCGTTTACAATTTGCAGGAACCAGAACCTCAGTATCAAAACGCAAAAAACCAGCAAAATAACGAGGGTCAGTTTCTTGAGTTGCCTGGAAAAAATCTCTATAGAGATGGGGTCGAAATCCGATGTTCTCACGAGCAGGTTTTCCTTGCCGATATCAGGTTGAAATCACCTTGCAATCACAATTAGTTCATGAGTGCTTCTATCCCTTTAGAAGAAAGGGTCCGGGCCTCTTCGACAGATTTCGCTCTCAGAGAATTGAACAGGTAAAAAACGACCGGGGCGATCAAACCCGTGACCGCGGCGGAGATTACGGATAGTCCAACAAAATGAGTTGAAAATGCTGCGTTTTGGTAGAAGATGCTGATCATAATGAAAAAAAGCGCTTTTTTGACCAGAACCGTCAGCGCGATGATGATCATCTGTCCTTTGGGCTGCTGAAGATTGAAAAAACGATCGCCAAAAAAAATACAGCCATAGACCATTAGGTAAAGAAAAGCGAAAAGACCGTAAAAGCCTCCTGAAAAAATATCAATCAACAGGCCCTGCCCGAAAGCAAAGGATGCCGTCGCAAATTGTCCGTAAAACAGGAAAAGGAAGGCGGTCACAATGGTCAAAATATCGACATCGATCGGATTCGAACCCATCAAATTAATCAAATTTCCTTTGATCAGAATAGAAAATGCACCCAATAGCCAGGCGAAAAAATAAAATGCTACGTGTTCTCTTTGTGCTGATTCGATAGCTTGTTCTCCTTGAGAATGACCAAGACTTCTTCTAGTTTAGAAAAATCAACTGCAGGCTTTATCTCAATATCCTTGAATAGCTCTCCGGCGATGTCTTCTACTTTCTGAACACGGCCCACGGGTAAGCCTTTTGGAAAAACACCGCCAAGTCCGGATGTAACCACCACATCGCCCACGGCAATATCCTCGGATTTGACTACATAATCCAGTTTGCACATTTCAGTGACCAGACCCTTAAGCATCCCTCTGTCACGAGATCTCTGGATGAGACAGTCGATGGCACTGTTTTGATCAATTATCAGCAAAACCTTCGCATAATTCGGTGAAACCGATACAATTCTGCCCACCACACCATACGCATTCACCACGGGCATGTCTAAACTTAATCCAGCCTGCTTTCCCTTGTCGATGAGAATGGACTTAAACCACCCTGTGGGGTCCCGCCCGATCACTTCGGCGGGAACAACCGGTAGATCTACGGCTTGTTTGAATTGTAAAAGCTCCCGAATCCTTTCCTGGGTGGCCAGCATTTCACGGTATTGGCTATTGGCCATTCTCAATGTCCGAATTTCAGCTTTCAGTTGTCTGTTTTCACGGCGAACGTTTACGAGGTGGAAGTAGTTTACCCAGAATTCCTCCGTAAAATTGAACGCCTGTTTGATAATTTTCTGAAACGGTGCGGTAATTTCTATGATGAACTGCTCTGCGGGATTCCATGTGGAACTGGATCCGGAATTAGAGGAAAACAAAAGCAGCAAAAAGCCGGTAAAAAACAGCCATAGCCAAATCTTGTGAAAACCCGTTGCACCTTTCAATGGCTAAATCTAACTCCGCTTGGATTTGCGATCAATTTTGGAACCGATGAGAGAACCGAAGCGTTTTCGGCATGAGAACGAAATGCCTAGGGCTCCGAAAATGAATTTACCCTGAAGCGATCACTTGATCGTAACCTCTTTCAGGATTGAAAGGTTATCTAAGGTCTTCCCAGAACCCAGAACCACGGTGGAAAGCGGGTCTTCGGTAATGGTGATGGGAAGTTTGGTTTCTTCTCGTAATAACACGTCCAGATTCTTGAGTAATGCACCACCCCCCGTCAAGACAATCCCCTTATCCACAATGTCAGCCGCCAATTCCGGAGGCGTTTGTTCCAACGCAATGCGAACGGTTTCGACGATTGTCTCGACCTGCTCCGAGATAGCCTTTCTTATTTCATCGGAATCGATGGTTAAAATCTTCGGAATCCCTGTTACGAGATCCCGTCCCCTGACTTCAATTGTCTCAATTTGATCATTGGGATAGGCATTTCCAATGGTGGTTTTTATGATTTCCGATGTTCGGATTCCAATCAGCAGATTGTATTTTCTTTTGATATGTTGCAGGATGGCCTCATCCATTTTGTCACCGCCAACCCTCACGGATTTGCTGTAAACAATCCCGGCCAGTGATATAACTGCGACTTCCGTGGTACCGCCGCCAATGTCAACGACCATATTGCTCGTCGGTTCCGTTATTGGGAGCCCTGCCCCAATGGCCGCCGCCATGGGCTCCTCGATCAGAAATACTTCCCTGGCTCCGGCAGATTCCGCAGATTCTCGAACCGCGCGCTTTTCTACCTGCGTAATCCCGCTGGGCACGCAGATAATGATGCGGGGCCGAATAAGGCTCCTTCGATGGTGGACCGTTCTTATGAAATGACGAAGCATCGCTTCCGTGATTTCGAAATCAGCGATTACCCCATCTTTCATGGGACGAATGGCTACGATGTTTCCCGGGGTCCGCCCCAGCATCATTTTGGCTTCTTGACCTACCGCCAAAACCTTGTTGGCGCCCCTTCCATCTCTCCTGACCGCTACGACCGATGGTTCGCTCAAAACAATACCCTTGCCTTTCATGTAGACCAGGGTATTGGCCGTTCCCAAATCGATGGCCAAATCATTGGAAAACAAACCCAGTATGGGGTCCAGAAGCATTACAGTCTCCTTTCAGCGCGACATCGGCTCGATCATTATATTTAATTATATGTTAATTATAGCACATTATTCGAATTATCAATTATAAAAATACAAAAATCGATTTGTCTTGACAACAATTCACATTCGTGATTATATAATTTTTTGTTACTATTTTCGTATAAGGATTCAATACGATCATGAAGCGGACTTATCAACCCAGCAATATAAAAAGGGCTCGAACTCACGGTTTTAGGGCAAGAATGCGAACAAAAGGTGGAATCAATGTCCTAAAAAGGAGAAGGGCGAAGGGGCGAAAACGACTCACCGTGTGAAGGGGCCCTTTGATACCGATCAAATATTCCTAAAGGAATGCTCTCTTTTTCATTTCCAAAGCAAAAAAGAATACTGAATCGAAGAGAGTTTGTCAACGTAAATAGATCGGGTAGACGCCTTCCAACAGACCACTTTTTTGTTACTATCAGGCGCAACAGGCTTGGTATGACGAGATTGGGGGTCACCGTAAATAAGAAGGTCGGAAATGCGGTAAAAAGGAACCGGGTCAAACGCCTCATTCGGGAATTCTTCAGGCTGCATCAATCCCGTTTCCCTCAAGGTTATGATGTCGTTATTTCAGCAACGAAAGATGCCGGCTATTTAGATCTTCGGAATATCGAGAAAGAACTCGGAGAAATCTTGTTTGATAAGAACCTGCGTTTATAAGCTCAGATATTTGCCTGTTTTCTTAATAGCGCTATATCAACGATTCATTTCACCGCTTTTGCCGCCTTCCTGCCGGTTCTACCCCCCCTGCTCGAGTTATGCCCGCCAAGCTATCAGTCGATACGGAATCCTAAAAGGAGGTTATTTGACGCTGATCAGGATCTCCAAATGCCATCCCTTCCATCCAGGGGGATATGACCCGCTTGCTTGAGGGGGCCTGTGCCACCGAGCGTCAGTCGCTCCTGCGGAAGCAAAATCCGTTGATTTTGTGCTCGCCTGAAGCCTTAGCGAAAGTCGTTGGGACGATTCAACTGGGTCCCCAATAAGGATACGATAGATGGAAAAGCGAACCATACTGGCCTTTGTTTTATCTTTTCTGGTGCTCATCATATGGTCTTATGTTTTCGTGCCGAAACAAGATCAGGCAACGAAGCAGGTTGAGATCCCTGAGGAAGAACCATCGAAAGTGGAATCGGAGCGCCCGAAAACGCCTGCCGTATCGCAGCCCGCGAGTGCTGAATTTGCAGCGCAACGGGAAGAAGAATTCGTTCCAAAACCCACTGAAAAAGAGACCGAAATCGATACACCCTATTACAGGGCCATTTTTTCGAGTGCCGGCCCCTCCATTCTGAGTTTCAAATTGAAGAATTATCGAGAGAGTACGGATCCCGATTCCCCCTTGATCGATCTCGTGAATCTTGAAAAAGGAATGGGAGATACACTTCTCGTGGGATTTGGCGAAACCTCGGCCGCTGAAAAGAAAAAAATCCTATACGAAACGGATCGCGAAAGCATACGGCTGGAACCGGGCTCACCGGCCAAAGATCTGGTTTTTCGCGGCGTGACCCCGGAGGGGGTGGCAATTCATCAGACCTATCGCTTTTATCCGAATCAATATCGAATCGATCTCAATGTCGATTTCATCAACCAGTCCGGGGAAACGGTCACCGGAGCGGTCGCGGCGGATCTACGGGCCCAGGCACCCAAAGACAAAAAGAGCTACTATTCGTATGTGGGACTCGTTCTGCTCTTGGAAGATAAGCTGAAGGAGATTAAACTGAAGGAAGCCTCTGAAGAAAAGCTTTTGGCGGGCCGGATCGACTGGATGGCCTATGAGGACGATTTTTTCATTTCAGCCGTGATCCCGGATCAGCCTGAAAAAGCAACTTTCAGGGGGCATCGGTCGGCGTCCGGGGTTTTGCAAGGGACCTATCGTTCGCCAAGTATGTCAATTCAGGCGTCCGAAAAGGTGACGAGCCGTTTCACCCTTTACTTTGGACCCAGAGACTTGGGTGCCCTCAAACAGCTCGGAAAAAAGCTCGAAAAAGCCATCAATTTCGGATGGACGGACATCATCGCCAAGCCGCTCCTGTATCTTCTGCGCTTCTTCAATCGATACCTCCATAACTATGGGGTATCGATTATTCTCCTGACGATCCTTATCAAAATCCTGTTCTGGCCACTGACGCACAAAAGCTACAAGTCCATGAAGGAAATGCAGAAACTCCAACCTCGCATGGCCAAGATGAGGGAAAAATATAAAAACGACAAGGCACAGCTGAACAAGGAGATGATGGCCCTTTACAAGACCTATAAAGTGAATCCCATGGGGGGGTGCCTGCCCATGATCATCCAGCTCCCCGTCTTTTTCGCACTTTTCAGGATTTTGGGGACTGCCATTGAGTTGCGACAGGCTCCATTTGCATGGTGGATCAATGATCTTTCCGCTCCGGATCGCCTTTTCAATTTTCCTTTTGAAATACCTTTCATGTCGCCGCCCTATGGAATTCCCGTTCTCACGTTACTGATGGGCGCATCCATGTTTATCCAACAAAAAATGACCCCGACTCCCGGCGATCCGACGCAGGCGAAAATCATGCTGTTCCTGCCGATCATTTTCACATTTATGTTTATCAACTTTCCTTCCGGTCTGGTTCTTTACTGGCTGGTCAACAATCTCTTATCCATAGGCCAGCAGTACCGTATTTACAAAAGACCGGCATAATACTCGGAGGGCAAAAATGGAGACTTTTGAATTTGAAGGAAAAACAACGGAGGAAGCGATCGAGAATGCTTGCCGCCAGTTGAATCTTTCCAAAGAAGAAATGGACATTGAGGTCATGGAACCGGGATCCGCGGGGATTTTTGGATTGGTGGGCGGGCGGAAGGCCAGGGTTAAGATAACGACTTCAAGACCTGAATCCGAAGCCGTGGCGGAAGCCAATGGACTCGCCATCGCGAAGGAGGCACTGGAAAAGATTTTGAAATTGATCCCCATAGAAGGGGCGGCGGTACGCGCAGAACAAACCGATGGTACGATTTCACTGAATATCGAGGGGGATAAATCGGGTCTTCTGATCGGGAGAAAAGGAAGAACCCTTGACGCGTTGCAATTTATCGTCAACAAGATCGTGAATAAAAGCTTGGAAAAACGCGCTCAGGTGATTGTTGATTCCGAGAATTATCGACAAAGACGACGGGATTCCTTGATCCAAATGGCCGTGCGGATGGGAGACAAAGTGAAAGCCACGCACAAGCCGGTGACCACGAACCTTCTCAATCCCCATGATCGAAGACTCGTGCATTTGGCGCTCCGGGAGGATGATGCCGTGGATACCAAAAGCCGAGGGGAAGGTATTTTAAAAAAGGTGGTCATTGTCCCGAAGAAATGAGTCGTAAACAAAGCACGAAAGCCGGGAATTGAGAACTGTTGTTTTGCTCACGAGTTCTTTCAAAAATTTAAATTGATACTAATCCGTTAAATCCTCCTTTTGTTGCTGTGGTTATAATTTTCGCCTTCCTTGATCTCGGAAAAATTCCTGGTTTTCGCTCAAACACACCGGATTCCCGAGATCTTCGAAGATGCCCAGCCGGAGTTTGAATATACACGGTGCGGAATTCATGATTCAAGGGACGAACCCATGCCTTTCAACGAAGATACTATCGCCGCCATCGCCACGCCCATAGGCCCTGCCGGAATCGGTATCATTCGTATCAGCGGGCGCCTGTCTTCCGGAATTGCCAAGGATATCTTCACCCCCAAAAAGCCGGTCCGTTGCTTAGACAGTCATCGCCTTTACCTGGGGGATCTCTTCGATCCCGCATCGGGAGAGGTGGTCGATGAGGTTTTGCTCTCTTTCATGAAGGCACCCCATTCCTTCACGCGAGAAGACATTGTGGAAATCAATTCACACAGCGGTTACCTGCTTCTGTATCGAATTCTCCAAATCATTATAAGTCAGGGTGCAAGACTGGCCGAACCCGGGGAATTTACATTACGGGCATTTTTGAATGGGAGGATCGACCTGACCCGGGCCGAGGCGGTGATTGATCTGATCAATGCGAAATCGGACCGGGGCCTGCGTATGGCGTCTCAACAAGTCCATGGATTGTTATGGAATGAGATAGACGCATTGCGGCAGATAGCCCTCGAAATTCTCGCGCACGGCGAAGTGGCGATCGATTTTCCCGAGGAAGAAGCCGACATTATGACGCGAGACGAAGTCGGAGATCGTATTGAAGCGAGACTGGTCGGACCCATTGAAATTTTGATTGAGGCACATGCCGGACGAAAAATTTGGATAGACGGCATTAACACCGCGATCGTGGGACGTGTGAATGCGGGGAAGTCAAGTCTGCTTAACCGTCTCCTGAACGAGGATCGTGCCATTGTAACAGCGATTCCGGGGACGACGCGGGACGTAATTGAATCCACAGCCACCATCGAGGGACTGCCGCTGCGCCTTATGGACACGGCCGGATTCAGGGAAGTAAAGGATGAGGTGGAAAGGATCGGCATTCAATTTACGGAAAAGAAATTGTCGGAAGCGGATTTCTTGCTGGTGGTCGTTGACCAAAGCCGACCTCTAAACCAAGATGACCGCGACATTCTTGCGCAATCCCGAAAAAAAAATGCATTGATCGTGATGAACAAGATTGATCTCCCCTCCGCATTCGGCAAACAGTTCGAGGACAGGGCACTGTCCGGCCTTCCCAGTGTGAAGATATCCGCCCTTACGGGTGAGGGCCTTCCTGAACTGAAAAAAGGCATCGCGGCATGCCTGCTCAATGGGGAGTTGGATATGACGACATCCCATTCAGCCCCCAATCTACGGCATCGCGGCGCCCTCGAATCGGCAGCCGGATTTTTCAGAAATGCGGCGCGCAATGTAAGGGAGAATGCGCCGATGGAGGTCGTCGCCGTGGACCTGAAGAGTGGAATTGATGCACTGGGCGAGATCGTGGGGGAGACCGCGAGCGAGGCGGTCTTGGAAAACATATTCAGTCAGTTTTGTTTGGGAAAGTGACCGAGACAATCAGCCGTCAAGATATTCCCGAACCGTCTTGATGGCGCAATACTTTCCGCACATGGTGCAAACATCGTCTTCCGTCGGAGGACGCTTCTCTCGGTATCGTCTTGCCTTCTCGGGGTCAATTGCCAGTTTCAACTGGGTTTCCCAGTCCAACTTCTTTCGAGCCAGAGACATGTTTCGATCTCTTTCCAGGGCCATTTTGTTGCCCCTGGCGATATCGGCTGCATGGGCTGCAATTTTCGTGACCACGACGCCTTCCCTGACGTCCTCTACGCCCGGTAAAGAAAGATGCTCGGCCGGGGTAACATAGCACAGGAAATCGGCGCCGGCCGCGCCGGCCACTGCACCGCCGATGGCACAGGCGACGTGATCATAGCCCGCAGCAATGTCGGTGACCAAAGGACCCAAAACGTAAAAAGGCGCGTGATGACACAGCCTTTTTTGAAGGATAACGTTCGTCTCGATTTGATTCAAGGGGACATGCCCGGGGCCTTCTATCATCACCTGCACGTCCTGTTCCCAGGCCAATTGTGTCAGATGCCCCAGGGTCATCAGTTCATGAATTTGAGCCCGATCCGTCGCGTCGGCCAGGCATCCCGGCCGCAGGCCGTCTCCCAGACTCAAGGTCACGTCGTACTTCCTTGCGATGGAGAGGAGCCTGTCATAGTGTTCGTAAAGCGGGTTCTCTTTGTCGTGGTGCAGCATCCATGTGGTCAGGAAAGCGCCTCCCCGGCTCACAATATCAGTGACCCGGCGTTCGGTTTGCAACATTCTCAGGGCAGCTCTGGTGAGGCCACAGTGAACCGTTATGAAATCGACACCGTCTTCCGCCTGCCTTTCGATCACCTCGAAAATTTTGTCCACTGTGAGGTGAACCAGTCCGCCCGCTTCTTCCACCGTTTCCACAACGGCCTGATAGATGGGAACGGTGCCAACCGGGATGGTGGAGTTTTTCAATATGGTTCTCCGTGTGAGATCGATTTCTTCGCCCGTGGATAGATCCATGACGGTGTCGGCACCGGCGTCAATGGAAACCTTGAGTTTTTCCAATTCCTCGTCAAGGATTGCCCGGTCCGAAGAGGTGCCGATGTTTGAATTGACTTTGATAAAAAGTCCTTCGCCGATCCCACACGGTTCAAGACCGCTATGGCGGCGATTGGCTGAAATTACGACGCGCCCGTTTGCCACCTGATCCCTGAGCCAGACAGCATCTACATGCTCTTTTTCAGCCACTATTTCCATTTCCGGAGTTATCACCCCGGTTCTTGCTTTTTCCAATTGCGTCATTTTTTATTCCCTTGCGATTAAATCTCCATGCCGATGTTTTCCTTGATGGCGAGGCCTTAAAGATATGGGTCCGAACTCAAGTAGCCGGTGATAGCCGGGCTATCCTCGCCTCCACGGGCCGGGCCGCACCGGACCCGAACCTCGACCACAGCCATACGCATGCATTATAGCAGTTCTTGTAAACTCATGGGCAAGTTTCGTTGCATGAACGACAGTTTCCCCCCGGGCCATGAAAGTTGCCAGGGCTGTGGAAAAAACGCATCCACTTCCATGAGTATTTGCCGTGTCAATTCTTGAACCGGAGAATCGATGAAAATGCGCCCCATCATACAGGATATCCATACATTTATCTTTCAGGTGGCCCCCCGTAATTACGACGTCCGGTCCACTCAACTTAATTCGTTTTGCCGCTTCCACCATCTCATGGGGCCCTCGAACCTTTTTATCTGCAAGGATACCCGCCTCAAACAAATTGGGAGTCACAACAGTCGCAATGGGCAGCAGCACTGTTTTCAAAGTTGAAATGACGCCGGACTCCGCCAAATCTGTGCCTGTGGAGGACTTCAGAACCGGATCCACTACGACATTGGTCAGCGAGTACTTTTTGATCTGTCTTGCGACTTCGTTGACTGCTGGGTTCGAATATAACATCCCGATTTTTACTGCATCCGGGATCATATCATCGAGCACAGTCTCAAGCTGGCTGGAGATAAATCGTGCAGGAATTTTATGGATTGCTGCGATGCCGAGGGAATTTTGCGCAGTAACCGCCGTAAGAACAGTCAAGGGATGGCATTCAAGGTGTGTGATGGTCTTAATGTCCGCTTGAATCCCGGCGCCACCACCTGAATCGGAACCCGCTATGACCAATACGTATTTCATGCACGAGTGATCCCGAACTATAAAAAAAACCGATGCAATGCCATGTGGGGTCTCACCCGAAAGAACGTTTTCACTTCAAGGGTCAATTAAGATGATGACCGACGAATGAACCTTTAAAAACTTGTCATTTAAAAATGAAATTACCAACGCTTATGCGAGGTGTCAACCGAATTATGGCGTTTCCAAACATCATGGGGAGTGATACGGTTCTTTCAAAATGCATACTTCAGCATATCGTAAATCAGCTTCTGATACTCGATAATCACTTCTTTCACATATTTTCTTTTCTCCCACCAGTCTTGCGGCCTAAAATCCGAGTATTGGGAAGGGAGTATCATGATCTCTACCTCGTCCTTTCCGAACACCTTCTTGAATGTCAACCAGGCACGCCGGGTATGTGCCGGGGATGTAACGACGATGATGGAACGGTAGCCTTCCCGCTGAGCAATTTCTTTTGCTAACGTTGCCTCCTCAAACGTATTGTGCGCAAACCGGTCGTTGGCGATCAAGTCTGACTTGGGTACCCCCAACCCTTCAAGTATCCTCTCCAACAGGTCTCTTGTTTCGGGGTAGTGAACGCCTCTTTCTCTCAAGATACCCATTCCATCCGGGAGCGCTTCTCTGGCGAAAAGAATACGGGGACCCAGGCCCTGCTTGTATAGCTCTGCGGCGGCCAGGCCTCGCTCGACAGGACTCCCCATTAAACAGACAATTACATCCGCTTTCTTGAGCGGGTGCTGAACGATCAAATACTTTCCGAAACCGGTCAAGATGGGGGCACGGTAGTAGGAAATTAGAATATATGAGGCAAACAAGAAAAAAATGACCCACTTGAGAATGCTCGGTCGAATACGTGTTCTTCCTTGCGGCTCTATCGGTTGGCTGCCCACATAAGGTTTTTCTTCATATCTTTTACCGGGCGGCTCGCTTTGGTATTCACCCGCGGGTTTTGACTCCCCAAACCAGTTCGATAGGTCCCTTGAGTCGACGGGGTTTGCCTCGCCTGTCTTTGTACGCGGCCATAATTTTTTCATCGCACACCTCTTTTCTGGGCCTGAGGGAAATGCAAATTCAATTTCAATTCAGTCTTTTGAGCACACGTGTCAAAAGTGTGCGCGACTTCCCAAAGTGTACGCAAAATAAGCGCGAAGATCGACCCTCCACCAAACCCAACATATCAGGAAGCAAAATTTGGTTCAAGTACGCCGACAACTTACGGCTTTGCCGGAAGGTTGAGGAAGTCGCATTTTCTCAACCTTCCAAAGGGGAAGCGCATGTTCGGTTCCCCTGGACAATTGTTTCAGGTTTATTATACAAAAAATGCATTTCGATTGTTTATCTAAACGCCCATTTCGGCCGAAATTCAAAACGCTGAAGTGAGATCCCGTGTGGCGATGGATCAATCCCCATCGCCGTCTTATTCAAGGATGAATGACCATGACCGTCGATTGTCGGGACCATCGCGAGTCCTTGGAGCTCCTTGCCCTTCGGTTGCGCCTGAAAAAAGGTATCGTCGATCCCAAAGAGCGCAAAGAGGTGGAGGAAAGAATCACAGTTCTGGAAAAAGCGCTGAAGGTAGACTGATAACTCAACGATCCTTGTCACTGTCCAGGATCAGGGTGACAGGACCGTCGTTCACCAGAGAAACCTTCATCATCTCTTGGAATTTTCCACTGGCTACCTGAATGGCTTGTTTCTTTAACCGGTCGATAAAGCACTTATAAAGTCTTTTTGCCTCATCCGGTGGGGCGGCCCCGGCGAACGAGGGTCTCCGTCCTTTTCGCGTGTCGCCCCACAGGGTGAATTGAGATACGACCAGTGCGGATCCCCCTGTTTCCAGAAGCGAGACATTCATCCGCCCGTCTGCATCGGGAAAAATCCTCAAATGCGTGATCTTGTTGACCAGGTATTCGCAATCCTTCTCGGTATCATCTTTCCCCACCCCGAGAAAAATGAGTAATCCAGGCCCAATCGCGCCCACAATCGCACCCTTGACTTCCACCTTTGACTCTTTTACCCTCTGAACTACCGCTCGCATGATAACAGAACTCCCGAGCGTCCATCCAGAAACGGCTGTTTTCCGCGATTTCCGCGTTGGATTTGAGTGCGAATCTCGAAATACGCCAAGGTATTTTCGTGTTTGGACCTTTCCCCCGCATTGATCTCACGAAAGCGTTCTCTCATTTTCGGATGGACACTGCCGAAAAATTTAAAATTCCAAGTCGCGAAAAATGAAAACCTCACTGATCCTGGTTAACCCCTGGATTTACGATTTTGCAGCCTACGACCTCTGGTCCAAACCGCTGGGACTCCTCTATTTGTCGGGATATCTCAGGAAATGTGGTTTTGAAATTCATCTGATTGACTGTCTGGACGTACACCATCCCGAGATGAAGCTCGATCCATCCCTGAAAACCCCTGTCCGGCGCGCGTACGGGACGGGGAAATTCTGGCGGCAAGAGGTGCCGCGACCTTCACCACTCAAACACATTCCAAGACCCTACAGTCGTTACGGAATTTCGGAGGAGATATTCGAGGATGCGCTGAGCCGGGTCCGCAATCCGGCGGCGATACTCGTCACATCCCTCATGACGTATTGGTACCCGGGTATCGAGGCGGTCGTCCGTATCGCCAAGAAGGTTCACCCCCGCGTTCCTGTGATTCTCGGTGGAATCTATGCCGGACTTTGTTATGACCATGCGGTTCGACAAACGCGGGCGGATTGTGTTGTCACGGATAGAGATTTGAAGGCCGTACTCAAGATTCTGGATGATTACGACATTCCAACCCCCGGATTTTCCCCGGACGCACCCCCGCTGCCGTATCCGGCCTTCGATCTCCTGACAAAGCTCGAATACGTATGTCTTCTTACCGGCATCGGCTGTCCGTTCCGGTGTCGGTATTGTGCCAGCCATTTCCTGAATCCGGAACCGTTCCGAAGGGATCCGGGCGAAGTATTGGATGAAATATGCTTTTGGCACGCTAGATTTGGCGTTCGAGACTTTGCCTTTTATGATGACGCACTTCTGGCGGCATCCGAAGCCCATCTGATGGTTCTGCTTGAAGGTCTCGCGCGGCTTCGGCTGGACCTGAGATTTCATACGCCCAACGCCTTGCATGTCAAAGGAATTACGGCAGATATAGCCAAACGGATGTACCAAACCGGGTTTCGAACCATCCGGCTGGGGCTGGAAACCTCCGATTTTTCGCTTCACCGCCATCTTGACGACAAATTTCAAGAAGGTGACTTTGAGCAGGCCGTAAATCATTTGCTTACGGCTGGTTTTAGCCACAAACAAATCGGCGCTTACATCCTGATCGGTTTGCCGGACCAATCCGTCCACTCCGTGATGGAAACCATTGAATTTGTCGCCAATGCGGGGGCAATTCCGTTTCTCTCCGAATACTCTCCCATCCCTTACACGGCGCTGTGGAACGATGCAATAAACTGCTCGGAATACGATCTCGCATCAGAACCGCTATTTCACAACAACACGCTTTTGCCTTGCTGGGAGTCCTCCCAGAGAAAGGAGCTTCCCAAGTTAAAAAGACGCGTTTTGGAAATTCGTCGGAAGAACCGGCGCCGGGAATGATTCACCCTCCCGAGAACTTTAGAGAATCGGAAGGTGTTTGCGATTTTCGGTTATTCTTTGTTGATGACGCCGGCGGCATATCCTGCCCCAAAACCGTTATCAATGTTCACGACGGTCACGCCGGAGGCGCAGGAATTCAACATTCCCAAGAGTGCGGCGACGCCCTGGAAACTGGTGCCATACCCGACACT
>Ga0180433_10004834_pt1 | contig 18663 bp, 17 predicted proteins | sample SS_ome_8_FD_132980 | JGI IMG/M metagenome (GOLD analysis project Ga0180433, IMG submission 132980) | Hypersaline lake sediment archaeal communities from the Salton Sea, California, USA - SS_1_D_1 metaG | ecosystem: Environmental > Aquatic > Non-marine Saline and Alkaline > Hypersaline >... | reverse complement strand
TTCCGGCAGCCATTAGTTTCTTGTGCTTCTTTGCAAACAGTCTTGCGCGAAGGTTGAACATGTCGCTCATGCACCGTGCATTGAATATTTCTACAATATCAATCTTGGATTCTTCCCCTTTTTTTGGAACTGCGCCTGCACGTGTAACATCGTACATGTGAGGAAGGTAGACAAGCCCCCCCTGCTCATGAATCTTATCTGCAGTTTCGGCAAAGGGAGTTCCTTTTGGAATTGTTTCATTAGTGTACAGGCCGATTAAATCTCCCCTGTCTGTGCGAACTTCCTGGCCCGGAATAAAAGATATTTTCAGTTTCCTAAGTTTTCCGATTGCACAAGTTGAATTATGATCGGTTATGGCAGGGATAATCTTGAGTTTTTTGGATTTTTGAGCCAAATCCTCTGGCTTGATTATGGAATCAGGAGAATATTTCGTGTGCACATGGAAATCAATCTTCATTTGACTGCGCCTCCAGAATTAAGTGCAGAGACCAGTTCTTTTCCCAGAGCCTCTGCATCTGTTTTTTCGATATTTTTTATCAGCATCCTTCCACTTGCATATACGCTAACAGCATGTCCTTTTATCTTGAATAGCAGAACAACCGGGGTTTCTGCTGCAGATTCGCCTATTTTGGACAGGGCAGCCTGCGCCTTCTTCAAGTTAATTTTCTTGTTCTTGAATTTGACCTCGTATGAATTTGTGCTTGTGCAGGAATCAACTATATTATATTCAATCATCCGAGTCTCGACCTCCAAAAGACATCTTTCCGGAATGTATCAAAAAATATTGCATCGGGTGCTTTGGCATATGGCTTTCCAAGAACATAATTGACCGCCTGTGCGGCACCCAATGTGCCTGCCAAAGAAGCTGCCGGGCAGACTATGCTTGAGCAGGATTTGTGCTTCTGCAGTTCCTTCTCATCAGTTGGTAACTGGAAGGCAGTTTCAAACCTGTAATTGGTAAAGATTGTTACTATCCCCCGAGATGATGAAGCTGAACAGAAAACATAGGGTTTCTTGTATTTCTCGCATGCCCTTGCAATTTCCACTCTGGAGGGAAGATTGTCTGTTCCGTCAATTACAATGTCGCAGTTCTTTATATTAGCTGAGCTCCCTGAATTGAATTTGCCAAGTTTCCTTATCCTGGCAGAGCTGTTGACTTCGCTAGCCCTCCTAACTGCGACATCCACTTTGGCAATATCAACGACTTTTTCAGTTGCAAGAATCTGCCGATTGAAATTGGTCAGTTCGAACCTGTCTGCATCATAGATTTGAAAGTTCTCGCAGCCAAGACGAAGAAGATTCTCAAGGCAGAAGCCGCCGGTTCCACCCATGCCAACCAGACAAAAGGCAGTTTCACGGAGCTTCTTCTGCTCCTGCGGCCCGAGTGTACCAGTATTCCGGAAGAACTTCTCAGAGTATAATTCTGACATGAAATTATTTACCTCTAATAAGAATTATTCAGAATGAAAGGAATGAAAAACAGAACGGATTCACATTTCGCCAAGCATCTTCCTGATGGGTTTGATGTTGCTCCGATCTTTCTGGCTTTTTCTAGAGCTTCTGCGGATTAAGGTCAGATTCCGGAGCATCTCAAGCTTGCTAACCACCCGGCGGTCCAAAGTAGTTTCTCTTAGCGCCGCGATACTGTAAATAAGGAAGAATGCAACTGAAATCCCAATCCACACCAGGCCGATTGTGAATATCTTGCCTCCGATAGTATGCGGGATTATGTCCCCATATCCAACAGTGGTTATTGTCATTGTGATAAAGTAGACGGAATCGAGAATAGACCAGCCCTCAAGATGCTGATATGCCACGGTGCCAACTATGTAGACTATTGCTATCAATATGATTGACATAGCAAGATTTCTCTTGACTCCTTCTCTTCTTGGCATATTGGCATATCTAATACAGACGGGTATTAAAAAACTTCTTTGTGTTTCTCTGACTATGTCCTTCCATCTAGACTGCTTCGGAGCTTCACGCGAAGTTGGACGGAGCGCATTCCTCCTTCAGACAGACAAAAAGATAATGCTTGATTACGGAATAAAGATATTTGACAAGAGCGGCGAGGCAAAATATCCTGAATCAGACATCATACCGGATTTTGCACTAATTACTCATTCCCATCTGGACCACAGCGGCTTTGTACCGGCTTTCTACCGGAATTCCAAAATCAGATGGTATGCCACCCCCCCAACAAGGGATTTCTGCGAGATTCTCTGGAAAGACTCAATGAAGATAATGGGCCCTGCCCTCCCATACAAGGGCAGCCACTTCAAGAAGGCACTCAAATACTGGTCTCCCCTGCTTTACAATAAGCCAATGTATTTCGGAGATACTACTGTTCGGTTGCATGATGCCGGACACATTGCAGGAGCGGCAATGCTCAATATAGAATATGGCGGAAAGCGCGTTGTGTACACTGGGGATTTCAAACTGGAAGAGACGCAGATGCATGCAGGGGCAGATACTATCAAGGATGTCGATGTGCTTATTATTGAGAGCACATACGCGCAGAAAGACCATCCGCCAAGAAAGGAGATAGAAGAGCGCTTCGCAGAGGAGATGCGCGAGACCCTGGATAACGGAGGCAATTTCCTGATGCCGGCATTCTCGCTTGGAAGGACCCAGGAATTGATATCATTAATCAGGAAGTATGACCGGAACATCCCTGTTTTCGTAGATGGCATGGGACGGGAACTGACAAAGCTCTATCTCAGGAATCCAAGCTATATCAAGGATGCTAAGAGGTTCAGGAAGGATGTGCAATCCGTGACACTTGTAAAGGATATGCAGGACCGCAAGCTTGCAACCCAGTCCCCATCAGTAATTGTTAGCAGCGCAGGCATGATGAGCGGAGGTCCTGTGCTTGGATACCTCTTCAATGTGAATAGTAAATCCAAAGTCGTCTTCAGCGGCTATTGTATGGAAGATACTAATGGCTGGAGACTGCAAAACGAGGGATACATACTCAAGGACGAGCAGGAGCTGGAAGTTGATTTGCCAATTGAATATCTTGATTTTTCAGCACATGCAGGAAGGAAAGAGCTGCTCCAGTTTATCCGGGCAGCAAATCCAGAGAAGGTTGTCCTTGTGCATGGGGATTCCCCAGACTCATTTGCGCAGGAATTGCGAGAAGGATACGGAATAGATGCAATTGCTCCTGTTATTGGGCAGAGAATCGAACTGGATGATTAATCATTTTGAAATTCTTATTGAAGAAATAGGATTGGATAGATGAGTTCCCTTCTTTGAGTATTTCTTGAAGAATTCTCTTAGCATATCCTCTGCTTTTCTGATTTTTCTCTTCTTAATTGCACAAAGCCGTTCTGATTTTTTCACAAATTTTGCGCCCTTGTGAGCCTTCCTGAATTTTTTTAGATGTGTTTTCATATCAGGTGGTGGCCCTAGCAGAACTTCATTTTCAGGAAGTATTGATTTCCGAAGAGGCATTGCAATTATAACTTGCTGCCCATCATCGGCAAAGGGCTCTGCAGGGTTGAATTCCTTCATGTGCGCAACCAGCTGTTTCATCAGTTTCTTCAACTGCCCCCAAAGAATGTCATCCACAACATCTGGTTTTGGCAGCGTGATAAGAAAAACATTGTAGCGCTTTCTTGAAATGGCCACTTTCTGCTGGAATGTTTTTGGCACTTTCATGAAGAATCCAACTGCAGGTTTTTTGACAAACCTGCGGCAGAGTGATATGAATGCCTTTGTGTTTTTCTTTGAAAGTGCTGCGGCAACATTCCTGTTGGAGTCAGTTGGATCTATTACCACCAGAGAGGAATCGAACTTTTCTAAGAGCCCTTGCAGCTCTTTTTTTGGATAGTGTTTTGCAGAGTCAAGCACAATTGGAAGTTTCCACTTTGCAACTGTTTTTGTTAGTTTTGTGAAATTTCCATATTCGTGGATGAGCAATTCGCAGAGATAGCCTGGAAATCCTTCAGTCTTGATTTCAGCCCCGTAAAGTGAATTTGCCTTGAGAAATTTCTTTAGAAGCAGCACTTCTGACTTCTGGCTTTTCTTTAGATTCTTGAGTATGTATTTTGTGTGCAATACAGAGCGGTCGACTGCGCTCAGACGCTCGCTGGAATGTTTTATACTGTATGCCGGGACCAAATCCACTTTCCGACCATCCAAATGGAACCGAAGGTATGGATGTTCGGCATAACTAAGCTGATGCCCCAGGGAAGGATAAGCCTTCTTCATTATTGATTTTAGCATTCCCTCCATCCTTGCCTTTGGCATTGTTTTGCCAACTAAAACGAAAATATCCAAATCCTTGGAGTCCCGGAGAAATGTCCCTTTGGCAACTGAACCGGCAAGAACAACCCTGCATCCTTTTGGACAGGCCTTGGCGATTTTTCGAATAACAGATTTTGCAAAGGCAGATTCGTTTTTTGCTTCCCTTGCACTGGGACTTATGCAACGAAGAACATCTTCAAGGATTTGTTTGGGCTTTGCTGCCATGGAGTGAACTCGCCAAAAAAATTTATAAACGGGTTGAGAACTAGTCAAATTTCTCTCCTGGAGGTATATGGGCCTCAAGCTCTTTTCTCTCTTTCTGCAAACCAATTAGCCTCCGAATGCCAAAGGAAGCTGTGATTGTAATTGTTGCAAGCACAATTGAACTTGCAAAATCAATAAGGGAAGATGCAATCTGGCCCGGATTTACCTGGTCTTTTACAACATAACTGAACATGAAGAATCCGGTTCCCAAAAAGGCCTTGTTTGCAACTGATGAAAAAGTTCTGTCAAACTGCATTCCTATCTCTTTTAGCCGGTTCATCACCCATAATTCCTGGGCAAGGGACTCGTGATTCTTAAGCGCGCTGTGGATGAAGGTCACTAGTTTGAATGCCCGCCTGAATCCAAGAACCCTGCTGATTTTTGATAGTGGAATTTCACGAAGTTCAGAGCCTGCATCATTGAGAGCGCTTGGAGTTACATCTTCCCTGTGATGGGCAAACGCACTGCGAACTGTCAGGCAGTAGAAGGGAATGGATTCGCGGTATTGCTGCATCTTATCTGCAACCTGGCCGACAGTGAGACTGGCAATTCCAAGGTTTCTCATGTCTTCTAGAAGCATGCCAGTCAGTTTACGTTTGTGCGTCGGAGGCCTCTTTTTCGGAGGCATAGGGCTAAACCTTAGACGCGGTTGATTAGAAGACATAAACTTATTCTTATTATAACTATTTAAAAAGCATTCCGGACAGTATAATAGAAGAGAGATTAGTGGTTTTGATGAGAAAGCTTTCTGATTTGGAAAGATTCGTAAAACTAAGAGAGCATTTCGCAACCATTGAGCCTCAGCCTTCACTCGAAAGAGACAGATACTAATAAAAATAAAACCTCGGAAAGCTTCTCATGCGATGCTTTGTGCCCATCTTAGTGTTTGTGATGCTTGTCCTTAGTTTCGGATGCATTGAACAGACCGGCTATTCTTCAGTAAAAAGTGAACAGATAAGCTCAACTGTCCAGACTGATATTGATGGAGATGGGAGCCCTGATTATATAGTGTATAATTTTGTCCCTGTCCGCGTCGATGATGCAGAGAAAGTGCTGCAGCGGCAGATTACAGTTGCAATATCGACCAAGGCAACGTTTGATTCATACAGCAACTACTCAGATGTGGATTTGCTTGTTGTTGACAGCGAACTCGAGAGCTTCTCTGATGCTAAAAACAGCGCAGAATCCGATTGTTCCAGGAATCTTGGAATCCAGAGCGTAAATTGCATTGATGTTGGAACATGCGTGAAACTCTGCGAAGGAAACTCAGTCAAATGCAGAAGGCTGACCGAAAGCTATGAGGAGATTATCGGCGGCACGATGATGCAGTATATCGGGAATTTCGAGGAACTAGATGACAGCCTCTTCGAGGCAAGGAAGGATGTCCTCACGCTGGGAGACATTGATGAGCATGCTAGGAATATCTACCTAAACCACCTGAGGAATGTAGTTGCGGAAATTGCCCAGGTCAACAGTCTTCCGGTGTACACCCGTAATGAGGTCCAGCTCTGCAACCATGCCGATTTTGGATTAGAGCATCTTAATGAGGCAGCTTCCCTTATTGGTAATTATACCATTGAGAATGAAAGCTACACCTACACTGTCACAATCACAGTTAAAGATGAGAGCGGAAACGGATTCGAGTCTCTTGGAAAAAGCATGGAAAGCGTAGCGCTCCAGGAGAAGGTCCCATCAAGCGCAATCGGGACTGCGGATGAACTAACAAGCCCGCAGGAGATTGCAACAAGCAATGGAAACAATGTAGTAATTGACTGGAGTCCCAGCACGGTTGCCAAATCAGAATACATGCTCATGTATGGATTTAGCTCCACGATGCCCCCAGGGGATGTGATTAACCAGTATTATTCTCCTAAACTGACAGTTAAGGGAATCAACCTTATGGCTCTTGAGCCGATTAACGCAATATTCATGGAGCTGCTTTCAGCAACCAACAACTACTATCTCTCGCTCGGATTTGTAATGAGCCTGACACTTATTTTATTGTTCATAGTTTTCACTTTGCTAACGCTCTTTGTTGCAATGCTAAGAGCAAAGGCCAGCGGCGAAAGAGCGATGCTTGGAGTCCGGAAGGCTCTTGGAAGAACAGAAATCAGATGGAAGACAGACCTTATTGCAGCAGTTGTCCTGCTGGTCATTGGTTTTGTAGTTTCAATGTATTTTGCCCCGGCTGCACCTGCAACAGAATCAATCGTTGACATGAAAGTCTTTGAGTTTATGGTCGTGAACTGGGAGGGTCTGGCAGGAGTAGCTGCAATCTTCATTGGCATGCTGCTGCTATACACGGCAATAGAGAACCTTGGAAAGATTATGCTCCTTGAAAGGGCATATGGAGTTGCAATTAAGGAAGAGAAAGTGCTCTTTGATACCAGAGTAAAGCTCCTCAAGCAAAGGCTTGAAGAACTAGCTACTCTTGTGAAAGAGGCTAGCTCGCAGGAGTTTGAAGTCGGAGATGAATATGACGTTGTCACTTCAGTTAAGTCTGACAAGATTGAAACAGTTGCAAAGACCATGAATGCACGCAGTAAGAAGATTATTGATGATGATCTTGCCGATGTTGAGCGAGCTCTTGAGAAACTGAAGGAGAAGATGAGGCTTGCCGAAGAGAACTGGAGCAAATGGGAAGAGATGATAGACAAGATGCTAGTCGAACATGGGGAAGCATATGATACCTCACTATCTTCTGTTCCAAGTTCCCTGAGAGGCTGGGTTATGACAAAATATGCAAAAGCCCATAAAACCCAGGGGATTTCTTTCGAAGGGAATGTCCTAAAAAGGAAGAAGGTCTCTCCTGAGAAGCTCTTCTCATCCATGATGGCAAAGGGTCTGTATTCAGGAGTTGTTGTGCTCAAGAATGATGAAGTTGTTTTAGCAAAGATGGCAAGCGGAAGCGCCACAGTCTCTAAAGTGCTTGCAATCAAGCTCAAGAGATACCTTCTCTCATTTGGCAAGAATATGGGACATGGAGAGCCCACTAGTTTCGCAGCAGTCGGATCGAAGAATGTCATCGTCTTTATGAAAGACAAGGACATTGAGAGCCTGCTGTTTGTGCAGAAAGCCAAGTTCAAAGAGGCAGTTGAAAGCTGGAAGGCTAATGTCAGGATAATTGTCGGCTGAAAGAGGCTTTTTAAACTGTTGTAGATACTATATGCTAATGGTGGAAAGGAAGAAATTAGCCCGGCAAGAAGTAAGGCCGAATCATAATAATCTAAGGAGCAGAGGAAGGCTGCTTCGCACAGTAATAGTTGCGCTTGGACTCTGTGGATGCGCACATCATGCAGCAGAGCCAACTACTCCAGCTCCAAGACAAACACCTGAAGTGACGGCAGTAACAGAACAGTCCGAACAAAGACGAATTTTAAGAGCAGATTGGGGAACTGGAGAGTGTAGATTAAATATTGGGGAGAGGAAGCTAACTTACCAAAATGACGAAGGGAGGCGCTCAATCTTTTTGGATGCCCAAGTAGATGGAGCTACTGAAGTTCATTGTTCTGACAGATACACGGTGATAGTAAGCCCAACAGATGTGATAATTGCTCTTGGTGGAGAATCAGTTCTATCTGAGCGGGAGATGCTTGGTATGATGGGAGCGCGGATGGTGCATTCCAATTCTTATTCAATAGGGATTTCAGAATTCGCTCAGGAAGGAGTAACCGAAGTTCAGATTAGAGAAAGTTTGCTGGTTCTTAGCACAAAAGAGGGAAGATGGTCTCTGGATATGTCAAATCCGGATAGATGGCGCATTTATTAGAATTCGTTTCCAAATTAATATGGTGTAAATATGTCTGGCGCAGAACCACAATTACAAGAGAGAGTTGCAAGAGTTACTATTCCTCCAATACCTGTAGCCGAAAGGCGCAGAAGGGCTGAGGGGGCATTTGATAGGGCAGTAGCTAGTGTTGTGAGCAGCAGAGTGGAATCGATTGAAAGAGAAGTAAGAGATTTCCAAACTATGTTGGAGCAGGCCCGAGCTTCGATGACTGTAGAAATAAATGAGGAAACTCTTCCGTATCCTCTAGATACGAGAGCACCAGGAGAGAGAGAGCAGCAAACCAGGATGCAATATCCGGGGCTGAAGAAGAGCAGGTGAGTGAACTTTTCTGGAACACGGTTGATGCATATATCGCCGCACACCCAGGTTCTGCCCTTACTGAGTATTTCGAATCTGCAGGAGATGACCTGCCGCAGGGAATGGATTTTGGCTACAGGGGCGGCGCACCAAGAGTAAGGGGTGATAGCGTAAGGATTCGGCCTGCGAGCATAACATTTACAGCAGATATGGCAGAGGTAGAACAGGTACTGAGTGCTGATTTGCGAGGGATGCGGGCTGAGACCGTAAGGCAACTCACAGCCACTTCAGGACCTCAAACAGAAGTAGCGACCAATTACGTAGCTGGTAGAGGACAGATTAGCGCAGACAGAGTTAGGCTGCTGGCAGAAGCACTTAACAGAGAAGTTGGAACACCAGTTGGACAGCAGTTGCAAGAAAATCACTTGCCAATATCTGTTGCATTCGACACCCGAACTAGCAGAATAAGAATAGACCATACTGCAGAGGCAGGAGCGCGAGACCTGGGCAGTATCTAGGGAGCAACCCTCATTTTTCTTTTTTTTAGAGAGGCCGCAGATGCCTCTCCTTTATTTCATGGAAATATGCAGCAACGCAGCCAACAAGTCTTTTTGAGCCATCCAGCTGCTCTGGAGGAACGCCATGCATGAAGACTTCATAGAGCCCATGCGCCAAATCAAGAGAAACAAAAATCTTATCTCTTGATGCTGGTGCAAGAGCAGGATTGGCAACATATGATATGCTATCATTTTCCATTGCCTCAGTAATTTGTTTGAGTAGTTCTTGATCAGGCTCCTTGTCAATTGTCCTTATTCTTATGATTATTGTGGAAAAGGCGCCTGTTACGCATGAGGCGCGCATGATTTTAGGAAGCACCAGCCCCCATTCCCCGTGGAAAGAATCATCGCGCACTGATTCTGGAGCCGGAGACTGTGCCCTCTCTAGTGCCCGGACTCCTGAGATTGATTCTGGAGTAGGAGATGAATTACTAAAAGGAGAAGGGCTTGATGAGGCGGCCTTTCTTTGATGTGGCAGCGGAGGAGGCATTGGACCAGCATATTTTTTCTTTTGTGGCAGTGGCGGAGGGCCGGATGATTGCACACGAACTCTTGATTTTATTGCTGCCATTTCCAACAACTATTCCTTAATCATACCAAATGTTTTTAAGTGCGAAAGAGAATCTTTTGAGCCCTGAAAATTCATCCCATTTTGCACCTTTTTTTGCAATATAAGGAAGCAATTTAAAGACTCCCGCAGATATAAAAATGCAAGAAATTTTTAGGATATATTAAGGATAATTCTTCGACGTAAAAACCAAAAATAAAGCAGTGGTAATTTCATGAGCGATCAAACCGATTATACAGCAAAGGACATACAGGTTTTGGAGGGCTTAGAAGCCGTCCGAAAAAGGCCTGCAATGTACATTGGAGATATTGGAAAAAGAGGCCTCCATCACTTGGTTTATGAAGTACTTGATAACGCAATAGATGAGGCTCTGGCAGGCTACTGCAAGAACGTGGTTGTAGAGCTCTACAAGGATGGCTCAGCATCTGTTTCTGATGATGGAAGAGGCATTCCGATAGACAAGCACAGCAGCGGGAAATCAGCACTTGAAGTTGTGCTGACAGTCCTCCATGCAGGTGGAAAATTCGGAAAAAAGGCATACAAGGTCTCAGGTGGTCTGCATGGCGTTGGTGTATCTGTTGTGAATGCGCTTAGTGAAAGCATGAGCGTTGAAGTTCGCCGGAACGGAAAGCTCCACACGCAATCATATGATAAGGGAATTCCAAAATCAGACCTTCAGATTGTAGGAGAGACTGACAAGAGCGGAACAAAAATCAGATTCAAGCCAAACGGAGATATTTTCACAGTAACTGAATTTGACTTTGAATATCTAAGAGAAAGAATCATGGAACTTGCCTTCCTGAATGCAGGGCTTAGCATAACGCTCAAAGATGAGAGAACTGAAAAAGAAGAGAAATTCTACTATGAAGGGGGAATCAAGGAATTTGTCGAGCACCTGAATAAGGCAAGGACAGTTCTGCAGGGGCCCCAATACTACAAGAAGGATGCAAAGGATATCGAAATTGAATATGCAGTGCAGTATACTGACAGCTATTCAGAAAACATCTACTCCTTTGTAAACAATATCAAAACGGTTGAGGGCGGAACCCACATAACAGGATTCAAGGCAGCATTAACTCGCGCAATGAGCAACTACATGAAAGCCAACAAGCTGCTCAAAGAAGGCAAGAAGATATCAGGAGATGATGCGCTTGAGGGTCTAACTGCTATAATCAGCCTGAAAGTTCCAGAGCCACAGTTCGAAGGGCAGACAAAGACAAAGCTTGGAAACTCGGAAGTAAAAGGAATTGTGGATTCTATAGTGTATGATTCCATGACGACATTCCTGGAGGAGAATCCCTCTGATGCAAAAAGAGTAACCCAAAAGATTGTCAATTCAATGGAAGCCAGAGAAGCTGCGCAGAAGGCAAAGGATTTGATTCGCAGGAAGAGCGTTTTCGAATCAAGTATTTTGCCCGGAAAGCTCTCTGACTGCATCGAGAAGGACCCGGAGAAATGCGAGATTTTCATTGTGGAGGGAGACTCTGCAGGTGGATCCAGCAGACAGGGAAGAGACAGGAATTTCCAGGCAATTCTTCCACTGAGGGGAAAAATCCTCAATGTAGAAAAAGCTCCGATGCACAGAGTGCTAACTAGCGAGGAAATCAAGGCGCTGGTCCTTTCAATCGGAGCTGGATTCGGGGATGATTTTGATGTCAACAAGGTGCGCTATCACAAATTCGTTATCATGACAGATGCAGATGTTGATGGTGCGCACATCAGGACCCTGATTTTAACTTTGTTCTACCGGCACTTTAAACCACTAATTGAGAAGGGATATCTGTACATTGCACAGCCGCCTCTTTTCAAGGTGAAGAAAGGCAAGAGCATACAGTACGCCTATACTGACCAGCAACTGCAGGAAGTGCTTGCTGAAGTCGGAGACAAAGTAGAAATTCAGAGATACAAAGGTCTTGGAGAAATGAACCCAGAACAACTCTGGGACACCACAATGGACCCCGAGACCAGGACCCTCAAGCAGGTAACTATTGAGGATGGAATGGCAGCAGATGAGCTCTTTACCGTTCTTATGGGCGGCGAAGTTGGCCCAAGGAAGGAATTCATAGAGCAGTATGCCAAGGAGGTTAAGAACCTCGACATATAGGTGATGCTTATGCCAGAGACTATCATTAAAGAACCAATTGAAAAGGACATGCGGGAGAGCTATCTTGATTATGCAATGAGCGTAATTATTGGCAGGGCAATACCAGATGTCAGAGACGGCCTCAAGCCGGTCCACAGAAGAATTCTTTATTCCATGCACCAGATGGGCAACACCCATGACAAGCCATACAAGAAGAGTGCAAGGGTTGTCGGTAACACGCTTGGTTACTTCCATCCGCATGGAGACATGGCAATCTATGATGCATTAGTGCGTATGGCCCAGCCATTCTCTTTGCGCCATATGCTAGTTGACGGGCATGGAAACATGGGCAGTATTGACGGGGATTCCCCTGCTGCTATGCGTTATACCGAAGTTAGACTCGCAAAGATGTCAAATGATATCCTAGCAGATATTGAAAAGGAGACAGTTGAATGGACAGACAACTTTGATGGTACTGTAAAAGAGCCAACTGTCCTGCCATCGAAAGTCCCGAATCTCCTGATTAACGGCTCTTCAGGAATCGCGGTCGGTATGGCAACAAACATTCCGCCGCACAACCTGAATGAGATTGTGGATGGAACTATTGCAGTTATTGACGGGGCTGATGAAGAGACACTCTCAACTATTGTGCAGGGACCTGACTTCCCAACTGGGGGATCTATTGTTGGAAGAGGCGGAATTGCAAAGGCATACAAGAGCGGAAGAGGGATTATCAGACTGCGCGGAAAGGCGCATGTTGATGAGAAGAAGAATGCAATTATAATCACAGAAATCCCATACCAGATTACCAAGACGAACATGATTGAAGGAATTGTCGAGGCTGTCAAGAACAAGAAGATTGAGGGAGTCTCCGGCATACAGGACCATTCTGACAAGAAAGGTATGGAAGTAGTAATTGATTTGAAAAAAGGAGCAAATGCAGATGTTACGCTGAATCAGCTCTATGCACACACGCAATTGCAGAGCACGTTCGGAATAATCAACCTGGCTCTTGATGGCAAGCAGCCAAAAGTAATGAACCTCTATGAGATGATTAGTTCATTCATAGAATTCAGAAAAGAGATTGTAACTAGAAGATGCAAGTTCGAACTTCGAAAAGCAGAAGAAAGAGCGCATATCCTTGAGGGATTGAAAATTGCACTTGATAACATTGATGAGATTGTCTCGTTCCTCAAAGCATCCAAGGATGTTGCAGCTGCACGTGCTGGATTGATTGAGAAATATTCACTTTCAGAAATACAGGCAAATGCGATACTTGAGATGAGATTATCGAAACTTATCGCACTTGAAAGAGAGAAGATTGAGAATGAGTACCAGGAGTTGCTCAAGAAGATTGCCTGGTTAAAGGAAGTGCTTGCCGACATTAACAAGGTACTGCAGATTATCAAGGACGAACTGACCGAAGTTAAGGAGAAATTCGGAAATGAGAGGAGAACAGATATCCTTGATATTGAAGGGGACATCGAAATCGAGGAACTTATTCCAAATGATGATGTGGTTGTTGTCATTTCCAACCGCGGATATGTCAAGAGGGTTGGCCTTGATGAGTACCGCGCCCAGCACAGAGGAGGAAAAGGAGTAATTGGAGCTGGCACAAAAGAAGAGGACTTTGTGCAGGATGTAGTTGTTACAAAGAACCATAACTACCTAATGCTCTTTACTGATCAGGGCAGATTGTTCTGGATAAAGGCATACAAAGTGCCTGAGAGCAGCAGGTATGCAACAGGAAAGACTCTTGTTAGCCTGCTTGATTTGAAGGATGAGAAGGTTACTTCCTGGATATCTGTTTCCAAGTTTGATACCGAAGAGTTTCTGGTCATGGGAACAAAGAAAGGGACCATCAAAAGAATTGGACTATCTAACTTCAGTAATGTCAGAAAAGGCGGAATCCGGGCAATCACATTGAAGGATGGGGACCGATTAGTTGAAGTTCGAAGGACTAAGGGCGAAGAGAATATCCTAATTGCAACCAAGAAAGGCCAGGCAATCAAGTTCAAGGAGACTGATGCCAGAGAAATTGGCAGAACCGGCCAGGGAGTGCGGGGCATCAAGCTCAAGGGCAAGGATGACGAAGTTGTCGGAGTTGCCGTTTGCACTAAGCCCTCACTGCTCACAATTACCGAAAACGGATATGGCAAACGAACTGCAATTGATGAATACAGATTGCAGGCAAGGGGAGGCTCTGGAGTAATCAACATCAAGACCGAAGGCAGGAATGGAAATGTTGTCGGGGTCCGCGCAGTTGATACCGAAGATGAGGTAATCGTGATGAGTTCCCAGGGCCAGGCCATCCGAACTTTTGTCAGGGATATTTCAGTAATCGGAAGGAACACGCAGGGAGTGCGGATAATCAGGCTCGGTGAAGGAGAGAAAGTTGCAACATTCACTGTTGTCCCTCAGACAAAGGAGGTCGAAAAGGCTGTTGAGCAGGCCCAGAAAGAGGCTGAAGAGGCAGTTACAGAACAGATAAAGGAGACTGCTCCGGAAGAGGAGAAGGCAATTGAGAACAATAACCACTCTGAAGGAGAGGGAATGGAAGTCAAAAATGAATCAGAGAGCGAAAGGCCAGTTGAGAATGCTGATGATTCCAAGCCTGACGAAGTTAAGGAGTCTGAGGATGAATTGCCTGCTGAAGAGCCTGTTGGAAAAGAACCATCAAATGAGGAACCTGAAGAAAACACAGAAGAACAGGTTCCTGAGGAACCAGAGGTTCCGCTTTCAGAAAAAGTTCCATCTGAACCATTGATTGAGGATAATGTCGGAAATGGCGGAGAAGATATTACCCCAGATAGCAGTGAAACCCAATCTGAGGAACCGATTCTAGAACAAACAGAAGAAACAAGGCCTGAAAACTAAAAGAAGGAGTGCTGGTTAATCAGCAACTCCGCGCATTGAAGCGAACATTCCGCGGACCATGCCTTGCTTTACTACATCATTCATAGTCCGGTCTTTCTCACTGGCTACATTTTTAGTGCTTGGCTCATTGCCTGCTGGAGGCTCTACCCTTGGCTCGGTTGCTCTTGGAGACTTCTTTGCAACAGGCGTTTGCGAAACTTCCCTTCGATCCAATTCACGCCTCATAACATCTGCAAGCCTTGCAAGAAGGTAGGAGCCCTGCGAAGCCGAGCTCTCTGCACTGACTGAACCTTGAACTGATACGCTGCCAGTACGCATTGAATAGCCTGAAGTATCATCCCCTTCTTTTGGAGCCATGTGTGCATTTTCAGATAGGAGTTTCCCTCCTGCTTCCAATGCCCTATCCAGCGATTCTGGACTAACATCTCCAGATACTTCAACCTTGACCTTAGAGTTACCCCAGCTCAAAGGTTTTAGTAGTACCACTTTGGGCTGCTCTTCTGATTTCGGTGAGCATCTCCTAAAAAGCCCTAAATTTTGGCCTGAACCCCATGTGAAGTTCGGCTTCTTTGGCTTCTGCCTTTCATTTCTTCCTGGTTTTTCCGTTTTTTCTACTCTTGTACTTGCTGCTGCCATAATATTCACCTCTAACTTTGTACTGCCCTCCATACTGTCATCCTTGAGACCCCGAACATATCGGCTAATTGCCTGAGTGAATACGAATGGCTGTAATATGCATCCAAAAGCTCCGCTAAGCGGTTTTCATTCAGACTGTTTGGTCGCCCAACATGTTTACATTCACTAGAATTAGATTCACAAAAAACTCTGTCTCCTGGTCTTACTGTTACTTTCCGTTTACTGGATTTCATACCACCTTCCGTTTTTATTTTTCATATCGGTCACCTCGTTTTTATTCTGCTGCTTCAATATTTTTGTTGCAGTAAATGTTAATAATAAGGGAAAATGCTTTTAAATAGATGTCACAAAATTCCCACTTATTAGTTTACTTAGAGGAAAAAGAGCGCTTTAAAAAGAAGCCCCACATAGATATATGTAATGTCACAGTTGAAGACACTACATTTTAGGAGCCCAGCAGAAGCAAGGGCATATGCAAAAAAACTGCCTGGATTGGAGCACACTATGCGCGAGAGACTCAGGAGGATGCAACTAGGGCCAGTTGTAGGTATTGATTTTGCAAGAAACAGAGAGGAACTGGATGATCCTCGTTTTCAAAGCTTTCCAGTTCCCCTGATTGCCAGAGGGTACGAGATACATCTTGTTATGTATGGGGGGGACAGAAGCCTGCTAGCAAAGCACCTAACTTCCATTGAAGAGGGAGAAGGAATGATTATTGTAGAGCCAAATGAGGAAGTTCCTTCTGTTCAGGGATACCTTCGATATTATAGGTTGCGCGGATTGGGAGACATTTTTGAGAGCGGCGTGGATTATGAAGATATTGAAGAGGGAGACGTTTCTGATCTAGAAGATCTTGCCAAGATGGCAATATTCGGGGGTGTATCTGATAACGGAATTGTTCAGATAGATATTATTGACAGCCTTGTTTATGGAGATGAGTATGAAAGATTATTGGCATCCGAACTAATCAAAGCATTAATGGAAGATGACACATCAGAATTGATTGTGGCATATCCAGACCCTTTAGGCGATGCTAACAAAGCATCTCTATGGTATGCTGATGCATGGGCAAGCCTGCTCAAAGAACTGAATTTTGTGAATGTACTAGATTGTAAAGGAACTGAGAGACTAGTAGGATATGGAGAATATGATAATTGGGTATGTACAGATTGTATGTATGCTTGGCGCAAAGATCCCTGAATTGTAATTTTGTAGAATTACCCCTCAGCGGAGTTTAAACCGAAGAAGAGCTGCAATCTTCCCAAAACCTTTCAGCTTCATGCCTGCATCCCCTTCAGAGGAGAAGATTACTATGTCGGCCTTGTTCTTATCTGCCAATTCGACGACATCTTCAGCTTCTTCTGAAGTTCGCAGATATTCATCCAGAACGAGCAGCTTGTCTATTGCGCAGGCTTCTGCAGCCTCTTTTACTTCTTTAAATCCATAAGCTGCATGACCATCGTCCTTGTGGATGTGGACTATCAATTCTTCAATGAGCTTCATCTCGCGCTCGAATCTCTCTTCGCCCATGATTTTCTGGATTACGCCGCGATTTAGCAGCTCATTGACGCCGCTCCTCTCAGCGTATGAGCAGCTGTCAAAAGTGATTTGCTTAATCAAATTAGGATTCTTCTGGGAGATGAATTTCTTGAGATTGTCCTTTGTGAATCCAGGTCCTGCGACAATGTATCTCTCTGGATGCCTCTCGATTTCTGCTGCCAATTGGCCAAAGAACTCCTTTTCCTTCTGCTCGTGCTTCTCATCCTTCTTGCTGCCGCCGCAACGGAATTCTGGGCCGTATTCCACGCCAAAAGCGCGCAGAACAGCAGTTAGTGCCTTTTCATCATCTAGAACAATTATCCGAATCTTTGGGCGCTTGGATTCCTTTTCGGCCTCTTTTAATCTCTTAATCTGGTAGCCCTTCCACTTCTTTATGATTTTAAGCTTGGTATCCTCTGCAACATCTATGGTGTGGTACCTGCCAAGCTGGATGAATTCCTCCGGAGTTCCGGCAATTATCTTTCCAAGCAATCTTAAGCGGTTCTGGGATTTTGCAAATTCAATGCTTTCAATTTCTATTCGGACAGTTACTGCCTTCTTCTCCTCTTTAGTTCCAACTTTGTATGTTCTCATTGACCTGGCTTCGGCTAAATCGCCTGGAGATAGCACTCTCTCAAGATGCCACAAATCATCCAAGGTGTTCATCTGCAATTTCATTTCGCCAGTCTTCTTGTCAAGATGAGTAATCTTCATTAGAAGGAATATCCAAAGCAAAGAATAAAAACCGCTTCTGAGAAGGAATTCCATGAAGAAACCAAAGAACATGTGCGAGGGCTGCAAAGGTCCCTGCTGCAGGTTGATGGTAGAAATCTCGACCTATGATCTTGCAAGGATACAGGAGAAGCTCGGTGAGAAACATGAAGCATTTCTTGGATTTAATGACGCGCATGCGCAGGAGTATGGTTTTTTCGTAAATGGGAGATTCCTGAGGTTCGTCCTGAAGAGGAAGCCAAATGGAGAGTGTATTTTCTTTGATTCCAAAGGTCCGCTCCACTGCAAGATTTATGATGTTAGACCGGCAGTATGCACTACTTATCCTTTTGGAGAAAAGGACGGGAGAGTCTATGTGAAAAAGAATATCGGCTGCCCGAGGAAGGCTGGTTGGGAAGTCGATGCTGAGTTTCTAAAGCATAAGGAGAATAGTGACTGGGAGTGGGATAGATACTTCGAAATTATTGATGAGTGGAATTCCAAGGCAACTGGAGAGGATACTCCGACTGATTTTGCAATGTTCGCGTTCTCGCGAATGGAAGCCAACAGCAATCCGATTTGGAGATTTTACTACAATGTCAGGAAACTAGTTCAGAGAGTGTTGAATAGAAAATAATTATTTATTGGCTTGTGTCCTTAGAGTTTATGTCCAAAACAGAGTTCGCTGCCTTTCAAGTAACCCCCAAGTTACAGAAATTATGCGAATTCTGTGGACAAAGTGGTTGGAAGGATAAACTTCGAATCCTTCCTCCTGCATTTAGTACTTAGTACAGTTCCTACCCGAAAAATTAGGCACTGTGGTGCCGTTTTTGACACATGATATGAAATAGTAGTTATGGTCGGATTTATCGTTACGTCGAAAGTGGATATTGCAAAACATGCTTCTGTAGAATAGTGAGTTAGATGTATTCTGCGTACTTTTATCTATCATTTTTTCTTACAAATAAGGAGAACAGTTGTAAATGGAATCATAAGTGGCTCGGCTTGTGTTTCTAATAGTGATTTCAGATCATCAAAGAAATCAGATTTTATTTTCTCATCTAAAATGTTCACCCAGCTAAACGTATCG
>Ga0180433_10004832_pt1 | contig 18675 bp, 6 predicted proteins | sample SS_ome_8_FD_132980 | JGI IMG/M metagenome (GOLD analysis project Ga0180433, IMG submission 132980) | Hypersaline lake sediment archaeal communities from the Salton Sea, California, USA - SS_1_D_1 metaG | ecosystem: Environmental > Aquatic > Non-marine Saline and Alkaline > Hypersaline > Sediment... | reverse complement strand
TTATGGTCGATCCGCACTACAAGCGTCGCAAAATTGGAGTATTCAAACATCATGAACTGATCCATTCCTTTATTCATCCTGGCACACACAATAGACCGTTTCTGTGATCTTGTCAAACAGTTATTAACATTTTTTTACACTAGATTACACTGATATAAATTGCAAGACAAAAAAGAAAACCCCCAAAAAACGCAACCAAAACGCAACCTGCGAAAATGGTCGGTTTTGTAACGTGTTGATTTAGAGGGAGTTAGGACAAATATTCCCCGAGATTAGGAATCTCGTTCGAGTCAAGAGAATGGTCGGTTTTGCAGGCTTCCATACGCCAGTAATAATAATGATATCGGGCCTAATAATCATATTATGCAAACGACCATATTTAGACTTACGTGCGCAAAGCCGGTCTTATGGTTGCGTTTATTTCGCAACCTTTCGCAACCAAACGCAACCATCGTATGTTCCGTTTTAGTGCTGTTTGACCGAATCAGAAATGTTTTTCCTGAGTTTTGCCCTGGCTTCGGCATTAGCATCATTCTTTGCCTCCATTGCATCGGCAACAATCCCGCGTATCCTTTCTTGTAGCTTCTCTTTCTTTCGGGTGGACTGCGAGGCATATTGAAGTTCTCTCAAAAGCAGAATGGCGCTATAGGCGTCCTCCATAATCAATCGGTATTGCCGGTGCGTGGTACTCTCTTTTTCTCCATGACGCTTCGCCACTGATCGCTGTCCACGGACGTTCTTGAGTTCGTCAAAAAATTTATCAACCAGTAAAGATTGTGGGGCACCCTTGCCGCCTCTTCGAGCGGCACGTCCCACAACCGGTAAGTCTGCAAAACTTTTGCCATCCTTGTCTTTCGGTCTGCCGAGACCGAGGGTATCCAAAATGTCCGGGCCCAGTCCACCAAAATAGCCACGTATGGCATGGTCAATCCGGCGAGGGGAAGCGTGATTCGGGAATATGTTCCCGATTGTTTTTGCTAACTCGGAAGTATATGGGCCACGTTGCTCTCCCGGGGGAAGGTTAGCAAGTAGTTCTCCCTGGGGGACAATGGGCCTGTCCGTAAACGCAATCTTATTTTCCCACTGTTCTTTTGCTATCTTCAACAGGACTGGATAATCAAGAGGATTTGTGTTCTGAAAAATATGTCCAAACGCTTCAGTAACAGCTTCGGGCTCCTGCTCGTACCATGCGTCCAAGATCGCCTCCGGCAAAACACTGAAATAGTTTCCCCATTCAAATGCTTTCGGGATCCGCCAAACGTTTTCACCATCGTCAACATTGTAATAAGTATATCGCTCCCAGTACGGCATATCACGATAGAATCTTTTATCTTTGTTTTTCCACCACAGATAAAGAGTCGGGAGTGTAATTAAAAGCAAGGCTCGCAAGATAGAGCGCCTTGGATGTTTTTTCAAAGTCCGTGCAAATGTTCTGACCCCCTGTATCGCCGGATTAAAAAACGGGATACACTGATTGATAATTTTACCAAGTTTGCCTGATGCAGAAAAGTCTACGGTAACACGCTTAGTGGCTAATCCCATCTCTAAGCTCTGAGACATCGAAAGGGGTGATTTACCATCCCATCGTATTTCTTTTGTCATGGCTTTAGCTTCTGTTGAACGTGTAGCCATTTCAGGAATTTGTAATACATCCCTCAGTATTTCTACGGGTGTAGTGACTACTCGAAGATAACGATTCATGAAAAGGTTTCTAGCGGCCCGTTCTGTTTGCTTCGTGTCTATCCCGAGAGGCATAGCCATTTCCCCCCCAACTCTCCGAAACAAATCAAGTTCTTTTGTCTTAACACCAGGGACGAGAATCTTACCAAATGTACCTAGCCACGCCGTAAACAAAGCCGCGGGATTCTTGTTACTGTGCGTTTGAATCATAAATGCCTGAACATCCCGCAAGGGGTTTGTAAAAAGACTGAATGCTGCTCGTAATCCCGTAGTCCCCATTCTGAACGTCCTTGCTGGCATACCAAGAAACAGATCAAGGACCTTCGGGAGCCGGTAAATATCTAAACCTTGCAAATCATCGTATAGTTCTGGATCAACTTCAAACCATTTAAGCTTGCCATCTTCCATCATAGGGACAATGAAAGATTTTTGGGCGGGTCTCTGAGCAGGAACAAACATTGTTATTACTGCGTCGAGTTCGGCTTCGCCGAGATCAACTCCGGCAGATTCAAGATCCTTTTTGATTCGTTCGAGCGTCAACTCTACCGGGACCTTGTCTTTGGGGATTTCCTCAATCATGTGCCCCATGCCTTCGATATGTCGGAGTCTGAGAATTTGATTCAATATGAATCGTTCATGTGTCTTTCTTACGATCTTTTCCGCATTCTCTATCATTGCCTGAAAGATGTTTTTAACTCTGCGGCCAGAACCCTTCATGATCTTCAATGGATTCCCCCCGGCCTTTCTAATCCTCGCCATTGCCTTGGTGTCGGATTCATCGAATACTCTTGTCAAGGGAACATAGTCCTCAGATTCTTTCACGATCTTATTGTACGCTTCGCTATTTATCAGGCCGCCCTGTAGAGCGTAATTCAAGACACCTCGATTCCAGTCGTAGACTTTCTGTGCAGCAAGTTCGAATTTAGGTGTTTCGTATTTTTCTATGATATATTCCGCATCTTCAAGGCTGATACCCGGATTTTTCCCTTTTGCCCATCGTTCTTTTGCTCTTCTGGCATAAAGGTAAAGAGTGAACCGGTCTTTGCCTTGTTTCCGCACAATTGCTGCTATTTCTGCGAGTGGTGGACCTACGACATTGCTAGCCAAATCAATCATTCCTTTCTCAATCATATACCGTGTCTTGGCGGTATGTGTATGACGCAAGGCCGAATAAGTCAGATATGGATTTTCCACAATAGGCAATTCTCTTTCCCCTAAAGTTTCAGCGGCCTTAACGAGCCGTTCTAAAGCCACACCTTCTTCCACCCAATTCTTTTTTGATAAAGCCGACTTGACTCTTCCCCAAATCCCAGGCTTCGGTGTTTTGCCTATTGCGGCTTCAACCCGCTTTTCAGAGCCCATCTTTCTGAATGTGGTTATTTTCTCTTTTGCGGCAACAATAGTTTTCGCGACTTCTGGATTGTCGGTCAGAAACCTTTTTTCAAACCAACGGAATGTATGTGGGGCTACCTGCTTGGCATTATCGGCAGTCAACAGAATACGGATAAATTCAGCAAACCCTTCCCGCTTATACCCTCCGGATGGTTTCGTGTTCCCGTATAGGCGACGGCCCAACATCATCAATTCGTCTTGTACGACGCGAGGACGAGTTTTGAAGGGGCTTCCCTTCACCCATCCATAGACGGCCTTTTCTAAGGCGTGTGCGGTCTCATGTGCAGCCGTAGGGATGTTATTTGCCTCACGTAATCGTATCACTTCTGGTTCAATTTTGAATACGCCTTGTGCTTTATGCTTAAAATGGCCGACACGGATGGGAACAACACTACCTGCCGCCCTGACAACGCCCTCCAAGGCATCCATGATTTCGCTGGCATTGACCGGCTTGCCCCTAACTTTAATAACCGGGTCTTTGTCCAGAGGAAACCTAATTACACCCAAAGGGGTGGCCTCAACATCAAGTATCGGGTCCGGTGGCGTATCGGGTTGTGTGCTTATGGGCAGGTCGGAGGGGAAACCAACAGTGCCCGATCCAGATGTTCCAGACGGCCCCCTCGCGTCTGGTGGTTCGTCTATATCTTCATCGGTATCGGTCATTGTATCGGCAGATGTATCGCTTGTACCGATACCAAGCTGATGATTGATTTCACCCAATCGAGCCAAAAGCTTGTCGAGTTTGTCCTGTTGATCAAATGTCACACCGGTAGCCGCTATGGCTTCCATTTCCTTTTTGGCCCTGGCAAGCTCCGCCTCTGCCGAGGCAAGCACCTTCGGCAACTGCCCCAAATGCCCGACAATGGCTTTTCTTACGTTGACTTTCTCTTTTGACCCATCGGAATACGTAAGCGTCCCCAGGTGTATTTCGCGGCCCCGCCAAGTCCAGCCTTCATGTTTTACCGTAATGAACCCAAGGCCATCGCTCATCCAATGGACTTCTGCTCCGACATCGAATCCGGCGTATGACCCAATGCTAGACTTTTTTGTTCCGCTTAACTGTGCGCTGTGGAAAGAGTCTATCGTCTCCGCCTCTACATCTTTGGGCTCAGAGATGATCTTCCCGGGGGCCGTCTTGATCTCAAACTTCTCTGGTTTTTCGTTCTCGTATTTCGGGATGTCCGTTTTTAAGCCTTCAATTTTCTGTTCAAGACGCCTGATTTCTGCAACACGTTGTTTCTCTGCCCATTTCCGGTTTTGGATTTCTGCTTCCGCGGCATCTTTCTTCATTTGCAGTTTTTCTATGTCCTTTTCGACACCTATCTTTTCCGCAACCAAGGGATTACCAGAAGCTATTGCTTTCATCTCCGAAGCCGTAAGAGCGGTTGAATCAATATCCTCAATCTCTCGGGTATGAATGTCTGCCGTCCACAGGTCTTCGATGAATAGCGCTTTTCGCTCTACGGTCTGCCACATGTACGCATCGAAAGATTCTTTCGTGACGTAATTGTGAATTTCAACGCCGGAATCCGTGAACATATTGCCCGGTCTCAGAATACGACCATTGCGCTGTTCCAAGTGTGCGGGTTTCCAGGGTGCATCCAAATGGTGAACAGCATACAAGCGGTCCTGTACATTCGTACCCTCACCCATTCTCGGGGTATTACCAATCAGAATGCGTACTTTTCCAAGCCGTACCTTGGAGAACAATGCTTCCTTCTTCGCGTCTGTCTTTGCATCGTGAATAAAGGCAATCTGCTTGGTCGGAACACCCTTTTTCATCAGCTTACGCTTGATATCGGTGTAAACGTCAAATGGTTGAGAAGAAATTGCCCCGGCTTCTCTCATATCCAATGCTGAGCTTTTCCCTTTAGGGACACCCAGGTCGCAAAACACAAGCTGTGTAGCCTTATCTTTTTTTGTTCGCTTCCAGATATCATGAATACTCTCAACCGCTTGGTTGACCTTGCTCTTAGGATTGTCCGGTTGGGTAGGATCAATCATCCGTTCATCTAACGCTACTTTTCGGCCATCATTAGTAATTTTGAGCATGTTATCAATGTGCGAATCCACGAGACCGGTTTTAACGGCGTCAGCCCTCTCGACAAGACTCTGTATGTAATTTTTTAACGTTGGAGTAGCGTCCGCGGCGTGTATCGTTGGCTTACCGCCGATAATTGGTGGTGTTCTAATATCCAGGTGACGACGCAACTTAACATCAGTGAAAGAAAGCATCATCCGCATCAGCTCTCCAACATTCTGGAACTTGGCAAAACGGGGATGAACACGATACCCATCACCAGTAGGCGTTACCTCGACAGCGTTGATAACCTCGCCAAAAGTATTCCCCCAATCGTCGAACGCTTTTATGCCATGCCTCCGGAGAATATCTGGTGCCAGGAATCGAAGAAGAACGTAAACCTCGCTGATACTGTTAGAGACCGGCGTACCTGTAGCAAACACAACACCACGTTTCCCGCCGTGTAAATTATTAATGTAATTACACTTCATCTCCATATCAACAGCCCTCTGTGAAGAAGACTGCTGAAGCCCCGCAACACGTTCCCGGCTAGTGTAGATGGGTAATCCTTTGAAATTGTGAGCTTCGTCAACGAAGAGATAGTCTACGCCCAACTCTTCAAAGGACAACATTGTATCCTTCTTTTCTCGGGCGGCTAATTTCTGCATCTTTGCACTAAGACGGTCTTTCGTTTTTTCGAGTTGCTTTACAATTTTACTGCCTTTTTTCTTGGCTGCACGTCCCCATCTTGGGCGTTCTTGCTCTCCCTCTTGCTCTCGGGCCGAAAGGATAGCATCTTCGATTTCTTTGATCTCTTTTCTTATGTACTCCGCCTGAGCGGCAGGGCTCATCCCAATTCGCTCATAGGTGGAATGAGCAACAATAACTCCATCCCAGTTACCCGTGGCAATGCGGCTTAGAAATTCTTTACGCTTATTACCGGCCATCAGCTCTTTATAGCCAATCAGGATATTTGCAGCCGGGTACGCAGCCCTGAAATCTTCTGCCCAATCCCCTACCTTGTGATTCGGCACAACGTACATAGGCTTCTTCGCAAGGCCGAGGCGCTTGATCTCCATTCCTATGCCAATCATTTCTATGGTTTTGCCTGCGCCAACAACGTGATTCAATAGCAGGTTGCCACCCTGAATCCCTCGAAGTATCACAGCTTTCTGGTACAATCTTTTTGGGTTACTTAAATATGTCTGCCATAATGGCGATAAGCCAGGTAGTGTTATCTGTGAACCATCCCACTGACGCGGTACAGAGTTATTAAATGTGTCGTTATAAACGTCCACCAACATTTTCGCGCGTGTTTCTTCTGCGTAAATCCACTTCCCAAACTCATCTTTGATCGCAGAGACCTTCTGTTGGGCGAGATTCGTTTCTTTCTTGTTGAGCGTCCGGGAGTTTCCCACGGTATCCCACACCCGAGGGACTTTGCCATTCATAGCTTTTTCAACAAGTTGATGCCCGTAAAAACGTGGTGTGCCCCAGTCAACAGAATTTCTCCGAAACTGCTGAATGCGTTTCCATTCAACGCCACCTTTTTGGTGTGCAATACCCCAAGTGCCTGTTATGTTGTTGTGTATAAGTTCCCACCCGCTATTATGGGTGAGATGTTCCATGAAATCGTTATAAACAGTGTTTGGTATCCATGGAGATCCCAAGTGCGGCGCGATGTGCTGCATCGGTATTGGCTCGGGCTGCACTTTCTCAAGCTCTACTACATTTTTGCTAAATGCTGGATCGTGTTGTGCCGCCGCTTTGGCCGCTTGCAGTTTATCTTTCACGTAACCGCTAAGATACTCGCCGCGTATCTCGTATTGATCCGTCTCGGGATTTATGAAAACGTCGCCGTTTTCCAGTAATTCATCCTGCAATTGCTTCGGGGTCTTTCCCGTGAGATTGGCCATGCGGTCCCAGTCAAGACGCCCGGTTTCGTTTACGGCAATAGTCAGAGCGTCTTGTGCTGTCTCCGCGCTACTGGGGATTTGTGGAGGCACAATAACACGCTTCGTGAAAATATCGCTCTTTGTCGCTTCCTTCTTGTCGTCATCCCACTGTTCTAAAGCAAGAATTAGAGGTGCATCGACATCCTGGCGTAACGCGCTTACATTGGCACGATGATGAAGCGGCCCGAATTGTTTAACGAAAGAATCATAAGCTTTGGAGAGTTTCTTTTGTTGCTTTGCTAAGACATCATCATCCTGATTATCCACTTGGCTTTTGAGCACCCCTCTCACGGCAGTTCGAATATCCAGCATACCCCTGATTCTCGCCTTGCCGGCTTGTCCGCCCTTCACGTCCTCGGGGACCATCATCCCGTCTTGGACAACGTATACCCTGCCATCCTTACCAATTGTCAAGTTGCCGTCTTTAAGGTCTTCCGGCGCTGGCATTGGTTCTACTTCTACGGCCCCGTCAGCCGTCTCTTCTTCTATCGGCTCAAGATATGCATCTTCAGGAAATGCGCGAGCTACCGTAGCAATTTGTTCAAAAAGAGATTTATTTGTTTCTGCCGGCGCGACAGAAAGCTCGTCGCTTCGATACATGGACCCTTTTGTATCTAAGGTACCAGCAATCATCTTCGGATTCTTAACAAAGTATTCATTCAGGGTAACTGTTGCCTCACCGATCTGATGTTCTACGGTTTTCATAAAATGGGAATTGTCGGCTTCTTTTCCATCTGCGGTCTTGCGGATGAAGATGATATCGGTAACAACATCTGTACCTGCAAAAGCTTTGAACGCTGTGCGCGGAAGACGGACGGCCCCTATAATTTCTCCGCCATGCTCAGACAAATAGCGAATAAGTTTTTTGTCTTTTTTGTCGAGAGTATAGCGAGAAGTAACAAACGCCATAACTCCACCAGGGCGAATCTTGTCTAGGGTTTTGGCAAAGAAATAGTCGTGGATAGGAAACTTATATTTATTGAACTTTGGATCATGCAATCGGTAATCACCAAAGGGCACATTGCTCATAGCAATATCGTAAAAGTTGTTCGGTAAACGTGTGTTTTCATAACCACCATGCCGGACATTTGCTTCCGGATAAAGCGCGGACAGCATCTTGCTTGTTAAAGGATCAAGTTCCACTGCGGTCCAAGAAGCGCCATTTTCAAGATCGGGTTGCATCCCAATCATGTGCCCGGTACCGGCAGATGTTTCGAGCATGCGTCCACCCTTAAACCCTATATGCTCAAGAATGCTATACATGCCCCTGATAACGTCCGGAGCTGTGAAATGAGCATTTACCGTACTAGATCGCGCTGCTTCATACTCATCATCAGAAAGCAACCTGCGTAGTTCAACATGCCTGTCCCACCAAGAATGCTTCTTTGCATCCCGCAAGTTTCTTTGGTTCCAACTTTCAAGTGTTTCTCCCGCCTCTTCTTGCTGCAAAAGCTCGTAGGCGTAATCAAAGCTACGGTCGAACACTTGAGGCACTGCGCCCCATCCTGCATACTGAGCAATAGCCTCCTGTTCTTCAGGAGTGGCGGGGCGATCTTCCGCTTCGAGTTGTCGGATTATTTGGATGGCACCGAGGTTTTTTTTGTACTTCGCGTCGGGTGTGCCTTCCCCAAGCTTCGTGTCGGCTGTTATTCGAAAATTGCGGCCTCTGTCGGTTGAGGCTCTTTTGCGGGTTCTCCCAGGCTCGGTACGTCCTCTTCGGTCGGAAGGAAGAGCGTTTCTTTTACTATCTCCCATGCCTGCTCGGCGTCCTGCCCTTGAGACACCAGTTGTATCCACTGGGAGTCTGCCGCTTTCACTGTCTCGCCCAGAACTTCTTCCAGGCGACCGGATTTCTTCAAGTCGGCGTACATCTTCGGCCTGTGTTTTTTCCAGTGTTGCCTGGTCCTCTTTTTCCATTCCCTTGCGGGTATCATCAGGAGCCTCCTTATCATCTGTATTAAGTTTATCCGATTTAGCTTTTTTTGTCAAGCTTTCTTCTTCTGGTTCTGATAGCTCTTTATCAACCCGAGGCTCTACCATCGACATCTCTGCAAGCTCGGATTCGATATCCTGGGGGGATGGCTTAACAGCGTAAAATGCCTCACGGACCAGATTGTTTGGTACTGCTTCTCCGTTGTCCTTGAAAGTGAAAGATCCATCACCCGCAGAGATTAGTACCTCTCTTCCTGTCTTCTTTGTGAGATATGACGCGATTGCATTATCCCGGGCATAGAAATCAGACCATCCTGCTTCATCAAATGGTACTGCGTTCTCTCTCTGATCAGCCGTGAGAAGCTCAATGTTTCCAACCTTGGTTGTAGGTTTTTCAACCCGGGTTGTAGGGAAGGCTTTATTTGCTGCTTCTTCGGCAGCATATTCTTTTGACCAGTGCTCCATCGGCATCCCGCGAGTTACAGTGTTCCCCCGTGTCGTTACTGTATAGATATTGCCGTAGTCTGTGCTTTTGATTCCATAGGTGGCATCCCCAACTTGGACCTTTTCGCCATTTGCCAGCCGTCGTATAAACTCGTCGCGGGTCAAGGGCTTAGTCCGACCGACTTCTTTTTCCACCTGCTGCTGCAAGTTACGCAACTGGTATGCCTGGCCGCCTATGAAATGGGCAGGCACGTCCGGTCTTGTCTCCCGTATGCCCAAGAGCCAGTCCCGGTATTCATCGGCGTACTCAAGTTCCGGGGATTTTAGGGACGAAACTACGCCCTCCGTTTTCTTTGGCTTTTCTTCAACAGAAGGAGTCTTGCTTTTCACGGGTTCGTTGGAGTCAAGCCACTCCTTGAAATCCTCCATGTTCATTTCTTCGACGCCGCCGAAAGCCTTGGTGTTAACCCAACCCTCTTCGTAGTTGTCCAGGTACGCCATGGTTGCATCAGATTCGCTCTCAAATCCAAGCATTACCTTGTGTTCGTCAAACTCCCCGGTCTCCGGATCGTTCTGATAGATGATATGGGCGTTTGGGCCCTCGGGACGTTCGTCGTTAATGAACACATCCACCTGGTCTCCGTCTGCTCCCTTGGTCCTCTTGATGTAGCCGTAGGTATTTGCAAGCTCCTGTTCCCACTGTTTGCCGCTTTTATTGGTGCCGCTGCGTACTGATCCCTTGGGATTCTCGATGGAAATATCCAACCCTGAAAGATTGATATGGCCCTTCTTGTAATTCCCCGCCTCTTTTTGTCCCTCCGTAGGTTCAATTTCAGTCTGAGCGCCGGCTTCTTCCAGTTCTGAGGCTTTGGGTTGCGTTTCCGTTAATTCCTGGCCCGTGACGGGCTTAGTTTCTTGCGATCCGGGCTCCGGACGTGCTATCACCCCTGTAGGGGGTTCAGTCGTTTCTACGGCCCCTGAGGGGCCTTTATCGGCAGGGAGTACCAATTCTGGCTTTTTTGGGGTAGAAACATGCCTTCTTACTTGTATTCCACCTTCACCAGCCTGGGAAGAAAGCAAGGGTGAAGGTTCACCAGGCGTACTCGGCTCAGGGACAGTTCCTCCGGGATTATACTTTTGTTGCAACTCCAAATACCTGTTTCTTTCCCCGGCATTCAGGAATCGTGCCCTTTGTCGCAATTTGAGAAATTCTCTGTATTCGGGGTCTTTCTGGCGTTTAACCTTTAACTCTTTTTGGCGTTCGAATTTACGTTTTCGGGCGCGTTCAAGCTTGATTCTTTCCGCTGCAGCACTTCTGCTGACCGTGATAATATCTTCTATTGAAAGCCCCTTTGCCAAATCATCAACAAATGCCTGAGCGTCAGCTTTGGAATAACCAGCTACTTGCATGAGTGTATCACGGGCTATTTTTCGGGCTTCTTTGTAGGTTTTGGCCGTCTTAATCTTCGAGATTTTCTTTTCTTTCCCTTCGAGCCCTTTCATAACCGCTGAAAGCACTACAAGTGTTGTGCCGCCAATAAGACGATCTTCAATGGACATATTGGGGCCAGCCGCACCGATACCGAATAGCGCCAATGGGCCAAGGACCTTGCCAGCTCCAGGAATAGCCCCTATTTGCGCCGCCCCGGTAAAGGCCCATCCTGTAGCGGTCTCGCCGGGTACACTTTTCAAACGATCAACAACTTGAGTGCTTGGCGGGACATGCAGTTGGTGATGAACGTTGAAGAGAACCGTATTCCTTATCCCGCCTTCAGCAAGTGCCGCCAGAGGCTTTGCCGCTTTCCCTAATTTATTACTTTCCGCAATACCTTTAACCCATTTTGCATAACTGGGAAGATTCAGGGCTTTACCAATCGCTTTCATTGCTGCGCCAAGGGTGACATAAGAGGCAACAGTTCCGCCTATCGCACCTATTGTGTCGCCAACTTCTTCTGCAATAGTTGAATCTTCGTTTTCAATTCTAAGGTCTCCAAGATCAAAAGGAACAAACTCACGCCATGCAGCTTTCATTGCGCCGACTTGCGTGTTCATCATGGTGTTCAGTAGTGGCGAATCTCCCCCCAGGGCTTTACGAGATTCCTGCTCTTCAAACTCACGTTGGCGGTTTACTCGGTCTGCTTCCCGGCCAACTTGTCGATGTCGCTCCCACCACATCTTTGCTTCTTCTGGAGAACCGGCCTCTTCGGCTTTAATGAAATTTTCCCGGGCTTCTGTTCTGACACGCTTACGTACTTTGGGGTCTGAATAGAATCCTTGTATGTTGTCAAACTTCAAGTGTTCAGGAGTTGGCCCTTCAGCCGGAATTGCCTCCTTGCTGGCAAAGAACGTGGGTTTGGGTGGGAGTGTAGGTTCCGGGGAACGCGCGACGGCTCCAGGCACTTCAACATTCATTTGTGTTACTGGTGGGCTTGAAGTGGCAAGCGGTTGTTCGTGGATTGTTACCGGTTCTTTTGGGGGTTCAGTAAACGAGGGTAAAGACTCTCTTGTTGCAGGGGGCACATGAATACCTACTCCCGGAGAAGGGGGGGGTGAACCCGCAAGTCGCGCAACGGGTTCACCCTGGGTTCGGGACCGATCTGGAGAAGGACCGGCTTGTGAAAGATTTGATTGCTCCGCTCTTAACTTGTACAGCTCTATGCGGTCAGCAAAACCGAGGGGTGGAAGTTCAGTGTCTCGCTTTGGCTCCGGACCATCCCCCTGATGCCGCATATAAGTATCCATCAACGACATTATCCTACCCCTTACTACCGGAAAAAGAAAGCTGGTCCCGCTAACACTTTTTTCGCTTTCCTGTCTAGTTGACTCCTATACACCTTTAGTATGGCTTTCGCCTCTTCAATATCCCGAGGATCCTCAATCAACTCCGGGTTCTTTTCTGCCCAAAGCGCGGCCTTTACCTTTTTGTCCTGTTCATCCAGACGCCCATCCTGATTGTCGTCCAGTTCTTGAACTGTTGGCAGTTCAGCCGGGGCACCCAAAGAACCTGCGCCCAACCCGCCACCAGGGCCCGGGCGAACAGTCTGAGGGCTTTGGCCCATGCTGCCCATACCCCTCATTCTGCCAGTCGCCCCTATACCAAACCGCATGCTATCCAAATCGGTATTGTTTAACTCAATTGCTTCCTGGTAAGCCTGCTTTTTCTCGGCCACGTCTTTTTCGGCCTTTTGGATTGCCAGGGCTTCTTTGTCGCTGATCCCCTTCCCGAAACCCAAAACGTTCCTTGTCGCCTTTTGTTTAGCTAAATCCAGTTCTATCTGCGCCCTATCCAGTGCGGCCTTGGCAGCATCAACCGCTTCAGGTCCACGCGGGGAAAGCCCCAATGAGCTACCTATCTGGCGGTAAGAAATACCCCTCTGTTGATCGGGAATCCCCCTTGTCAACGCATCTTCTACCGCTCTTCTGGCCGTTGCCGATATGCCGTTTGGGTTGTCAATGCTTTGAGGGTCTACATTGTAGTACCTGTTGATATCAGCAAGCGCCATGCCTGTTTCGTAATCGCCCAATTTCGGAGTGTTAGCCCCCCCGCCGTAGTGAGCATTAACAAGAGCCCTGTATTTCGGGATGTTCCATGCAATTTGCTCGAAGGGAATCCGTGTGCTCTTGGCCTTGCGGTCGATCAGTATCCAATCTCTTGTATCCGGCTGAATAAACATATCCGCTATCTGCGAATCTTCTGGTACACCCTCGTTAATCCGCGCAAGCGCACCGCGCTTATCCTGCATTGAGGCCATCTGATAGGCGTCGGTGTATTTCGTCAATGCCTGTTGCTTTTCGTATTCTTTCCTTTTTCGTGCGCGGTCCAATTTTTCTTCTTCTAATTGCGCCATATATCGCTTTTCGCGTGTCTTGCGCCAATTGTTGTACTCATCTTCCCGTGCTTCTCTGCGGTCTTCCCGCTCTTCGTCCAGTCTTAAACGTCGCCCCTGTAGATAACCGGAACTGAACCCTCCAATGCCGGAGGCAACTGCTCTTATCCCCCCTGCTGTATCTCTTGTAGACATGTCAAAATCCCCCTTTCGAGCGATTGATTATCGTTTCAACCCGTAATACATCCCCAAAGCGCCAAGGCCACTGCCGAACACATCACCAACGGCACCCCACAAGGAAGATTGTGCCTGAGCATCGCGGTCTGCTTCGGCTTGTTGCGTGAGCCAATCACGCTGAATCTGATCCTGTTGGGCACCAAATAAGGTGTTGCCGTAGGACATTAACGTATTTCCGAGTCCGCTGGCACCTTGCCCGTAAATGTTTGCACCACTGGCCGTAATCCCGCTGGCTGTTGTCGGCATGCCCTTCCCGAAAGCCGCAGCTTGTCGCGCCATTTCGTAGTTGGTGTTACGGACATCCCTCCTGGCAAGGTTCTTGGCCCCGGCCTCTGCCGCTGCTCTTGCCAAACTGTAGTTGTGCATCATATCAGCATAGCGAGGCGCGTTTGGGTTTATCCCCATCCTGGACATGTTCCGCCCCTGGATGTCTAGCGCCTTGTCGAAAGACCGATTTACGTCTGCTGAAGCCCAATCAACCGCCTGTTGAACCGGTATCCCGGCAAAAGACTGTTTCGCCCAAGCCAGCTCTCCGGGCAAATATTCATTCTTATAGATATCCCACAGCTCTCTTGCCCTCGCGGCCTGTTCTTCTCCTGCTTGCGTAGCAAACCTGTAATAGTCCTCCATGGCCTCCGAGGCTTGACCGAACAACGATTCCGCCTGTTCTATCGGGGTAATTGTCATTCTGCTGGCGACGTTCTCAACGTATTCTTGGCCCGAGGATGGGTGGCTCGGAGTCCCATAACTCACGGGTACGTCAAAAGGATTTCTAACTACGTTATCCTCTTCCATGATAACCCCCTTTAACTGCTAACTATGTACTCAATAAAAATCTCGGCTAAACCGTCCGTCAGTGCTTCCCCATTTACAACAGCGTCGATTGTCCGGCTGTCTGTAGTTTTTTGAGAGAAGTTTGCTGCGGTTCCATCCTGTATCCCGTCATGATATCCTGCATCCCAAGGGTTTGATACGTGACTGATCGCTATTGCTGCAACAAGACCTGCTACGTCGTCTGTAGCTATCCCCAGGGAAATGGTTGCGGCATCTGTGGCAGACTTGAACGTTGTCTGTACCTCATACCAACACCTTGTAACAATCGCGTTATCCGGGAGAGTCAATGACAGGTTATGTGTATCTATTGTCAATCCGGATGTTGCATCCAGGGTGGTTCTCTCGACATACTCTTCATCATGGTCTGTGGGGGAAATGTAACTCGATCGAGTTGTATCATCCTGAATCGAGGGGGATGATTCAGGATTTGGATTGTAGAGGATTGCGGTTTTTCCGCTCCCGTTAACGCGAATAAGCCCCAAATTCACCAAATCGCTAACTCTCAATGCGCGATCTTCAATAGGTCCCCGGGCCCCACCCAACAACTCTACCGCTTCTACGGTGGCGGCAAGCACTTTCCGGATACTTGGATCCTTTATTTTATTGGCATTTGGTATCTGCTTCATAATTCCTTCATGCTCGTAGAGAGCAATATTTCGTAAACATCATATTCTGTTTCAACGGCAACAGACCATCGCTTCTCATCTCGCAAGAGAGGGATTCTCCGCGCCTTGTTTTCCGTGAGCACAAGGCTTAGAACAAGTGAGCCCTCTGCGTATATCTTCAATGTCACAGGATATGCCGCAGCATTAACACGGCAAACACTGAAAGAGCCCCGTCTACTAAAAATCAGATCTCTTCCCTGCCATGTGGCGGTTTTTGTCGTTGTTCCGGTTCTCCAGGTATTAAGCTCTGTACCCTGGATGAGATAGAGAAGATCGTTCTCAATGTCTGCATATAGGCCCGTTGCAGTTTCATCCGTTGTACGAAGCATGGAAGCCTGTTCCTCAAAAGAAATGATTATCGAATCTGAACTCGTAATACCGAAGTACTTACCGTCGTGGACGGCCCCTATCATGGTGTCCGGGTTCAAGTTGGACCACTGTGCCCGTGTATAGATATCCTTGGTCAATCTTCTCCCGTAAGCCCCATAGACCGCACAGAGCCCGTCCGGACTGGCGTACAGGACTGCTGCATCGTTCAGGTCTCCCGCATGGGCAATAGAACGCTTGCTTACGCATGACTGTGGGAGAACAACATCTTGCACTGTCATTGCATCGGGATGATACCCCACCATGAGTGATGGAGGACCCTTTGTGAGCACAACCAGGCCATCAGAGTTAACGCCTAGTCCCACAATCTCATACGGGACAATCAACCCGTAGCCCGTGTACCAGGCGTGAGGATAATTCGGTTCGGAGAAATAAACGGTCTTGTCAACAAATCCGGCAAGAAACCCCCCCGGCATTGTTACAAGCCCACTCAGATCATCATCCGGGGCTGTCCAATTAGTACTAGGTATCTGTTCCCCGCACTCCGCGTCCGTCAAACTGTCGGTGTATGTTGCCGTCCCGATATCTACTTCCGAAACGTAACAATAGAATGTGCCGGCATCACTTGTGATTGTCCTGTAAATCCTTACTTTCGTAATGTTGTAGTTGCCGGTAACAGAGGTATCAAGACTCGCCACTACACAATCTTGGCAGGGGTCCACGGTGACAGTTGATGAAGCTGCACTTGGAGGCCCCTCTTCCCCCCAGGCAGAAACAAACGTCTGGATATACACGCGGTCAACCTCATAATCCTCTGCCCTGCTCGTCGTGTAGGAAATAATCAACTCCGCTTGCGGTGACGCCACATTGACCGTCAACGCACCTTCTGCCTTTGCCCCGTCCAGGTAGAAATCAGAGTTAAGCCTGTAATCGCTCGGGCTCGGATATAGATAACCAAGCAAATTGCCGCTTGCATCACTACACTTGCAGTACAAAACGAAAGAAGCATCAGCGCTCGCCGTTGTTTTTGTCGGGAGGGTGTGTATCCTGTAAGACTTACCAGGTGTTACTTCGTTCACATTTGTCCCGGCATACGCGCCCTCTGTCAATGACCCGGACTGTGACACTGTTGAGTCAGGCTCTTCGTACTGGTAGTACCATTCCCGCGTCCACGTTACAGTGCTTTTTGCCTGTGCCGTAAGCGTAAGTGTATTCGAAGGTCGCGGGATACCTAAATCGTACTCCAATTCATCTGCCCCGGAAAAAGTAAGCGATGTCATTTGCCAGGTAACAGTACCATCGGTAACACTATCCCCTACCACTTTCCCGGTAATACTTGGGGCTGTGGCAGCACTTGTACCGGCTGAAGTTACTTCCCATACAGTGTCGCCGGTCTCCCATCGGGCCTTTTGCCCAAGTGTGTATGCGGTAGAATCGGCACGAACACGGACGCCGCGGACCTTGGGGACACCCCCATCGCCGGTGTAATAGATCCGATTGTATTGATCGTCAATGATGGGACTACGGCAAACGTCAACATCATTATCCCATTCAAGCCATCCCTCATTGTACGGAAAAACCGTTTTTCTGCTGCTTCCGCTGAGAGTAGCGACGTTCCCCGGCTCCTTGATAGGAGAAATTATGCCTGTCAGGAGATCTACGTTTTCTGCCACTTGGGCATTTGTAGAACCAAGAAGGCGCGGTTCAAGCCGCGGAATCATTCCATCAAACTTGTAAGTGCGTACTTTCATGCTAAGGAAGCGCGTCGCATTGATCTTTTATTTTCTTTTTCCACTGTCCGTAATTGATAGCCGGCAGACCATTAGCGGCACGAACCACATTAACTTCTTCCAAAACGGCTTTTGATAAAGCCTTTTCCATCTTCGATTGTTTCTTATCCGGATCTGAGGCTTCTTCTTTCGCTTCGTCTTTCTTCGCAGCCTTAACTGCGGGATCGAGAGCCGCCCAACCTGCAGCATATTGGGCAGGAGTAACAGAAAGACTGTAACGCTTTTCTGGCTCCTTTTTTCCTGCGCGAGTAATCTCAATATATTTCAACGGTTCATTGGTTGTCGTATATGAAGATTTCAACTCATCGGTGTCATAGTCTACTTCGAATATATAATTCGTTGCCCCGAAGGACAGATTGGCAAAACAAACAAGAATCAGAATCAGAAAGCATTTCATCGTTACCTCTTTATTTTGTATCCCTGAATTGAGAGATCCAGGGCATTGTCATCGTCGTTATCACCACAAACACGAAGGTCGCGGCTTGCACCAAGATAGACTCTAAGGCCAGTAACATTCACAATGTCATAACCCTTGATCGTAAAGTAATTGTTCTGTACAGCATCAGCGCCCTGATTTACATGCTCAAGAGTTGCTACCTCTGCCCTGCATTGTGCGCCACTATCTTGGGCCTCCATGCCGACAACGATATATAATACATTTACCGGCAGCCAATTTGTAGGAGAAGCATCATCACACTCTTGCCATGAGCCATCAGGATTAACATTTCCGGCCAAAGCTTCCTGGGCAGTAAACATTACTTCGCCGTTGGCCTGTGTATTTGTATAGATCGTGTTGCCGACCTCTATAGCGGCCCAAATACACCGGTCATTACCATTGTACCAACCGTGTTTGGTGGAACTTTCAGAGGGTTCAGTTGTTGACGCAATGATCTTGGGAACAGGATAAGAAGATTGATCATCATCAATGTAGAAGTAGTGCCAGTTCGTTCCGGTTCCAACAAGAGAAACATCTACATTCGAGGCAGATGTAACCTCAAACCAACTGCCATTGCAAATGCCCTCACCGGTCCCGATCTGTACGGTATCATCATCGACAAACGACCCATAGCAGTCTTTCATGTATCCACTGATATAATCCGTGAAGGTCGCCCCGCCAAGATCAACATCTCCATCTACATCAAGATCGCCAAGTAATGATGTATCTCCTGTAACGGTAAGATCTCCGCCAAGATTAAGATCTCCAAGAACAGTAAGATCATCACCTATCAATGCATCATCTTCAACATCAAGATCAACAGTATACACCCCCGCCCATCTGCGAGTGTCAGTACCATTAGATTGTGCTCCATCACCGTTTGGCCTTATGTTTCCCATGCCAAGATAATCGTATCCAGCCCCATTTGCTGCGCCACGTTGAACCAGATTTGTTACATACAACCAATCAAAGATATTCGTTCCTGCCCCCCAATTATGACTTCCCCCGCCAAACAAAACCCCAACACCAATATCGTATTGAGTTTCGTCGCCCCATTCTGTCCAGCGATAGAGAAAGTCTGCATCACCGGCCGCCTCTCCGTCACCGGTAAACGCCATAGTTGGCCCTTTTGTCCA
>Ga0180433_10004831_pt1 | contig 18676 bp, 18 predicted proteins | sample SS_ome_8_FD_132980 | JGI IMG/M metagenome (GOLD analysis project Ga0180433, IMG submission 132980) | Hypersaline lake sediment archaeal communities from the Salton Sea, California, USA - SS_1_D_1 metaG | ecosystem: Environmental > Aquatic > Non-marine Saline and Alkaline > Hypersaline >... | reverse complement strand
TTAAAAAAAGGAAAAAGACAAATTAATTTTGCAAAAATATCGCACCTGATGCATTTTGCAACATTTGCGACCAATCTTACAAATAAGCCAAGCTGCCAATTTTAAGCTATTTGGCCCCATCTAATCAAGCAAAGCTAAATCTTTCACCTATTTTTAATAGAGTAACGTAAAACTTAAAAAAATACAAACTTATTTTCGAAAAAATCCCCATTTTTGGGAATATTTTAGAGCCACCTCTGATTTTTACAAAAATCAGCTATTTTCAACTCAACTTGTTCGAGCTCACCTTGTGCTTTCTGGTTACACAACCTAGAAACAATACCTCATTGTGTTTTTTTACCCTCAACCCAACGTCCCGCAAATTTAGTCTCAAACCAATCCGCAAAATCATCTAAAAATGTAAATTCACGCGCCTTATTATAGTGCTTATCCAAAACTTTTAAAAAAGCACGAAGCTTTTCTATCTCCACTTTCCTCCTGATCTGACCCTTTTGATATTCGTCCCACTGATCACAATCAAGTCTCCATTCCTTTCCACACTCTTCATATTTCGACATCCCCTTTCGACATCCCCGCCTACTTAATCGCTCCCTTTTACCCTCATCATCCTTTTCAACTTCTCCCTCTTCATCAATCCCTTCAAGACTACCCCACAAATTCATTAACCTATCTACATTATCTAATTCTTCTTTTTGTTTTTCACTCGCTCGCTCTTCCTGTGGCTTTTCACACTTACGCTTCATGCCAAAAGCAATTGAAAACCCTACCAACAACATCAAAAAACTTAGATTAAAAACATATTTATTCATGACCTGATCACCTCAACTTAAAGGTATTACTTTAAAACAAAAATAGCCTTGCTTACCGCAAGGCTATTTTACAAAAACACTTTTATTAATAAAAAATCTTTTAAAAAAAATGGCTTACCATTCGTAGCTAAGGCGCTACATCCCGAGCTTCGAGGGAAAGAATGGAGCTGCCCTTCGATACGTGGCTACACCCCTACCCAGAATGATCGGGGGACTTGAACCGCTGACCCGCTGATTACAAATCAGCTGCTCTACCAACCGAACCTCATTCAATAAAAAACTGGAGCTGGCGAGCGGACTTGAACCGCTGACCTGCTGATTACAAATCAGCTGCTCTACCAACTGAGCTACGCCAGCACACAATAAAAATCATTTCAAAAACGCTAAAATTTGGCCCCGCCAGCCAAAACCTTGGCAAAAATTGGAGCGGGAAACGGGACTCGAACCCGCAACCTACAGCTTGGAAGGCTGTCGCTCTAGCCAATTGAGCTATTCCCGCGCTATAATTCTCATTAATTTCAACAACTTTTTATCAATTTATTTCAACAACTTTAAATAGTTAGTAAAAATTTGCCCCTACTCAACTAAGTCCGTCTTCGTGCTTTCACTAAAGTTTAGCACTTCTTCGGACAGTCTTCGCCTAAATTTCTTTATTGATAATATAAAAGTCCAAAAGAAACTGGCCTGCCAGACGAAGCCCAAGCTTTAGCGAGGGCGAAGACTGGTGGCGAGAGCAGGATTCGAACCTGCGAAGGCTTAGCCAACGGATTTACAGTCCGTCCCCTTTGACCGCTCGGGAATCTCGCCAAATATTTCAAAACAATCTCTACTACAAAAATAACACAAAAACTACCCACATGGCAACAGTTTTTTAAAAAAAGCTTCGCAAACAATCTACTTTTTCAACTTCTTTAATTCTTGCTCAAGAATATCTTTAATATCCTGCTTGCATGCACCACAACCAGAACCTACACCTAATTTGTCATATAACTCTTTAAACGTCCTGGTTCCACCTTGTATCTCTTGCACAATCTTAGAGTAAGAAATACCCATGCAAACACAAACCATATAATCAAACTTCTTATCGAGCAAAAACCCGTTATTATCTTTGTTACTTTTATCTTTTTTTTCCATATAAATATTTTACACGTTTTTTTATTCTATACAATTATTATCTACTACTATCTACAATATTATCACGCAATATTTCAAACTACCTGATCACCTCACAACTTAATAATCTCTTATTTTCATGTTCAGTATACTCAATTTTCACTTTACACACCCCTTTTTTCAAAAGGGGTTCTAAAATCTCTGGCCACTCTATCAAGCTGACCCCTTCACTACCATTCAAATACTCATCAAATCCAGCCCCTAAGAAATCATTTATATTTGACAGCCGATACAAGTCAAAATGATAAAACCTTTGCTCCTGATCATTTTTGTACACATTTAGATAGGTAAACGTAGGACTTGTAATGGGCCCCTGCACACTACAATCCTTCAATAATTCCCGTATAAGCGTTGTTTTACCTGCCCCCAATGGCCCATAAAAAGCAAAAATATTACAGAACTTAAACTTCTGCTTTAAGAACTGCACCGCCTTTGGAATATCATCCAATCCATACAGAAAATTTTTACCACAGCCAACACAAATCATTTGTAAAATCCCCTTATAATTTTTTAATCTTTTTTCGCTTTTTTCTCTCTTTTTTCGATAACTTATGAGCCTTACTTGCCCGCAAACCTGATAAGCCAGCCATATCTTCTGTTTTATATTGTATCACTTTTGTGCTCTTCTGCATAAGCGCATCAAGCTCTGGGTTTTCTTCCTGTGAAAGCTTAATTGCTTGTTTATTTTTTACATCACCCTGCTTTACATTAGCCCTGAGAGCATCTTGAAACAAGCTATGAAACTCTAGAGCATCCATGTTCTCAATTGATAATCGCAAAGCACATGCACAGATATCACGATCCGAAGAAACAAGTAATATATCCAGTGCTTTATGCTCCCGAAGATATCGCTTGATATAATCATCAGCTGTCTCTTGAGATCCGGCATAAATCACATAGACTCCATGGATCCTTTCTTTCGATGCTCGCTCAAATGGTCCCCCATCAAAAACCAATACAATTTTGTGCCCCTTGATTTTATGGTACTTTCCAAGCTGCCTAATAAAACTCTTTCTTTCATCCTCAGAAATAGTTCTTTTAAGCATAGCCTGTTTTATAACGTTATATCCATCAATTACTATAATCATATAATCTTACTCACATCTTAAATAGAATCATATCTCATTATTTATTTTATACAAAAAAGCTACAAAATATAAGTATATAAAAACAAATACCCCTTTTTCTTTGCAAAAACAGTCGGTAATTATTACATTATTTTTATAGCTAAAAAAACAATTTAAATAAAAATTATAATTTTTTTTAAAAATAAGGACTTATCATGGCAAGACTTATTCAAATGCGTCAAAGAATAAAGGCGATCGAAACAATTAAAAAAGTTACCCATGCCATGAGACTTATCTCAATGTCCATGCACTCAAGACTCAGAAGCAAGATGCCCTTACTAAAAAATTATAATAACCATGTTGCCAAGCTTTTTAAAAAGCTACAACATGTCGCACCGGACTGGAAAAGCCCTATCACACACCCCCAAGAGCCACAAGACTCTAACCCTCTCTTTATATTGGTGGGCTCTCAAAAGGGTTTGTGTGGGACATTTAACACGGGACTTTTAAAAGAGTTTGAAAAAATAATGACACCAGAAACACTAGAAAATACTCATTTTATCTCCGTTGGAAAAAAAGCGGTCGATTACTTAGAAAAAAAGAAAGTAAAATCAACTGTTAAAAAGTTTGACGAGATCACCATGAGAAATTTCACAACTATTTCTAACGAAATAGTTGATATAATCGTACACGCTAAAACACCATACACCTGTGTTCAAGTACTAAGTAACGAACTTAAAACGTTCTTTTTACAGCACCCTAGAACAGTACAAATTATACCACTAGAGACTAAATCTACAACTGATCAAAGCAACTCTCAAGAAAACAAAACTTTAGATAACGATTACATCTGGTATCAAGATCCACACGACCTGCTTGACCATATGGCACCTCAATACGTTGCTTCAAATATAAATACTGTTTTGATGGAATCCCTGCTTGCAGAACAAGCAGCACGCTTCTTATCTATGGACACAGCTACTAGAAACGCCAAAAATTTATTAGAAGAAACTACTCTTTTATATAATAAGTTAAGACAAGCTAAAATCACTAAAGAGCTTACAGAACTTGCAACAAACTTCCAATAACTTAAAGTCTTAATTTAGGTTTTTAACACACTATAAAGAAATCACTTACCAGAAAGTGCCCCATGGACTTTTTGCGTTAATTTAATATCTGCACAAAGAAAACCCCAAGGATCTCTCTTGCAATTATTTATTTTCCGCAAATAATTAAATCTACCCTCAAAGTAAATTGCTGCAAATAAATTAATCGGTAATTGAATCCAACCCGTAAAACTCTTTTCCTCAGTATCAACAATATAGAATTTACCAGTTTTTTCACACTTGATTATATTTCCCGGATCATTAAAATCCCTATACCCTATTTTGAATGCCAAGCGATGGACTTTTTCAGGCAAGCAATTTGCAACTCTACTACCAATAATTTTTTTAAAATAAATTTTCGCATTTTTAGACAAATAATTTACAACCGGATACTGCCTAAAAGAAGATATCGACACTGTAAAACCTTTTTCTAAATCATCAACAACTATTACATAATCAGGAACATCAAAAATGCCCCCTATCTCTTTTGACTCGCGCATTTTTTCTCGTATATACTCTATACCCCATATTCTTGATAAATCCTGTGTAGATATGCGCATTCCAAAAACATAACCCTCTCTTATTTTCTCAAATTCATTCTTTGAAATTATTTTTCCATTTTTTTCAATACCAGCAAACCTTTTTTTCACTGCATCTACCACTTCACTTGGCGTCATAAAATAGTCAATATGACCACAAACACAAAAATGAATACTTTTTCTTGCTCTTTTTTTGTACCGATCTATTTTTTTTTCATAATGAGGATAATCTTCCAGCAATTTCTTTACTGTCTTGTTATATTCCTCTTGGGTGCACTCTTTTTCGCTATACTCATTGTCCCACCTTTCTTCATCGTATTTATTTTCGAGCATTTTCTTGGCTAACTCCTGCGCCACCTTTTCACAAATACTTTCTTCGATATCTTGAGTACGCATACCGTTGGATTGCCCACAAAAAGAAAACATAAAGATAAATAATAAAAAAATATTTTTTGCTCTCGTGATAAACATGATAAAACTCCATTTGTTTTGTTTTAAAAAAATCAAAAATTATACAACTTTCCTTAATTTTAGCAACAAAACCAACAAGTGTCAAACCCCGCAAAAACCCTAATAGAAATAAACCCTGCAAAAAGCGCTAACAAACCACTTCTTTGTTCTCTATAGCCTGCTTGTGCTTATTTGCCAAATAGAACGCAACGAATAACCAAAGTATAACAAGCCCAAACGAAATAGAAGAACTGATAGTTAAAAAGAAGTTAACACCCATAAGGGCACCATATTTATTGGTAAATATCTTTAGTGTCAGATTAATCAACGACCCAGTCGTTTTTGCAAATCTGGCACCAAACATCTCAATCCACCCTTGAGACTTATATCGAACACCCTTGGTCGTTGGAATATACAACTGCTTAATCGTTGGCTGATTTAACGCGTAATTCACTGCTTTTGCAAACACCATTATCCAGAATACCACTGGTAAAGCAGTGAAAAACCTAAAAATAAATATAGCTATAGCAACTAAGAACGGCATCATAAATAGAGACGCAAACATACCAAGCTTACGCTGAATATTATTAATACCAAAAAGCACGCACAAGGACGCAACTATACCAGTATACACACCGTATTCTGCTAAATACGCAGCGTTAGCTGCCTCTTGTGGAAATGCTGCTTTTGCCATAACTTTAAAATGAAAATCAAAAATTGTTACGACAATCTCATAAACCGAGATAATAAACAATATACCAAGCAAATACCCGTGATTCCAAATCATTTTTAAACCTTCGAAAAAGCCTACACTTTTTTTCTTCGCTTTGCCAAAAACTGCCCTGTCCTGAGCAGATCCTGAGCCTGTCGAAGGATGTCGAAGGGCTTTGTACCCCATTAACTGCTCTTGAGGCGTCACTCTCATAAACACCCATAAAATAATCCCCGTAAAAAACATAATAAACGCGCAAATACCTACTATCGGTGCACTATTTTCAAAACCAAGTCTTTTTGCTCGTAAAACAAGTGGACCAACAATATTACCCAACTGACCAAACATATAGATTAATGGAAACCCTCGCTTTGCCGATTCTGGCAATGTCACATCAGTGACAATTACCCAAAATAATGCAACCATTAAAGAACCAAAACTTTCTACATACACATACCAAAACCATCCAATAAGACGATATGGCGACATAGCAGTATTTTCAAGACCATAGTAGGGATGTAAAAATAGCCCCATAAAGATAAGTGCAATAATTCCGTAAGCAATAACAAGAATATAAAAGACGTTATCACGCTTATATTTATCTATTAACCTGGTATATAACATAACAAGCGGCAACATGATACATACTGAAAAAATCTTTGCCAATGGTTGATTCTCCATTCCCACCATAACACCAAAGACACTATCTTTGATTGGCCTCATTGCCCAGTATATCCCAATGATGCAGAAAAAAGTGAAGGCAAGAGTTGCAAACTTTCTAATTTCTGCCTTGCTTTCAAATGTTCCCCAAAGAGACTGTGCTATCTTTTTGAAAAAATCTTTTATTTTTTCAAGCATAAGATAAAACTCCCCTTACGTAATTTAAAAAGCACACTTACAAATCATCATCTTCTTCACATAAACTATCATCTTCCTGATTTAGCTTATTTGAATAAAAATCTATTCTCAAGCTAAACAAAGCATATCTTTTTTCGTTTCTAAGCTCTTTAAGATAATCTTTATCTACTATCTTGCTATTATACACACATGTCTCTGACTCACTATTTTCCGCTTTATACAAAAGACGATTAATAGCTTGTATCTCTTGAATATATTTTTTTTCTATTACTCTCACACATACAAACTGTTCTTTTTCATCTGTACAACAACAAGAACCATTTTCTGCCACACTGGCACCACTATTAATAAACACCCCTACTTCATCACCATTATTATTATCATTATTCGTAAAATATTGCCGAAAAATAACAGTTTTTGTTGGCCTAAAACCCCGCAAAACTCTTTTCATTCCATAATTCTTACCACAAGAAAGCATAACCAAAACGAGTAACAACAACTTTCTTTTCATGAAAAAACCCCTTTTATATTTTATATAAAATTTTATTTTACATTCATACCTACACACCCAAAATAACAAGTTTTTAAAAAATAAAATAATTTTTTATGCTTTAATATTTTCTTCTAAAGAAACAACACCAGCATCTTGATATTCATAATTCACGTCTTTATACGCAAACTTACGATTACACCAGTGAATAAGCGCAGCGAACCTATTATCTTGTGGACCACTGGAATCTGCAACTGTTATAATAACAGGACTTTTTCCTGCAAGCCCCGACCATTCAATTTTTATTGCAAACCAATGATCATCAAGACATGTACAATGCCCCCATTCTAGTGTTATGCCAGGAATACTGTGAATTTCTGGACCTGTGCCCATAAGAAAATATTGCGGCGTACCATTAACATGAAAATCATTTATTCGCTTATCAAGCGAATTATTTCCAGCTGCTTTATCATTAATACCAAAAAAAGCAAAATCAGCATCATAAAATGGGCACTTCTTGCTCATACTGCACAACATCACAAAAACATTATCTTTACAAAGATCAGGACCAGCAACTCTATTTTCTATAAGCCTATCCAAGCTAGAAACACCAAGAGCCGACTGATTTTGAGTATACTTTTTCCACTGAGCAAAAAGCTCCTCAAACTCATCTCGATTAAGCTGCTCACCTGCCTGAGTTTTACCGTAATATAATTTTCCCAAATTAAAAAGCGCATAATACCCACACGGCCCACTTACTCTTTGAAATAAAGAGGGAATTGTTCTGACTTTATATACGCAAGGCCCACCGTCACAAAACTCTTGCGCAGTACCCTCTTTTATTTTGTTACCATCGTACACAAACACGGATTCAATAGTTTCTGCAACGCGTAAAGAACGGTCCTCATAGTCAATAATACATGCGTCATTATAAGGGTCAAGATAGGCACCATTAGAATAAAAACCTGCACTTGTTTTATTAATAGAAACGTTACAAATCTTCTCTCCTGTTGCTTTACACGCACCAGATAACTCAAAACCTTGTGAAGAATTAATTTCCTGATCTAACTGAAAATCCAAATTAAGACCAAGCTGGTCTGATTTCGTTTGAACTTTATTCGTCAAACTAGCAATATCAAAACTTTCTCCCTGCCTTTCTTCACCTATAAAATCACTAACTGTTTGGCTAATCTCTCTTACTTGAGTACTCATACCATCACCAACAGCAAAAATATGCTCTGTAATAAGAAATATAAAAGAGCACGCAAATATAGCAACTAGCTTTATACTATTATTTTTTTGCATAGAAAACCTCCCGATCAAAAGGGTAAGTATTATCAGGTAAATCTTTAAGCTTTGGAGCATTTTCTAACACATCTAACTCTTGAATTTGATAATCACTTTTTTCTAGACAATCTACATCTTTATAATTTGCTCCCTTGTGAACAAACATATAATAATACCAGTGCACAAGAGCAGCAAACCTACTATCTTGTGGCCCACTAGAATCTAAAATTGTCATAATAACCGGACTTTTACCCGGAATCCCTGACCATTCAATTTTTACACTAAACCAATGTTCATCTGGACATGAACGACGGTTATTGCTGTCATCCCATCCTAACGTTAAACCGGGAATATGGTTTACTCTTGGACCAGATCCAAGAATAAAGCACTGAGGAGTACCATTTTGGCGAAAATCTTTTACTCGCTCTTCAATCGAATTAGTTTCATCCTGAACTGCCCCCCCCTGAGTTTCGAAGGGAAGAAGGGCGCCGAAACATAAAACCTGAGCATTGCTAAACTTATGTCCAGCATTAATATCACAACAAGTGATAAAAACATTATCTTTGCAAAGATCAGGACCTGCAACTCTACTTTCTATGAGACCTTTTATATCAAAGTTAGAAATCTCTGGTCTATTTTCACAATGTGCTTTCCACTTTGCAAAATACCCCTCAAACTCACGCCTGTTAAGCAACTGATTTATATCAGTTTGACTATTATATAGCTTTCCTAAATTAAAAAGAGCATAATATCCACATGGCCCATCTGCTTTTTGGTATAAAGAAGGAAGCATTCTAATCTTATAAGCATGCACACCTTTAACGTTAAAATCTCGCTCAGAGCCTTGCTTCATAGTGTCACCGCTTATCACAAATACAGACTCTAACGTGTCTGTAACGCGCAAATTACCATCTTCCTTGTTTACAATACACCCATCATTATTTGGGTTAAATTTAGCAGAAATTAAACGGCTACCTCGCTCAGTTTTTTCAACAGAAACAGTACAAATATCTGCTCCTGTTTTTTCACAGGTACCTGACAACTTAAACCCCAAAGACGGATCAATATCCGCATGCACACCAAACTCTAAGTTCAGGCCAAACTCATCAGCCCTTTTTTGTATTTTATCAGTTAAACAAGCAATATTTTGTATTTCCTGTTCATTACCATTGACAAAAAAATCACTTGCCACTTTGGTAAGCTCTTTTACCTGAAAATTCATTCCACAATCAGTTCCGTATCCTGGTAGAGCAAATAACACAAGATATAAAAATACAAAAAATACGTTTTTATAAAATTTATCCATAAGAAACCCCCATTATCCACTTTTTACTTAATTATAACACCTGTACGTGCATATAATAATGTTATCATGAATATTTCCATTTGTCAAGCAGAATGGTTTCCCTTCCAAAAGTCGCTCCTAAAGAGGGTTTCTACTAAATCTTACTCAAGCTCAATCATAAGAGCTTCCCAACTCGACTGTTTTTCTCTTAGCTCATTTTGTAATTTTTGTAACTTTGCAGTCGCCTCATCATACTTTTGGGTCCCATACTCAAGACTCTCAAACGTTACCATAAGATCTTTTACTTTTTTCTCTAGACGCTCAATTGCAGATTCCACTCTTTTAAGCTGCTTTTTCTGTGTATACTCTTGGGTTTTACTCTCTTTACTTTTTTCTCTGCCCTGTCCTACCCGTTTTTCTCTCGATTCTGTACCTTCAGAATGGATACTCTCTTTATAATAAAGAAAATCATCATAGTTACCTTCGTAACTAAACACACCATTTGGAGTAAGTTCTATGATATCTGTTGCTAAATTATTCAAGAAACTTCTATCGTGAGAAACAAATAATATTGTCCCATCAAATTTTGATAACACGTCAAGTAATACATTTTTAGATTCTATATCCAAATGGTTTGTAGGTTCGTCCAAAATCAAAAAGTTTGCGTTTTGCAAAAGCACTTTCACCATAGCAACCCGATTTTTTTCGCCACCACTTAAGACAGAGATTCTTTTATTAACATCATCGCCACTAAACAAAAAAGCACCTAATAAATTACGTACACGTAATCTCGCCTCTTCACTGGGACATGCATCTTCAACTTCTTCCAAAATAGTATTTTGGAGATTTAATGACCTATTTTGATCTTGCTCGAAAAGCGCCGACTTTACGTTGTATCCAAACGTAAATTCTCCATTTTGGGGTGTATAGTGCCCCATAATGATATTTAACAGTGTCGTCTTACCAGTTCCATTAGGAGCAACTATAGCAACTTTACGGCCCCGTTTTACCTGAAAACTTGCATGATCAAAAATAGGCTTATTTGGAAATCCAAAACTCAAGTTTTTCGCTGTCAACACAATTTTTCCCGATTGCTTTACTGGAGGTAAACTAAACCCCATGACCCGTTGGGTACGATCAAGTTCGATTCTATCAACTTTCTCGAGGGATTTTAACATACTCTGGGCCATCTTTGCCTTTGACGCTTTGCACCTGAACTTATCAATGGTCGCCATCTTCTTCTTTAAAAGCTTTTGTTGCTCTTCGTATTTTTTCTCAAGTATGGCCATATTTGCTTCTTTTTGCACTAAGTATTTACTATAATTTCCGGTGTACTGGGTAAGCTTTCCAACTGAAATATCGCAAATATATTCACATACATTATCCAAGAAATATTTATCATGAGATACTAAGATAAAACCAAAAGATGCGTCTTGTAAAAACTGGGAAAACCAATCTTTTGCAATTAAATCCAAGTGATTAGTTGGCTCGTCAAATAAATAAAAATCAGCTTTTTGCAGCAAAAGTTTGGCCAAAACTAAGCGCATTTTCCAGCCAACACTTAACTTAGAAACAATCATACCAAACTGCTCTTGTGTAAATCCAAGACCGGATAGAATCTTTTTAGCTTCGGCAGACTTACTCTCATATTCTAATTCATGTAACTCTTGATGCAAATACGCATATTGCGCCATAATAGCATCATCTTTTTGCCCTTGGGATATACTCACTTCAACTTCTTTAAACTCATCTAAGACACTTCCCATGCGGCCACATGCTGCCAATACTTCATCTAAAACAGTTTTTTCAGAAATGAGCACCACATCTTGTGGCATAAACGCAATCTTAAAAGACTTTGGCACATGTACTGTTCCAGAATCAATATGCTGTTGATCTGCGATTACTTTTAACAGCGTCGTTTTTCCTGAACCATTTCTCCCAACTAATCCAATTTTTTGCGCTGGAGCAATATTCCAAGAAATATTATCAAATACTGTTTGGCCCCCAAAAGACAAACTTATATTTTCTAGCTTTATCATAAAACTCTCATGTGATACACATATGCCGGTGGTACATTCAAAAACACAAAATCACTATCAAACTCAAACCTCTTTCTAAAATTTTCTCGTACTTCAATATTTTTTGCAAAATCAACATACTCTTTTTTTGACAAAAAAAGGAAAGAATACACTTTGCGTATTGCAGAGGTAAGTAAATACTCAAAATAAGAAATAACCCCACCAGATTTTACTATTTTTCTGTATTTTTCCAAGATAGAGTTCACAAAACTATACTCAAAACTATTAAACGGCAACCCAGAAATAATAAAATCATACTTATATTTAGGAACCCAATCTAATATAGACACACAATAAATACGCACATTCTTATTATCTTTGAATTTTTCATGTAAAATATCACAAAGATCTTTCTCTATCTCTATAACATCGAGCGTGTCATCTTCTTTCATTTTTTCTACTATTTTTTCTGTAAAAACACCCGTTCCTGCTCCAACTTCAAGTATTTGTACCGGCCTTGACACCTGCACATGACTGGTAATTGATGTTGCCAAAAATGAAGAACTGGGAAGTACTGCTCCAATAATTTTTGGTCTTTTGAACATTGCAGAAATAAAAGATCCAATATCAGTTAAAACATTACAACAGATATTTCTAAAATATATAAGTAAAAATATGCTCACTATAACAAAAACTTTTTTATTCAAAAATTTTTTATCCATAGCCCATCCCCCTAACAAAAACTGTATGAAAAACACCCCTACAGATATAGTATACCAGGTTTTATATATATTTGTACGGTTTGAAAATATTTAGTATAAATCTTTCCACTCATCCCTTGTAATGCCATACACTAAACAGTGATTATCCAAAAATTTACCCTCTTTTAAATACCTCATACCATTTTTTTCAGCAACTCGAATAAGAGCAATATTATACGGATGAATATAGGAAAATACCGTATCAAACTGCAGATATCTAAAAACATAATCTCGTATTGCCTTGTACGCCTCTGTACCATAACCATTACCACAGTATCCTTTTGCAAGTAAACAACCTAATCCTACAATATCTTGCTCTCCCATTTTTATCTTATGAATCCCACAGGTACCAATGAGGCAACCAGTTTTTTTTAATATCACTGCCAAATTACCATATCCATTCTCTTTATAACTTTCACGTGTTTCTCTCATAAACTCTTTGGTTCCTTCACGATCAACTGGTTCCCACGTAGAAAAATGGGTTATGTCTTTATCGGAAAATATTCGACAAAGACCTCTTTTATCTCTTCTTCTAATTTTTCGAAGTATTAGCCTATCTGTCTCTATATATATTTTTCCACTTTTTTTAAAATAGGAATGTGCTAACATAACAAGGGATAAAAGAAATGCAAACCCAACTGCTACTATCAATAGATACATGAATCTTGCTACTCTCATCATTTCAATAACCTTCAAACTTATATTATTAGATATCATTTAAATTTATACATCATTTTTTATAATATGGCACATAATCTCATAATTTCTCGCTTATATTTCTTTTTTCTTCTGCATCTTCTTTCTTTTTTAATAACTCTTTTTGCTTTTCCATAGCGTCATATCCTCCACCAGAAAAACCATCTGATCCATCGTGGCCATAAACGTGTAGTCGACTCCTGAATATTTTTCCTTGCATCAACACCCAAACGATAGAAATCAATAATACCAATTTTATACTTAGGAATTGCTTTATCCAAAAGATCACTGGCTACACCAACTCGAAATCGTGATAATTTTTTACCTATATCTATCGCAACAAAAAAATCGTTATATTTGGTACACCCTTTTACAATTCTTTTTTTAATTATATATGTTTTTGCCCCAGGAAATAAATGGGATACAATTTCTTCTATTTTATTTAAAGTATTTCTATCTATTTTCATTTTTTTAATTCAATCTTTCTCGAGTCACACCCCTAAAAAAGAGGCGTGATAATTCACTTCTCCAACTCTTGAAATTTATCACCTTGCGCAACATAAAAAGACTCTTTAGTATCACTCGCGCAAAATTTAATACACCCTCCAAGCTGTGCAAGCTTTTTTTCTAAAGATTCATACCCACGTCTAAAATGATGCACCCCAGTAATAACAGTTTTACCTTCAGCAAAAAAACCCGCTAATACCAATGCACATGATGCACGAATATCAGTAGCTATCACCGATGTTCCATACAACTGATCAACACCGGTAATAAATACTTTGTTATGCACAACTTTTATTTGTGCTCCCATTTTTTGTAATTCTCGCACATGTAACAATCTATTTTCAAACACCGTTTCTTCAACTGTACAAGTCCCTTCAGCAATACATTGGGCTGCCATCATAGGCGCTTGCAAATCAGTAGGAAACCCTGGATATGGTCCAGTTTTGAATGATACTGCTTTTGGTGTTGGTGTTGCCTGCAATTGCACACCAACATCACCATCATCAACAGTCACCTCATGCCCCATCTCTTGTAATTTTAGTAAAAACATATCCATCGCATACGCAGGAGCCTGGGGTAAATAAATATTCCCACCAGTTATTGCTGCTGCAAGTAATAACGCTCCAGCCTCAAGTCTGTCATACATGACATCATGCTCAATTGGTTTTAAGCTCTGCACTCCCTCTATTACAATGGTTGCAGCAGGAAGTACAGTAATATGTGCACCCATTTTTTTTAGTGCGCCAATTAAATCCAACACTTCTGGCTCAAGCGCTGCATTTATAATTTTTGTTACCCCTTTTGTCAATACCGCTGCCATCATAATATTTTCTGTTGCACCAACGCTTGGATACTCAAACACAATTTTTTTTGCTTTTAGCTGTTTAGTATGTCCCGCTAAAGAATCATCTAAAAAATCAAACTTCACACCCATTTTTTCAAAATTAGTCAAATGATAATTGATTGGCCGCGCACCAATAACACAACCTCCCGGTAAGGCAAGTTCTGCTTTACCAAAACGAGCAAGTAAAGGACCAAGCACAAGCACTGACGCTCTCATTTTTTTCATAATATCATGAGGAACCGTATATTTATGTACCCCTGTAGTGTCAACTTCAAGGGCATGTTTTTCTACGTCAAAACCAACCTGCGCTCCCAAAGTTTCTAAGAGTTTTATCATATACAGCACATCTTGAGAGTTAGGAACATTTGATAATCTTGATGTTCCATCAGTTAAAAGTAACGAGGCTATTGTTACAAGTACCGCATTTTTTGCCCCAATTAGTGATGCCTCACCTTGCAACCCTAGTGACTGCCCAACAACGATGTACTCATTTGACATAGTGCACCCTATTTTATCAATTTATTTTTTGTTTTTTTATCTTTTTTTGCCCTTTGAATAACCCCACCATAGTGTAAAAGCTCTTGAATCTCTTCTTTTTTTAAAAATCTCCACCTTCCAAGTGATAACCCTTTTTTAGTAAGGCCAGCATAATTTATTCTATCAAGTTTTACTACGTTATAACCGAGCTTTTTAAAAATTCTTCTAACCACCTTATTTTTTCCACTATGCAGCTGTATTCTTACATTTTTTCTACTTTTACCAGGAATATAAAATACTTTATCAGCTGCTATAAGACCATCTTTTAATAATACCCCCTTTTTTATCTTAAAAAGATCTTCATGCGCAAGTGGTTGATCCAAAAGCGCTGTGTATACTTTTTTCACCTCAAAACTTGGATGTGCAAGTCTCTGAGAAAGCTCACCATCATTGGTCAACAAAAGCAACCCTGTAGTAAATCTATCTAATCTACCTACCGGATAGATTCTTTCTTTCACCACCCCTTGCAAGAGATCTAAAACCATTCTTCTTCCTTTTTCGTCTCGAGAAGTAGTTATATAATCTTTTGGCTTATTTAGCAGTATATAGACTTTCTTTTGTTTTCTTACAAGCTTACTTTTACATTTCACCGTATCTTGAGGAGAAACTTTATATCCAGGCTCAGTGATAACAACATCGTTAACCTCTACCAACCCAGACTTTATAAGCTCAACAGCATTTCGCCGAGAACAAACACCTGATATTGATAAAAATTTATTTAGTGGCATAACACTTTCAGTAGTATCATTTATTTTATTTTGCTTTTTCATAAAAAAAATATATCTTTTTTTAGAGAAGTTTACGTAATTTTTAGCTTTTATTACTACTATAGTACCCTAATATTACTTAACAATAAAGAAATAATAATAAAAAAGAGGAAAAATCATGCCTACTCACAAAGGATCTTTAGAAGTAATTTGTGGACCAATGTTTTCTGGAAAATCTGAAGAGTTAATAAGGCGATTAAGAAGAGCACAAATCGCAAGACAACATGTGTTAACGTGTAAACACAGCCTGGATGATCGATACATGATCGAGTGCATCATCTCTCATGATGGCAATAAACTTGAAGCCGAAGCAATTGAAAATGTCGATGATATTTTGCGCTTGGGCATGAATAAAAAAATCGAAGTAATTGGCATCGATGAAGTACAATGGTTTGATAAAAAAATAGTGTCGATTATTTGTGATTTAATAGAAACAGGCAAACGAGTCATTGTAGCAGGATACGAACTTGATTTTCGTGCAAGACCGGTGGGCCCTATGCCACTACTACTTTCAATAGCAGATAAAGTAACAAAATTACAAGCAATATGCACCATCTGTGGTAAAGATGCAAATTTAACACAAAGACTTGTTAACAACAAGCCTGCAAAATATGATGATCCTGACATTGTCGTTGGTGGCGCTGAAGGGTATCAAGCACGTTGTAGAAGTTGTCATCAAATAGATCGCAAACCTTGCTTTGACGAGAGCAAGGATGAATATAAACAAGAAAAAATATAATATATACCCCCTGTGGGGGTATTTAGAGAATAATACATGAGTAAAACAAAAATTTCGTACCAATGTAAAAACTGTAACTATAGCACAATAAAATGGCTCGGCTGCTGTCCAAAATGTCAACAATGGGAAACATTTGACCAAGTAAAAGAAGCACCATCTGTATTTACAAAAAAAACCAAACAAGTCGAAAACTCTTTAGTAAATTTGGACTCTGTAACAACAAAACATAAAAAACGAATGATGTCTGGCGTTTCAGAATGGGATAGAGTTGTTGGTGGTGGCATAATGCCAAGTTCGCTACTTATCCTAACTGGTGACCCAGGCATAGGAAAATCAACGTTACTACTCCAGATCTCTAATAATCTCGCCCAAAATTACAACGTATTTTACTTCTCTTCTGAAGAGTCTCTACAACAAGTAAAAAATAGAGCAGAAAGACTCGGGTGCATTAATGAAAATTTATTATTTTCAGACCAAGCTGATCTACAAGCAATTATTCAGATCGCTCAACAAAAAAAACCTGATTTATTGATCATAGATTCTATACAAAATTGTTATACAAGCGATAGCAAATCTATTCCTGGTAGTATCAGTCAATTGCGTGAATCCGCTTTTTTACTCATGAGACTCGCAAAAGAAAATGATATTGCTACTATTGTCAGTGGCCATATTACCAAAGAGGGAAACATTGCAGGACCAAAAACATTAGAACATATGGTAGACGGCGTATTTTATTTACAAGGTGAAGATCGTTGGCAAACACGAGTATTACGTTCAGTAAAAAACAGATTTGGCGCCATTAATGAACTTGGGTTTTTCCAGATGGAACAAAATGGCCTTCAAGAAGTCCCAAATATTAATCAACACTTAATTGAACAAGTATCCCATTCTCCCGGTTCTGCATTAATAAGCTTTATCGAGGGCTCCCGCCCACTCTTACTTGAACTTCAAGCTCTGACCATTACATCAAAACTCCCCATGCCACAACGAATTATCTCTGGCATCGACCATAAACAAGTAGTATTAATCGCAGCTATTTTGGAAAAATATTTAAAAATTAAATTAAGTACTCATGACATCTTTTTTAAAGTCGGTGGCGGCTTTAAAATCAAGGGAAGTTCGTCTGACTTGGGCATCGCCCTTGCGCTACTTTCAAGCTATTTTCAACAGAACTTACCACCAAAATCATTGGCTCTTGGAGAAATTAGCTTAACTGGCCAAATAAAACCAGTTAACCAGATAAATATGCACATCAAAGAAGCAGCCAAATTTGGTTTAGAACAAATTTTTGTTGCTCATAATCAAAAACTTGAAAAGAGCAGCTGCCCAGTGAAAAAATTCAGCAACGTATATGAGCTACTTACACTGTTTGAAAGCGATTAAACTAGAAAATTTTTGTTAAACTCTTGACTTTTTTGCCCTTACTCGTTACAATTAGAATAGAAATCAATAGATTTTTGAAAATTATTAACTTTTACCAAAATACGAGGAAATACTATGAGGAAAAAGCTGTTACTGATCTCTTTGGCTATTTCAATATTTAGTTCGTTAAACATATTTGGAATGGACATTATCAAAAGCATAAAACAAGAGTATAAAAAGACAAGTAACTCAGCTGTATTGAAAAGGCAGTTGAATATACTAAAAAACCAGATTCCTAGGGGGCTAAAGAAAGAAACTATTTATACTAATTTAGTTCGTAATATCGAAAAAAAAATAAAAAAGTTAGAAAAATCAGGAGCTAAGCAAACAGTTAAACCCAAAAGGCCAAAGCGAAGAAGACCAGCTCCAATAAAAAAACCAAAAATAGTAAGAAGACGCAAACCAACTCCAAAAAAGAAATCTTCAACAAAATTAAGTGGAATAAAGCTTCTAAAAAGTATTTTAGACGAAGAAACTTCAGACGAAGAAGAAGACAGAAAGCTTCTAGAAAAGATTTTAAAAGAAGACTCTTCAGACGAAGAAGAAGACAGAAAGCTTCTAGAAAAGATTTTAAAAGAAGACTCTTCAGACGAAGAAGAAGACAGAAAG
>Ga0180433_10004830_pt1 | contig 18676 bp, 14 predicted proteins | sample SS_ome_8_FD_132980 | JGI IMG/M metagenome (GOLD analysis project Ga0180433, IMG submission 132980) | Hypersaline lake sediment archaeal communities from the Salton Sea, California, USA - SS_1_D_1 metaG | ecosystem: Environmental > Aquatic > Non-marine Saline and Alkaline > Hypersaline >... | reverse complement strand
GATTTTGAAGTTAGGGGAAGCTTGGAGAACGAAGTAAACCATAGTTGGTTTGCGAGTTCGAAAGCAATGCCTAGCTTCAAAAGATGGTGCTTGAGTGTGTCACTCTAAATTGAATCGACTATACAAGGGTAAAATCTGCAGGCTTTGCAGATTTTCCTAGGTAAACTGGCGAAGAGCCCAGGTAAGGGCAGTAAAAAATTGATCTAGATCATCGGTGGTATTGTAAATCCCAAAAGAGAGACGAGAAACATGCGTGACACCAAAACGAGCCATCGCAGGCTGGCTGCAGAGGTGCCCCGTGCGAATCGCTACCTTTTTGCAGTCCAAAAGCGTGGCCAAATCCAAGGGATGCACCCCCTCCACTACAAAACTCAATAGGCCCCCTCTATTTTTAGAAGGCCCCAAAAGGGTAATCGTGGGAAACTCAGTAAATCTTGCAAGTGCGTAGGTTAATAATTGCTCCTCTATGCGAGAAATTGCCTCAAAACCCTGCTCTAAAACAAACTCTAACGCCCGTGCAAAACCTAACACTTCAGCTGTAGCCCCCGTGCCCGCTTCAAACTTTTGCGGCAAAGGCGCCCAACGGCTTCCAGAAAGAGTGACCTGGTCAATCATATCCCCACCCCCCGCTATCGGCTCCATCTGCTCCAAAAGCTGCTTTTTGCCATACAAAACACCAACACCTGTAGGCCCATAGATCTTGTGGCTCGAAAAGGCATAAAAATCGACATCTAACCCCCGCACATCTACAGGCAAATGAGCCGCCGCCTGCGCCCCATCCAAACAGATCTTGGCGCCCACTTCATGCGCTAACCGAACCAATGTTTCTACCGGATGAATCGTGCCCGTAATATTTGAAATGTGCGCAAGCGAGACAAACTTTACTCCCTGCTGCAATAACTCTTGAAAATGGTCCAGGTCAATTTCACCACAATCAGTCACGCGCACATAGAGCAAACGTAACCCCATCTGGTTACAAACCATCTGCCAAGGAACTAGGTTAGAATGGTGCTCAATCTCCGAGATCAAAATCGCATCGTTAGGTTGTAAAAAGGCTTTACAATAGCTATGTGCCAATAGATTGAGAGCGTTTGTGGTGTTGTAGGTAAAAACAATCTCTTCTGTAGATTGTGCCCCTATAAAGTGTTGTACACTTTGGCGCGCCTTAAAAAAACGCTCATCTGCCAGCCGTGCTCTTGTATAAATTCCACGATGAATGGGTGCACAATCGTGTAGATAAAAATCGGAAATTGCCTGGACCACACAGCGCGGCTTAAGGCTTGTAGCTGCCGTATCCAAGTAGATCAGGCCATCTTTTAAAGAAGGAAATTGGGTACGCAGATCCAATACTTGAGTAGAGCCCATCAGCCTCCAGTAAATAAAGCTGCTTCTTTTTGTACAGAGTCGATGGTGATGTAGTCGATGATCTCTTGTAGATGCGCCTCAATTAAAAGAGCCTCTGCTTGCTCTTTTGAAAGGCCACGCGCCATTAAATAAAAAATACTCTCTTGGTTTAACTGTCCCGATGTCGCCCCATGGGATGCCTTTACCTCATCTGTCAAAATTTCTAGGTTGGGCTTGGAGGCACTAAAGGCCGTTGCATCCAAAAGAAGTGCTTGATGCTTTTGAAAGCTCTCGGTCTCTTTGGCTTCCCTGTGCACATAAATCTTGCCCTCAAAGCTATGCTGGGAGGCCGCGTATCCCACATGTTTGATATGTTGGTCCGAAATACAGTGCGGAGCACGGTGCTCCATCAAGACATTAAAATGCTCATGCTGTTGCCTACCCAAGGTAGTAGCTGCATAGAGGCGTGCTTGGGCCTCAGGGCCCACCAATTCAAAGTGTGCATCGCGCAGAACAGTACGCCCCCCACCCGAGATGGTTGTTACCTGGCAGAGACTCTGCTTTTTTAAAGTGGCACGGAATGTGTCAAATAGATAGGCACTGCTCGCTTGCTTCCAGCAGCTCGCAACCTCTAGGTGCGCTCCCTCTTGCAATTGGCAATCTAAACTTTGATTGATCCAAATAGGACCCTCTATCTCTGGGTAGTGCATCACCAATTTTGCTTGGCTTCTCTCTCCTGCAAAAAAATGGATTCTTGGGTTGACAAGTGGGCAATTGGAGGCTGCGCTGAAGAGCTGCACACAATGAATCGGAGCCTCTAAGAGAACCTCTGCGGGCAAGTAGATAAAAGCTCCCCCTCTTGCAAACGCTGCATTCAAAAGGGCTGCAGGACTTTTTTCTTTTTCAGTTTGTGCGTGCCATCTGCTCTCCACAAAGTCTGGATATGTTTTTTGCGCCTCGGCCAAGGTGAGGAGATGCGCCCCCTGCACAAAAGAGTGGTCGGGCTGAAAAATACCGTCAACAAAAAGCAGGCGGTTGGCAAACGTTGGAAGCGATTGCGGCACTACAGGCTTAGGAAGAACAAACGAGAGGCGCAGCAACTGATCCAAACGGTTGGCCAGATAGCTCTTGCTTAGGCTGTTGAAGCCCCCAAGGTCACAAAAACGATTCCAACTAAGATGGTCTAATTGGTTTTCACTTTTGTAAAGCCTATCAAAGCATTGATTCAAGCAGGTAGTGCTCATAGCCTCTCTCTTCTAATTTTTGAGCAAGCGTTGCATCGCCTGACTCTACAATTTGCCCATCGATCAAAACATGCACATAATCGGGCTTAATATAATCCAGTAACCTCTGGTAGTGGGTAATCAGTAAGAGACCACGCTCCTCTCCCATCAACTCCTTCACACCCGTTGCAATCGTACGCAGGGCATCGATATCGAGCCCAGAATCGGTCTCATCCAAAATGGCAACAGCTGGCTCTAATAGCGCCATCTGTAAAATTTCGTTGCGCTTCTTTTCACCCCCCGAAAAACCCTCGTTTACAGAGCGTTTTTTAAAGGAGTCGCGCATTTGAATCGCTTCCATCTTTTGGTCTAAAATGGGAGCAAACTCTTCTTGGCAAAGAGCTTCTTTTTCTTCAGATTTGCGCTTGGCATTATAAGCATGCAATAAAAATTGCTCATTGCTGATGCCTGCAATTTCGGGTGGATACTGAAAGCTTACAAAGAGGCCCAACAAAGCGCGCTCCTCGGGCTCAAGCTCCAACAGATCCTGCCCCATAAATGAGATGGAGCCCGAAACAACTTCGTAATCGGGATGCCCTGCAAGTACCTTAGCAAGCGTCGATTTACCTGCACCATTGGGCCCCATTAATGCATGGATCTCTCCCTTATTAATGGTTAAAGTAAACCCATTTAAAATCTGATTGCCCTCACAGAGGACGTGTAAATCTTTTATATCTAACATATTACCCGACAGAATGTTCTAATTTTAAAGCTAATAGCTTTTTTGCCTCTTCCGCAAATTCAAGCGGCAGCTCCTGCAATACCTTTTCGCAAAAGCCGTTGACCACCAATTGAATCGCATCCTCGCGCGAAATGCCGCGCGATTGGAAATAGAGCAATTGCTCTTCGTTCATTTTACAAGTGGAGGCCTCATGCTCTACCTCGGAGCTCTCGTTGTGTACCTCGATCACCGGAAAGGTGTTGGCCGAGCAGCGATCCTTGACAAGCATCGAATCACACTGCGTGTAGTTACGTGCCCCCTTGGCCTTGGTACCAATTTTGACAAGCCCCCGATAGCTATTGCTCGACTCATCTGCCGAAATGCCCTTTGAGATAATGGTTGAGCGCGTGTTTTTGCCCAAATGGATCATCTTTGTGCCCGTATCCGCTTGCATCTTGCCATTTGTCAATGCCACCGAGTAAAATTCGCCCACCGAGTGATCGCCCTGCAAGATACAACTGGGGTACTTCCAAGTAATGGCCGCACCTACCTCAACCTGAGTCCAAGATATTTTAGAACGCTCCCCTAAACACTTGCCCCGCTTGGTTACAAAGTTGTAGACGCCCCCCTTGCCCGTTGTGCGATCCCCTGCAAACCAATTTTGGACCGTCGAGTACTTGATCTCTGCATCCTTGTGTGCCACCAATTCGACAACGGCTGCATGAAGCTGATTGGTAGAAAAGGCAGGAGCGGTGCACCCCTCAAGATAGCTGACGTGTGACCCCTCCTCTGCAATAATCAAGGTACGCTCAAATTGCCCTGTCTCCTGATCATTGATCCTAAAGTAGGTCGAAAGCTCCATCGGGCTACGCACGCCCTTTGGAATATAGACAAAAGATCCATCTGTAAAAACGGCTGCATTGAGCGTGGCAAAAAAGTTGTCTCCAGCGGGCACAACAGAGCCCAAATAGCGCTGCACAAGCTCTGGATAAAGGTGCATTGCCTCAGAGATCGAACAGAGAACAACGCCTGCTTCTTCTAGCTTCTTTTTAAAGGTGGTGCCAATGGAGACCGAATCGAAGACCATATCCACCGCAACATTTGCCAACCGCTTTTGTTCATCTACAGGAATGCCCAAACGCTCAAAGGTTGCCAGCACCTCAGGATCCACCTCATCCAAACTATTGAGCTGCGGCTTTTTTTTGGGAGCCGAGTAATAGCGCATCTGCTGGTAATCAATTTCAGGATAGGGAAAATGGCCCCACTTGGGCTCTGTTGCCTCCAAAAATTTACGATAGGCGCGCAAGCGAAAGTCGAGCATAAAGGAGGGCTCACCCTTTTTTTCTGAGATCAAACGAATTGTATCCTCGTTTAATCCCTTTGCAATGGATTCGCTTTCAACATCGGTTACAAAGCCATACTTGTAATCGGCATTCTCTTTTAAAATCTGTTCTGTAGTAAGGGTAGACATAAGCCCTCACATTTTAGGCACCAATGTGATAAAATTCAATGTCAAATTTTTTCTTCGAAAGTGAGTAGAATTTTCTCTACTCGCCGCTTGCGCACCACAATGATCTCAAAACGATACTTGCCCATCACAAAGACATCTCCCTTTTTAGGCACAGATCCCAACTGGTACATACAGAGGCCACTTAGGGTGCGATATCTTGCTTGCTCCTCATCAGGAAGAGAGTCTAGATGAAAAATTTCTTTAAACTCATCAATAGGCAAATTGCCCTCAATCACCCAGGAGCGATTATTCACCTTGGCAACTTGTGCTCCCTTCTCTTTGCTCTCATCATCGACCTCTTTGACGACGGCATCCAAAATATCTCCGGTGGTGATCATGCCCTGAATGGAGCCATACTCATCGGTTACAAGGGCAATGGCGACACTTGTTTTTTTAAATTGATCCATGATTTCAAAGATATGTTGATTCTCATTGACAAAGATGGGAGAGCGTACCATCTTGCGCAAATCAATTTTTTCTTTTTGCAGAGCTCTTCGTAAAAGGTCGCGCGCATGCACAATGCCAACTACCTTATCAATATCGCGATCACACACCAAAAAACGGTGGTGATCGGACGAAAGAATCTTCTCCTGGATTTTGTCGATGGAATCACTGACATCGAGCCAACAAATATCCACCCTTGGCTGCATCAACATCCCTACCTTGCGATCCCCTAAACGAAAGATATTTTCTACCATATCCTGCTCGGCCTCTTCGATGACCCCAGCGCGCGTGCCTGCCTCCAAAGCAATGCGAATATCTTCTTCTGTAATACGATCCTGTTTTTTACCACGCGCCAAGAGTTTGGCGACAAAATTAAAAGAAATCACAAAAGGGTAGGTCAGCCCCATCAAAAATCGAATCGGCTTTGCGCAAATGGGAGCCAAGTTTTTCCAATAGAGGGCTCCAATTGTTTTGGGAAGCATCTCGGTCCAATAGAGCATTGTTAGGGTTAAAATTACCGAGCCCAAAGCGAGCCACTTATCTCCAAACACCTCCACAACACTTGCTCCCACGCCGGCTGCACCAAAGGTGTGGGCAATCGTATTGACGGTTAAGATGGCAGCTAGAGGGCGATCGACATGATTTTTCAACTCTTCTAATGTAGTGCTTGCAGGATGTTTCTGTTTCTTTAAAAGGGCAATGTAAGAATTGCTACAGGATAGCAAAACTGCTTCAAAAATAGAGCAGAGAAAGGAGGCAATATGAGAGAGCAAAAAGTATAAAATCAGGGCTAACATCTTGATCCTCTTTTATAAAAAAGACGTTTTGTTTAAAAGATGTTTCAGATAAATTTTTTAACATGATTAAGCTACTCATACCACTTTGCTTACTTTTACTCTCAGGGTGCACTCCCTGTGCATACCAATATAGCAAACAGGGCGCCGAAGAATTTGTCTTGGATTCGTACAAAATTCGACAGGGAAAATTTTCTATTTTAGAGATGGAAGGGGCAGAAGTTGCCTCACTTCCATCCTATTATTTGCAAGAATATGAAGATCTGGTTGACGAAGATGACATCCTAAAAATCTCCCTTTATCACCCTACGCGCGATGATCTGATTGCAACCATCGACAAAATTGGCAACACAACGGGCTACCGCGTCATCAATGGCGCCATTCATCTGCCTAACCATCCTAATATTCACGTCAAGGGGCTTACTCTAAGAGAAGTGCGCCAAAAAATTGAAGATCTCTACAATCAAGAGATTGCCAATGTAGAGATCTTTAGCGAGTACATTACGCGGCTACACAGCAAGATTGAGCTCTCGGGTGCCGTTGCTGTCACCCAAATTCCAGTCAATGGGCGTATTCGGCTCTATGAGGTTCTCGCACTTGCAAAAATTGATCCCAACGCCAACCTCTTTAAAAGCTACATTGCACGAGGCGGTCATCTGCTCCCAATCGACTTTTACAAACTCATTCATGAGGGCGATATGTCGCAAAATATTGTGATGCGCCCCAAGGATAAGATTTTTATTGCACCTGCGACCGCGGCCAATGTGTTGATGCTGGGAGAAATTGGCCTTGCCAAGGCAATTCCCGTTCCCCATGGATATATCTCTTTGCGCGAAGCACTGGCGATTGCAGGGGGCATTCCCTTTACTGGAAATAAGCAGTGCATACAAGTCATCCGCGGAAGCATTGTAACGCCAAAGATTTATAAGCTTTCCTGGAACCATATCACCTACCTTCCCAACGATAGCCTCCTTTTGATGGCGGGAGATACGGTCTATATTTCAGAAAAGCCAATCACCAAATGGAACCGCTTTATCGACCAGCTGCTTCCAAGTGGCCTACTGATCGATTTGGGAATCAAAACAAGAGGGATCTTCTATTAGCAAGCAAATTGTTGTGAGCCTAGGCGATGTAAAAGATGCTCTCGGGCGCCATAAAAAAAAGATTTTTTTAGCGATGTGTCTCAGTGGGTTTTTGGCATTTGCCTACCAAGGCAAAAAAGAGCTCACCTATACGGCAAGCGGGCTGCTAAAAATCAATGAGGAAAAGAGTAATGATCTAAAGCAGCTTTTTTCCAGCAAAAGCGCCTCTACACAAATCTCTCCCTTTTATTGCTCTCAAATGATGCAGACCGCGGCAAACAAATTGGGAATGCAGGCGGAGCTAACAGAAAAAGGCAAACGCAGCAATACCACCAAGTGGATCAACAAACTGCGGGCCGAGTGGACTTGCCTATTTTCTCGTGCGGTTAAATCAACCCACTTGACTCGTAAAAACCCTGCCTTTGCTCGCTCCCCTATTCCTGATAATACCCCCTCCATTACCTGCACAAACATTGAGTATCCAGACGAGTTCTGCTCCCTTTTAAAGATTCGTTTCACCAATGAAAAAGAGTATATTGTCTATACAGGCAGAAAAAATAAAGTTGGAATGGGTACCCTCAATCACCCCTTCCAATGGGATGGGGGGACATTTACCCTTTCTGCCACTGGCCACCCTCCGCTTAAAAAAAAGAAGTTTGTTCTCAAATTGTTCCCCAAGGAACCTTGCCAGGCAAGTTTGGCTGAGAAATTAGAGATTGAAAAGGTAGAGGGTGATACATCGCTTTTGGAGCTCACCTTTTCGCACCCCAACCGCCACTTTGCAGCAGCGGTTGTCAACCAATGTATTCAGGAGTACTTTAATCGCCTTAAAAAAGAGGCCGACCGCAACATTAAGGGACAACTGGCCTATCTTAATCAGCGAAAGCAAGAGTCGCAAAAAGAGCTTGCGAGCGAATTTGTGCGTTTCACCGACCAGACCCATGCACACCTTGCAGACAGCGGCTTTGTCTCATACAAGGGCGAGGCGCAGTATATAAACTCCTCGCAATCTAAAGCTCTGGAGCGGCAGTTAAAGCTCGCTACGGACATGTGCACCTTGGATCTCAAATTAACCAAAGAAAAGCGGCCCTTTGCGCAAATTGTAGAGGAGTTAAAAGTAGAGCGTTCTTTAAAAAAAGAGGCGAGTGTACTCTCTGTGGCCTCGAACGAAAAGCGGGTGCAGGATTATAATAAATCGCTCAAAGAAAAGAATCTTTTTTTAAAGGCTGCCACCTCCTTTGTGGACAACCTGGATCACCAGAAACTTATCACTCTCACAGTTCCCTTGGCTCTACAGGATGGCCGCCTTACGCCTGCTATTTCAAGACTCATCGCCTTACAAAAAAAGCTGATCGATCAAAAAAACTACAGTGAAAGAGAAAGAGGGGTGGTGGTGGAGGCGGCAGAGGTTGAAATTGCCATTTTAAAGGAGCAGATTGAAAATCTCAAAAAGATCACTCTAGACGAGAAAGAGCAACTGGTTAAAAAAGTGAAATCGGTGCAAGAGACGCTGCTTTTGGCCATGCTAGAGGAGTATGAAAAAGAGGGGCAACAGCTTGCCAAACTACAAGCACGCGCACGCGGGCTGCCCACGCGCCTGATTGAAGAAGACCAGCTCAAGGCCTCAACGCTTGTGCAGCAGGAGATTGTCAACTCCCTCACTCAAGTAGTGGAGGCCAACAATCTCTCTGAGTACCTGCGCCCGACAAATGCCAATCCCCTTTTACTTGCACAAGTGCCGACCCAGGTTAACCCTCCCCACCTTTTGCTCTCATTTTGTTTGGGGGCAATGATCGCAGCGATCCTCTATCTAATCGCTCTTGTGCTGATGCAAGCAATTCGTGGGCCGCGGGCGACCCCCGAAAATCTTAGGCAGGTTGGTTTTAAAACTGTGGGAAGAGTCTCTGGCCACTTGGGAGCGTTAAAAGAGCGCGATCGCAAAGCGTTAACGCAACTAGCGCATCACCTGCATGAGGCACGCGTGGTTGTGGTCCATCAGCAGAAGGCTGCGTCCATCTTGCCCTCTTTAAAGAAGCTCTTTTCTGATGTGGATCCTGATGGCTCTTACCTGGAGATTGAGGTAAATCAGAAATCGGAGCTTTTGGTTTGCTCGAAAGATTTCCAAGAAAAGCTTTCAACAACTGACGCCAAGGTCTTGGTTGCTTGCTGCTGCGCTGCCAACTCTTTAGCAATGCAAACATTAGCTGAGTTGGCAGATCGAGTTGTTTTTGTCGTGGATGAAGAGCAGTTAGAAACCTTTAGCTATGTGGATCGTAAAAAGGGGCTCTTTATCTTTCAGCCTCATAGTTTAGCGACTACGGACCCTCTTTCACTGTTTTCGTTGCGACGCATCAACTCTTTACTTTCTTCGCGGTGGAAGTTTTTACAAAACTCTTGAGCGGCTTGGCAAACTCCGACTTTCTCTGCTGCAAAAACTTGAGCTCCTTGGCGCCCCGCTTGCTATCCCCCTGCAAATAATAGAGCCTGCCCAACAAATAGTGTGCCTTTTCATGCTCCAAATCAATCCCAATCGTCTGATACAAGGTCTCAATCGCCTGCTGATCCTCTTGAATATCAAGATAGCTCACAGCAAGATAAAAACTTGCATCCGCATCCCCCTCTTTGAGATCAAGCGACTTCAAAAAACAGCGGATTGCAAGCTCAGGCTTCTCCTCGGTAAGGTAACAAAGCCCCAAGTTATAGTGCGTATCTGCCACATTGGGCTCAAGCGCCACTGCCTGCTGGTAGGCAGCTGTCGCCTCATCCCACTTCTTCTCCTTAGAATAAAAGAAGCCAAGCTTCACCCACCCCTTCCAATAGGATGGATTGATCGTGATCGTCTGATTTAAATACTCAATCGCCTCATCAATCTTATTCTCCTCCCCCACAATCAAAGCCAAGTTGTAAAGCGCTTTATAATGTGTTGCATCAAAATGGATTGCTTTACGGTAGCATTTCACGGCCTCTGTGACCTTATCTTGTTGATCGTAGACACAGCCTAGGCTAAAGAGACATTCTGAGTCTTGTGGGTGTTGTTTTAAGTAGATGCGGTACTCTTGGATTGCCTTTGTAAATTTTTGTTGGCGCTCGAAGACGGCACCGAGGCAGTAGTGTAGGTAGCTATTTTCAGGATCGAGCTGGAGTCCTTTTTGGCACCACTTGAGGCCATCGTCTGCATCGCCCATCTCCAGAGAGATAATGCCCAGGTAGCAGTAGGCGAGGGCCAGGTCGGGGTCGTGGCGGATTGCTTCTGTAAACTCTGCTTGTGCTTCTTTGTATTTGCCTTCGAGGAATTTACCAACTCCCTGGCAAAAGTACTCTTTGGCTTGATTTGGTCCATTTTTTGATAATGACTCTTCCATACAACACCCCCGTAAAAGTAGAAGTGTTCTATTCGCAATTTCGATGCCAAAAATGAGCTGATCAGCAATAGAGAGGGTTAACCATCCGATGTAAGGCCTTCGGCCTGTGAAAAAAGCGTTGGGCTATGCAAGTCCATAACATTAGAAGTTGATCACATATCCAGCAACTAGGTTCGTAACGTCTGCAGGGAAGCCTGGTACTTTCTCATTGAAACCCTTTTGAATCCGATTTTCTAGCACTTTAGAAGGGTCGATTTGTTCAAATGATTGACCCTCACTTAAATCTCTTAATCGATTATCCAATTTAATACACTCCAGCCCAACTTTTCTAATCGTAGGGGCATCAAACAGCGCTGTTGTCAGATAGAAAATCGTTAAATGGTAATAGTACGCTTTTTCTTCCTTATTCTCAACACTCTCTGCTCTATTACAGGATTCTTTCGCTTTCTTCCATAAGTCCTTGAATGCAACACTTATCTGCAATTTAAGCTTTTTATTCACCGCTGCACCTGCATAGCCTAAATCTTCATGCTTTCTTCTTTCTAAATCATTTTTAGCCACATCTAGAAGCTTCTCAAGTGTTACACCCATCGTATTCAATGTGACCGGAGAACAAACTCTTGCCACATGAATCAATAATTCACTATAATTCCAAGAATAATTTACCTGTAGCGTTTGCTTTACTTTGTGTAATAAAGTTGCCTGGGCAATGATCAATTCGCCCTCTTTTACTTTGCCTCTCATATCAATTTCATCTTGATTAGGAACAATGTGCTGATCATAAATCTTAAGTATAGAATTCAACTGCGCAATCAATTGATTTTTTTTCTCTTGATTCATCTCAAGATCAATCCTGCCGACGCAATTGAAATATATCTCAGCACCTAATACATCATGAAATAGCCTTGTGCCGAATTGTAAACATTTAGCTTGCTGATCCGAATCACTGTTAAAAGCAGTACAAAAGTGTTTGCACATCAACATAAGGCAAACATCCTCCAAAGAGAATCCTGCACGCACCAGAGCATCTCGCTCATTCGCTATCTCTGGTAAAGCCTGAATAGTAGCGAGTCCCTCTTGAAAACTCGTAGGTCGAGTAATGGTATCACTTTCAACAAGCTGAGTAAATTGATACGCAAATTGATGATTAATCAATGCTTGACTACTGGATGCTCCTACAGTTTTATAGAGAAGAAATGATAAGCTAGAACAAACTACAGTAGCAGTGAAAGCCCCATACATCTCACCTAATGTGCCGACTAGCTCCGGATCACCCAAAAGCGTATCAAAACCCACAAAAACTTCCAACGCCACACCGGCCACAATCCAAGACACATTCAGTGCGGCGACAGCAGCGACCGTTTTAGGATTCTCGCGGGTGTAATACGAAATAGCTGAAATCATCGTAATTAACTAATTTTTAGTAATATAGTTAATATTATATCCTAAAATAAAGATTTTATCAAGAGTTAACTTGTTTGATCTCCTGCCACCTCTGGATCACCTTGGCCGCAAGTGGGGCCGCCAGACGCCCCCACTTGCCATGACGCAGATAAACCACCACCACAAGCTCTGGATGTATAAACATTTTTTTATCTGGATCATAGTAGATCGACCCAAACCAGATGTCTTGCCCCTTTACCGTTTTATGAGCCCCATCGAGGCTTAATTTTTCGATCAGTTGGGCTGTACTTGTTTTGCCAATCAAATGTTTCACAATGCGATCTGGAAATTGCCGTCTTATATAGCGCGCTGTACCCTTTTCGCCCGAGACTACACGCGAGAGCCCTCTTAAAAGAATGCCCTCCACCTCATCAGGCAAAAAGAGAGTGCGCTTGGTTTGCGGCTTGCATGCACGTAGCTGCCCCTCAGTGACAATACTTTTGACAATTTGTGGCTTGACAACCTCTCCCTTATTGGCAATAGCTGCAAGCATCACAGCCGTCTGCAAGGGAGTTGCGGTGAGCGAGTGCTGCCCTATGGCCATCGCATAGAGCCCCGTGCGATTGTAGGCCACATCAATCGGCAGATGACCCCGGTATTCGCCCGGAAGATCAATGCCTGTGCGCGTACCAAAGCCAAAGAGTTTGGCCGCGTGACAAAGATCCTCCGGATCCTGCAGTTTGTGCGCCGCCACAATCGAAAAATAGGGGTTGGAGGAGGCCTCAAGCGCTCCCAATAGATCCATTTTGCCCATATGGGCATGCTCACTGCGAGGCAAGCGCCCCCCCTTATAGTAGACAGGAATCGGCTTGCCATTTGTTGTATAGCCCACATTCCAGCGGTTTTTGGCGACACGATGTTTATCATCAATGATCGTTAAGGGATTCAAATTACCATAGTTTACATTTTCACCCTGCAGAGCAAGGTAGCGCTGTTTGAGCGCCTCGTAGGCACAGACAAGCTTAAAAATAGAGCCCACAGTTGCCGCTTGCCTGTAGCCGTGCGAACGCAAATATCCATATCCATATAGAGGATGAAAAGCAGAGGCCAGATGCTTTTCTAGCTGCACCCCCTCCTCTCTTCTGCAAGAACCATAGCTTCCCAAAAGGGGCCGGTCAAGCTCATCAAATGAGCGAAGCGCTTTTAGGTAGCGCGTGCAAAGCGTGCGATCCAAACTCTCTATACTGCTTTTTAGCGCATGATAGCTCTCATTCCACACAAGTCCCTTGTGCGCCCCTTCTGCTAGCTCTTTTTGCCAAAGAGCTAGTGTTTCAAGGTAGTGCGACAGATCATTGGCTCCTGGCTCTTGAGGGAGCAGAAAGGCACAAAAGAGCTCTAAGCGATGCTTCTGCCAAAATTGGGCAAACATCAATTTTTTTTCGGCGTTTAAATAGTCCAAGTAGGGTCTGGCCCATCTCGACTCCTCCTTTTCCTCTTGTCGTTTTGCCTGCAGATACTCTGCAAAAAATTCTTGGCGCCACGCCTTAAAATCATGCTCACAAAAAAGATCATAGACAAGCTCTTTGAGGGCCTCCTCTACCACAGATTTGGCCATCTGGTCATCCCTAAAGCCCCCCAAAGTGGTCCCACGAAGCGCACTGTAGAGATCGGCATCGATGGTTCGGTGATCCACCACAAGGCGACAAAGATCGATAAAAAGAAGTTTGTCTTCATTTCGCCTAAGGTCGGAAAAGTAGGGATCTAATCGCTTTTTAAGCTCTGCCACCTCCTCTCGTTTTTCTACAATGCGCTCTTGCAAAAAGGCAAGCTCTGGCAAGGTAGTTCTCACCTCTGCACGCACATCACTCTCTTGCTGAAAGAGCAGATTAAAAATTTTTGAAGCAGAAAGGGGAATCTGCTCATCCGCAAAGAGGGCAAGAAGTTGCTCCACCCACCTCTGCACCTGGTAGCTCTCGTGCACCTGGTTAAATCGATCCAAATTGACTCTTACAACCGATTTTTCAGGCATAATGAAATCAAGGTAGGTTTTCCAATCCAAATCAAGGGTTTCATCGTAATAGGTGCCTTGCGCTGCATCAAAGCGCTCTCTTTGCAGGGGCGTGCGGTGATCCCAAACATTGCGCAGATAACTTTCACCTTCTAAATATTGCAAGACACTTTTTTGCTGCGCACGATCCTCTTGTACTCTGCCGCTTTTAATGAAAAAATTAGGATCAAAGCGTGGATAAGAGGCCAGTGCGATCACCTCCCCGTTTTTGGGATCCATCGCAATAATTGCCCCCCCCTTGATCCAAGGGACATGTTTGGGGGTAGATTGACTCAAAGCGTGTGTCTGTGCCCGCTCTTCATTTTCAATTAAGAGCCTCTCGGCGTATTCCTGCAGCTCCGCTGAAATCGTAAGCTGTAAATGCTCTCCTACCTTTGCCGGCTCCTGCCCTCCAATTTGACGCAAAAGATGACCTCTTCGATCGGTCAAATAGACCTTTTTACCGCGAGCCCCGCGTAAAAAATCATCCCAGCCCCCTTCGATCCCCTCCTTGCCCACCAGGTCATTGATCGAATAGGCCTTGTCCTGCAGCTCCTGCAAGCGCTTTTTTGCACTACGTAGCACCACACCACTAAAGGCACCGTTGGAGGGACCTATTTCCTCATACAAGGCGATGGTTTCATGCAAATCCCTCAATTCATGTTCTACCGCCTGGTACTCATTTGCACTGATCGCACCCATGTAGCCTATAATATGCGAGGCTACCTTTCCCATTGGATAGTGGCGTTTGGCTACGTGCTCAGCACAAATTCCAGGCCAACTGGACTCCAACATCTTTAATTGAAAATAGGTCTTCTCCGAAATATTTTCTTGAAGTACACAAGGCGCTCCCCCCATCAGGGCCGCTTTGGAGTGAATCATATCCTCCACCCACTCAGAATCCAATCTAAGCAGTAAAGCAAGTTTACAACTCAGTTGTGTGATATACTCTTTTCTTAAAAAAAATTTTTCTCTTTTGCCATCTTTATTGCGCTTCCAGGTCCATCTGGGGAGGGCAGAAATCTGGCTGTAGCAGATGGAAGCATTATATTGGACACGATTTTCGGCAAGAATTTGGCCAAATCGATCACTAATTTTTGCCCTTTCTGCGCGCTCAAAAAGGGTGCGCTGCTGGGGTCTGTGCGCGGCTTGGACCTTGCTATCATGTTCTACAATAGTCAGTTGCCCGAGTCGAATGGCGATGAGAATCAAAAGTACTAAAAGTATATTGAGAATGCGATTTACACGCTGGGGAAGGGAAAATTGGTTGAGACTCTTTTTTTTCATCAACCTAATCTTGCACAAAATTAAATCTTTTGTCATATTGTTTGACCATGCGCCTGTAGTTCAATGGTAGAACAATAGCCTTCCAAGCTATGAGTGTCAGTTCGATTCTGATCAGGCGCTATCTTCGCACAAGAAATTGTCGAAGAAATTTAACCAAGACTGAAATCTCATCGTTTCAGATGAGATGCCACTGTCAAGGAAACCACAACTTTATAAGGAAGGGACAAGGCTTGGACACACAACAAGAAGTAACGATTAAAGACCTCCTAGAGGCAGGCGCTCATTTTGGACACCAAAAGCGCCGTTGGAACCCTAAAATGCAACGTTTCGTATTTGACGTTCGCGGGGGGCTCTACATCATTGATTTAGCCAAAACATTGCATCAGTTGCAGCAGAGTTTAAAGGTAGTTGAGCAGGCAGTGGATGCAGGTTCTTCTATTTTATTTGTAGGCACAAAGAAGCAGGCAAAAAATGTAATCCGCGAAGCTGCAGAGCAGTGTGGAGAGTATTATGTTTCTGAGCGTTGGTTGGGCGGGATGCTTACCAATTTGCAAACGATTCGTCAGTCGGTCAAGTCACTTGATAAGATTGAAAAGAAGCTTGCTTCTGACACAGAAAAGCTCAAGAAGAAAGAGCGCGGTCTTTTAGGCAAGGATCAGGCAAAGCTAGAGCGCAACCTATCGGGTGTACGTTCTATGCGCAAACTTCCTGGGCTTTTGGTTGTTGTTGACCCTAACAACGAGCACATTGCTGTTGCTGAGGCAAGAAAGCTTGGTATTCCGATCATTGCCCTTGTGGATACAAACTGTGATCCTGATCCGATTGATTATGTCATTCCGTGCAATGATGATGCGCTAAAGAGCGTTCGTTTGATTGTGCAGGCGCTAGCCAATGCAGCAAGCAACAAGAAAAAGGAGCTCAACCTACCCAACGCAAAAGAAGAGAGTGCAGAGGTTGCACAAAAGGAGGCAAGCGAATGACCGCGATTTCAGCTCAAATGATTAAAGAACTTCGCGATCGCACTGGCATCGGGATGGGCAAGTGTAAAGAAGCGCTACAGGAGGCCTCTGGCGACATGGAGCTTGCTATTGCAAACCTGCGTAAAGCGGGGCTTGCCCAGGCTGCCAAAAAGATGGAGCGCGAGACCAACGAAGGGATCATCCGTAGTGAGAAGTCTGAAAAGGCAATTTCCCTAATCGAGGTGAATGCAGAGACTGATTTTGTTGTAAAAAACGAAAAGTTTCAGAAATTTAGCCAAGATCTTGCCAAAGAGGTTTTGCAGGTCATGCCAAACAGTGTTGAGGAGTTTTTGCAAAGCAAGCTCTCCACAGACTCTGAGCAGACGGTGGACCAAGCACGCGCCTCGATTGTGCAAACACTTGGAGAAAATATTCAAGTAAAGCGTGTGGAGATCTTTCCTTGTAAAGAGGGCCACTCAATCGGCGTCTATTCGCACGCTGGCGGAAAGCTTGTCTGTCTCGTTGAAATTTCTGGCAGCGACAAGCAGCAAGAGCTTGCTAAAGATATTGCGATGCACATTGCCGCTGAGGCTCCCGAGTACATCTCTTCTGACGAGATCCCTGAGAGGGTGATTGAGCATGAAAAGGAGATTGCTAGAGCGCAGGTAGCGGGCAAGCCACCACAGATCATTGAAAAGATCATCACAGGAAAGCTCAATGCCTACTTTGATCAGGTCTGTCTTTTACCGCAAAAGTTTGTAAAGGATACCTCCGTTACAATCGCTGAGCACCTAGAAAAACAGGGTAAAGAGAGTGGTGAATCGTTAAAGATCACTCAATTTCTCCGTTGGCAAGTGGGTGCACAGTAGCCATGAAAGAAGCTAAGCGTGTTTTAGTCAAAATGTCTGGAGAGGCGCTTGCTGGCGCATCATCAGTGGGAGTAGATGGCTCCTCTTGCTTAAACGCAGCTAAAAGCCTCCTGGAATTGCACCAAGCTCAAATCGAAGTAGGCGTGGTACTAGGAGGCGGCAATTTTTTCCGTGGTTTGCAAAAAAGTGATGCCTTATCGCTACCTCGCTCTGGAGCGGATCAAGTGGGCATGCTCGCAACGATGATGAATGGGCTTATTTTACAACAAACGTTGCAAAAGTTGGGGTGTGAAGCCACAGTTTTTGGATCGGTTGCCGTTGAGGGTGTCATTGACTGCTTTAATTTGCATCGCATGCAAGAGGCCTTTAAGCTTGGTCATGTTGTGATTTTTGTCGGAGGCACGGGCCATCCCTATTTTACAACAGATACAGCTGCGGCCTTGCGTGCAAGCGAAATGGAAGCGGATCTGCTTTTAAAGGCAACGATGCAAGCGGATGCGATCTATAACAAAGACCCTCGTAAACATGCTGATGCAACTGCCTACCAAACGATCTCTTATCAAAGAATTTTGGATGAAAAGCTAACTCCATTGGATTTAACGGCAACTACGCTCTGTATGACCAATGAGATTTCGATTAAGTTTTTCAATTTTAAGAAACATAGTTTACTACAGGCTGTTAGGGATCACTCCTTTGGAACGCTTGTAAATAAGGAGGGTTAATCAAGTTTTCGAAGAGTTTTTGGGGTTTTCGCTCCAGTTTGACGATCTCGAGCGAAGATAGTATAGGCATACAGCGAGCGAGAGATCGTTAAAATGGGGTGAAAAAATTCAAAAATCAATTGAAACTTGCTTAGAGGAGTAAAGATGGAAGTCAACGAAATTAATAAGAAGATGACGCAGACAGTGGAACACCTGCAGAAGGAGCTTCGTACATTGCGTACAGGGCGTGCCAATCCTGGGATGTTAGATGGTGTGCAGGTTGAGGTTTATGGAACAGGCATGCGCCTCAAGGACATTGCTTCAGTTTCTGTCCCGGAAGCGCGTATACTTCTTATCTCGCCCTTTGATGCAAACAATTGTCATGCAATTGTCAAGGCGATTGATGCGGCCAATTTAAACGTGCGTGCGACTGTGGATGGTAATATTGTGCGTGTGCAGGTGCCTGAGATGGATAATTCTGTACGCCAGGAGATGGTTAAGCAGGCCAAGAAAATTGGTGAGGATTGCAAGGTCAAGGTGCGTAACATTCGCCGTGAGGGCAACGACTGCGTACGCAAAGAAAAGAGTGAAGGGATCATAGCTGAGGATGTGATGAAATCTCAGGAAAAGAAGATCCAAGAGTTCACTGATAAGCAGTGCAAAGCGATTGATGAGTTGACAAGTGTGAAAGAAAAGGAAATACTAACAATTTAAGCGTGCAAATAATTAAGCTGATTGGTAAACTGGCTTTGTTTTTTGACGATAATTATATGGCCCCATCGTCTAGCCCGGTCTAGGACACCGGATTTTCATTCCGATAACAGGGGTTCGAATCCCCTTGGGGTCACAATATTCACCGAGTAATCGGTGATGGGTCTTTAGCTCAGTTGGTTAGAGCACCTCACTTTTAATGAGGGGGTCGAAGGTTCGAGTCCTTCAAGACCCATTTT
>Ga0180433_10004828_pt1 | contig 18682 bp, 9 predicted proteins | sample SS_ome_8_FD_132980 | JGI IMG/M metagenome (GOLD analysis project Ga0180433, IMG submission 132980) | Hypersaline lake sediment archaeal communities from the Salton Sea, California, USA - SS_1_D_1 metaG | ecosystem: Environmental > Aquatic > Non-marine Saline and Alkaline > Hypersaline > Sediment... | reverse complement strand
ATGAACATGAAAGCTGATAATTCAATGTCTATTTATCTGCCGACCATTCATAAAGGAAAAGAAACCCGTCAGAATCATATTCGTTTTAAAAATTTATTACGTCAGGGTGAAAAACAGTTAAAATCCAATGGACTGCGGAAACATGAGATAGAGCAGATCCTGCAACCGGTCAATGAACTCTATGAAAATAACTGGTTCTGGAATTATCAAAGCCAGGGAGCGGCTGTATTTGCCAGTCCTGAATTTTACAAACATTTTCTGCTTCCAGTAAAAGTTGAAGAAACAGTGGTAGTTAATGATCAGTTTTATTTAAAGCCATTAATTCCCCTCATTCAGAATCAGGGATATTTTTATCTGCTTGATCTGAATTTAAAGCATACCAGATTATATCAGGCCACACAGTACAATATAAATCCCATGGAGGTTAAAGATATGCCTGGTGATATTAATGAGGTTTTAAAATATGATGATCCTCACAGACAGATTCAGTTCCATACAGAGACCCCGTCCGGTGCTGGTGAGCGTTCAGCTGTATTTCACGGACAAGGAGTGGGGATAGATGAAAAAAAAGAAAATATACAGCGGTTTTTTCATAAAATTGATGAATCAATCAATTCATTTCTTGGTGCAGAGGAAGTACCTTTAATACTTGCAGGTATGGATTATTTACATTCAATTTATAAGGATCTGAACACCTATCCCCATTTAGTACAGCAAGGGGTCAGGAAAAATACTGACAGCCTGTCCAGGGAATCACTTCATACTCAGGCCTGGAAAGTTATAGAGCCTTTATTTAAAAAAGAGCAACAGAAAGCATTGGAACAATATGAAAATCATATCGGATATGATAAAGCAGCTGAGGGAATTAAGGAAGTACTGAAAGATGCATATGAAGGCCGTATTGACATTCTGTTTCTGAAAAGAGGTATAAACAGCTGGGGAACATTCAACCCTCCTTCTCTTTCAGTCGAAACTCATAAAAACCGCCAGGAAGAAGATGCAGATCTTTTTGAAACAGCAGCTGTGCATACTTTTCTGAAGGGTGGAAATGTACTGGTTTTAGAACCGGAACAGATTGCAGATCATGCGGATATTTTTGCATTACTGAGAGCATAATGTATTGTATGAATATTATTTAGATTAAATCAGTAATTTTTAAAATAAATATAATAATAACAACAACAAGGAGGATATACCATGTTACCTGTAAAAAAAATTTTATGCCCCACTGATTTTAGTGAACACTCATATAAAGCTCTCAAGGCAGCTGAAGAACTTGCTAAAGAATTATCAGCCACACTGCTGCTGGTTCATGTGGTACCGCCTGTCCCAGTGTCATCTGAATTACAAACAGGACCAAGCGGTTACAGTGCACCTGCCAGTGCGGGAGGTTTTAATATAACTGAATATATAAAGGAATTGAAAGCAAATGCAGAGAAGTCATTAGATGATATTGTAAAGAATAAAATAAAAGAGGATATAGATGTGGAGACAGTGGTGCTGGCTGAGAGAGAGGAATCAGATGAAATCAATAAATTTGCTGAAGACAAAGATGTTAATTTGATAGTTATTTCCACTCATGGACGAACTGGTCTGGAACGGCTGGTTTTCGGTTCAGTAGCAGAAAAAATTATTCGTCATGCTCGGAAACCTGTTTTAACTATTCGCAGTATGGAAAAATAAATTCCTCTGGTCAGTTCAGAAAAAATAACTAAGAAGTTTACAGAGTGAAAGATTAGTACAGAGGGGATAGTTTTTTTATTTTTATTGCTTCCAATTCAAAAATAGGTTGACCTGAATAGATAAGTTTATTATCTTTAAGTTTTATGTGGGCTGCCTTTGAGTTCATGGAAAAGTATTGATGAAAGCTGAAGGTTGATATTTCCACGATAAGATAAATAATTGTTTATATAATATATGAGGTATACATGAGTGTAAGCCCTGTTAAAGCGATCATATTTGATCTGGACGGAGTAATTACCAGAACAGCGTCTGTTCATGCTCAGGCATGGAAACAAACATTCGATGAATATTTAGAAGTACGCCGGAAAAATGGAGATTCAACTTATACCCCTTTTGATATTAAAGAAGATTACCGCAAGTATGTGGACGGTAAACCCAGGTATGAAGGAGTAAAAAGTTTTTTGCAGACCCGCGGGATCATTCTTCCTTATGGCAATCCTGACAGTGAGCCGGGCTGGGATACTATCTGTGCAATAGGAAACCGCAAAAATGATATTTTCCATGAAATGCTGAGTGAAAAAGGACCGGAAGTATTTACAGATGCTGTGGATAAAATACGTGAGTGGAAGAATGATGGATTTAAAACAGCGGTGGTTTCATCCAGCAAAAACTGTAAAGCCATACTTGAAACTGCTAAACTGGAAGATCTTTTTCAGGTACGGGTGGATGGAGTGACTGCTGAAGAACAGGGACTTACCGGAAAACCGGCTCCTGACATTTTTGTCCATGCCTCTGATAAACTCGGTGTCGAACCCCGGCATGCTGTGGTTATGGAAGATGCCCGGGCCGGTGTTCAGGCTGGAAGAGCAGGAGAATTTGGACTGGTGGTGGGAGTTGCTAGAGAAGAAGAGGAACAGATGCTGCTCCAGAACGGCGCTGATATTGCTGTTCGTACTTTTGAAGATATTGAAATTTACTCCTCTGGTAACTATAAAGTTCATCCCCGGGGTATTCCTTCCGCCCTGGAGAAAGTAAATGAGATAACAGATAAAATAGGGAATAAAAAGTTTCCTGTTTTTCTGGACTATGACGGTACTTTGACTCCCATAGTTAAAAATCCGGAAGATGCAGTTCTCTCTGACAGGATGCGGAAGCTTTTGAAAAAACTTGCAAATTTTACTTATACAGCAATTGTGAGCGGCCGGGATCTCATGACAGTAAAAGATTTTGTTCAACTGGATGAACTTGTGTATGCCGGAAGTCACGGATTTGATATCAGTATGTCGGACGGAACCCGAATGCAAAATGAAAAGGCAAAGACTGTTCTTTCAGATCTGGATGAGAGTGAGAAACAGCTTAAACATCAGCTTGCTTCCATACAGGGATCTCAGGTGGAACGTAAAAAATTTTCTGTAGCTGTTCATTACAGAAATGTTTCTCCTGATAAAGTGCCGCAATTGAAGGAAATTGTCGATACTATTTTGTCCGGATATGATAATCTGAGAAAAGGTGAAGGTAAAATGGTGCTGGAGCTGCAGCCTGATATAGACTGGCATAAAGGAAAGGCAGTTTTCTGGCTTTTAGATAAACTAAACCTGGATCAATCAGATATTTTCCCGTTCTATCTGGGGGATGATATAACAGATGAGGATGCAATGCTGTCATTGCAGGAACTGGGAGCAGGGATCCTGGTAGGAGATCACGGACAGTTTACAGCTGCCAGATATAGATTAAAAGATGTAGATCAAACAGCTCAATTTTTAGAATATTTAATTCAACAACTGCAAGAGAGGTAATTTCATATGACAACACAACCTGAGAAGGAGACAGATCAATGGAAAGTCAATTATAATAAATGGAATCCCAAGAATCAGCCTCTGCGGGAAGCGTTATTTGCTTTGGGAAATGGATATTTTGTAACTCGGGGTGCATTTGAAGAAGCACAGGATGAAGGACCGCATTATCCCGGTACCTATCTGGCCTGTGGATATAACCGGCTCAAATCCGAGATTGCCGGACGTACAATTGAAAATGAAGATCTGGTTAACTGGCCCAACTGGCTGTACCTTACCTTCCGCATAGAGAAAGGTGATTGGTTCGATCTGGATGATGTTGATATTCTTTCTTTTTATCATGAACTGGATATGAGAAAAGGTATTGTGCTTCGGAAAATACAATTTCGTGATAAAGAAGATCGGATCACTCTGCTGATAAGCAGACGATTTGCTCATATGGGTCAGGAACATATAGCAGCACTGGAGTGGGTGATCAGACCCGAAAACTGGTCAGGTGAAATTCAGGTGCGTTCCGGACTGGACGGAACTGTTACCAATAACGGAGTTGAACGCTACCGGCCTCTAAATGGGAATCACCTGGAAGTTCTGGAAACCGGAAGTTTAAGTGAAGATGGTATATATTTAAGCGTACAGACAACTCAGTCAAAAGTACGTATGTCCCAGGCCGCACGAACTCAGGTTTTCAAGCATGGTAAATTACTACCCTTAAAAAGAAAGTTGATACAGGATAAAGAGATGGTAATGCAGGAATTTTCATTTAATTGTGAAAAAAAGTGTGATTCACGGATAGAAAAAATCGTATCCATTTATACGTCCAGAGACCAGGCCATCAGTGAAGAACTGTTGCAGGCCTGTCAGACTATTCAGCGTGTGGATCAATTCCAGGAACTTCTGTACAAGCATGAAAATGCCTGGTCCAGACTCTGGCACCGCTGTGATATTGAATTGTCAGATAAACAGAATAACAGTCAGTCCATTCTGAGGTTTCATATTTTTCATCTTTTACAGACTGCATCCTTTAATTCTATTGATCTGGACATTGGTATTCCGTCCAGGGGATGGCACGGGGAAGCGTATCGGGGTCATATTTTCTGGGATGAGCTGTTTATTTTTCCCTTCTTAAACCTTCGTATACCTGAACTGACCAGAGAACTTCTGTTATACAGGTACAGAAGATTAGGCGAAGCCAGATATAATGCCCTCAATGCCGGTTTCAAGGGGGCAATGTTTCCCTGGCAGAGCGGAAGTGACGGACGGGAGGAAAGTCAGGTAATTCATCTGAATCCCAAGTCAGGAGAATGGGGGCCTGATAATACCTATCTGCAGCGGCATGTAAATGCAGCTATTGCCTATAATATTTGTCAGTATTATGAAGTAACACTGGATATTGAATTTATGTCCTTTTACGGAGTGGAAATGCTGCTGAATATTTCTCAGTTTTTGGAAAGTCTTGTCACATATAATTCTGAACGTGACAGATATGAAATTCACAATGTAGTGGGTCCGGATGAATTTCATACTGCCTATCCTGATTCTGATGAACCCGGTTTGAATAATAATGCCTATACCAATGTTATGACTGTCTGGGTTCTGAAAAATACTCTGGAAAAACTGGATATGCTGGCCAATGACAGAAAAAATGAGTTACTGGAAGAGGTGGGGATCGGAAAAGATGATCTGGATAAATGGGATCATATATCAAGAAAAATGTTTGTGCCTTTTCATGAAGATGATATAATCAGTCAATTTGAAGGGTATGAAAAACTTAAAGAATTAGACTGGGAAGGATACTGGAATAAATACGGTAATATCGAGAGATTAGATAGAATTCTGCATGCAGAAGGAGATACGCCAAATCGTTACAAAGCAGGGAAGCAGGCGGATGTATTGATGCTGTTTTATCTCTTTTCTGCCGAGGAGCTCAAAGAACTTTTTGAACGTATAGATTATGATGTAAATATTCATGAAATAATTCCAAAAAACATTGATTATTATGTTAAACGCAGCTCCTGCGGTTCTTCTCTCAGTCAACTGGTCTATTCCTGGGTGCTGGCACGTTCAGACAGGGAAGCATCGTGGAATTATTTTGTTGAAGCCTTAAATGTTGATTTTAAGGATGTTGAGAACAGCACCACTCAGGAGGGGATCCACCTGGGGGCTATGTCAGGTACAGTGGATATGATCCAGCGTTGTTACACAGGTTTTGAGATCAGAGAGGATGTACTCTGGATCAATCCTGCACTTCCGGAAAAACTGCGTTGGTTCAAAATGCGTATTCGTTATCGCGGTCACTGGATATGGATGGAGTTTGATGCATCCAGATTTGTTATTGAATTTGAAAAGGGATGGTCTCCCAAAGTAAAGATTGGCTTTAATAATAATATTTTTGTTATGGGTCAGGGCGAAAAGAAATGTTTCAAGTTCTGAGGGTTGTTCTTTGTATAGTTTTTCGATACGTATATCTCACTAGATATTTAGGGAAGATTTCCTGACAATAAAAGACATCCTGTCGAGACTGCCGAAAAAGTTAAATGACGTCTTTGCGAGCAGCGCAGCGACGAAGCAATCTCCTTGAGTTAGGTTGAAAATCTAGGAGATTGCTTCGTAAAAAACAATCGCAATGACATATTTAAGACTTTTTCGGCAGTCTCGAGAGAGTCGGCGTCAAGCTAAAAATAAAATCTAAACGCAGGGCACGCAAAGATCACAAAGTGATACATTGATAAACATTACACATTTAAAGTCTCTACATATTTCTTTGCGATCTTAGCGTTTAAATTTTTTTTCTTACATTTTGGATACTCCCAGGTATCGTTTCACTTAACTATAATAAAGCTTTGATAAACGGTTATAAAAAGATTACTTCTTTACTGCTGTTTAAGATAATTTTTGACTTTTTTAAAAAAAATAGTTAATTATAAATAGTTTCTCGTTAATATCAATACTAATAATTTTAGAATTTTTCCGTATAAGTGATTTTAATTTTCTTAGCATTTTAAAAAGGCGTTAAAGAATTATTATTAAATTGAACTTAATTAAAAGGGTGAAATAATGTCTGATACGAATTTACCTGAAGTTCATACAAAGCACATTCCTAAAGTAAGTACAGGGATTTTTGGTCTGAATGAAGTACTTCAGGGCGGATTTCCTCAGAACAGAACTACACTTATTAAGGGGGCTGCGGGTACCGGAAAAACAGTTTTAGGGATGGAATTTTTGTATCGGTCTGCCCTGCAGGGTGAATCGGTGATTTTCATTTCTTTTGAAGAAACTGCGGATGCTTTGAGAAAAAATGCTCTAGCAACAGGCTGGGATATTCCGACTCTGGAGAAAAAGGGTTCATTTTTCCTCTGGGAAGCAAAAATCGACCACAATATAGAAACCAGCGGAGAGTTCAGCATAGAATCTCTGCTGGCTGTCATCAAAGGCAAAGCTGAACAGATGTCCTGCAGACGAATTTTAATTGATGCTGTGGATGTTTTTTTGCGTATTTTCCGGGATCCGGTCAAAGAAAAAAAGGAGCTGTATAAGTTTCATGACTGGCTGATAGAACAAAAGTTTACTGCTGTACTGACCACTAAAATATTCAATCAATCCGACAATACTTTTCAATATGAATTTCTTGATTATATGGCTGACTGTGTCATACTTCTGGACCGGCGGGTGAAACATCAACGTTCAACCCGCAGACTGCGGGTGGTTAAATATCGGGGATCAGGTTTTTATTCCAATGAGTATCCCTATATCATTACTCATCAGGGGAATATTATTATGCCCATAACAGAAATGAAACTCACCCACAAACCTCTGAAAAAGAAAATATCCAGCGGTAACCAGGATCTGGATACACTTTTGGGGGGAGGGTATAAACAGGGATCGAGCATACTTATATCCGGACCCACAGGGAGCGGTAAAACTACTCTGGCTGCAACTTTCAGTCAAAGTTCCTGCTCTCAGGGGAATAGAATATTATTTATCAGTTTCGAGGAATCGGACGAAGCAATTATTGCAGCCATGGTTTCGCCTGGTATTGAATTGAATCCGTTAAGAGAAAAAGGTAATCTTCAATTCCATACTATTCTGCCTGAAGCTCTTGTGGCAGAAGAACATCTCTGGAGAATTTTACAAAAGATAGAAGAGTTTCATCCCCACCATATTATAATAGATGCTATCTCAGCATGTTTTCGTATGAACACTGAACAGGCTGCTTTTGATTTTTTAGTTCGATTGATAAATATATGTAAACAGCGGAACATTACCTGTATGATGACCAATCAGCTGGAGAGTAATGAACAGCAGGCTGATTTCAGCGGTATAGGTGTCTCCTCCTTAATTGACACTTTGATAAGATTGCAATTTAATGAAAATGACAAAAGAGAAATAATAAGGGATATACTTATCCTGAAATCCCGGGGCACACATCATTCCAATCAGTATCACCGCTATTCCATAACTGATGATGGCATACAGATCAACATGCCGGATAAAAAGAAAGGGGGATAAGGTTGGATAATTCTGATTATAAACCGGATCAAACAGAAAAAAAACAACCGGCACCTGAAACAGTATCCTCAAAGAAACCAGTCTATAAGATGCGATTGTTTATTGCCGGTCAGGAACCAAATTCTGTAATCGCCCGACAAAATATAAAAGAAATATGTTCAGAACATATAAAAGAAAAAGTTGAATTAAAAGTGATAGATGTATTTGAAGATTATACTGCTGCGATTGAAGAAAATATTCTGGTGGCTCCGGCACTGATTATTGATACACCCAAAAAAGTGAAAATTTTTGGAAATCTTCGAAACAAAAATAAAGTACTAACAGCTCTGGAATTAATATGAAAGATAATAAATCAAGAATAAATTATCTTGAAAAAAAGTTAGCTGAAGCCAAACATATTATTGAGTCAATCAAATGTGGAGAGGCAGATGCCATACTGTCCAAGAAAAATATTTTGGTGTTGCGTCTGAAAGAAGTAGAGGATGCCCTGCAGGCAAGTGAAGAACGGTATCACAGTTTTATGGAGAATAATCCGGATGCAGTGTTTTATCTAAATGAAGACGGAAGTATCACTGAGGTCAATCCGGCCGCAGTTCAGCTGTCAGGATATTCTGAAAAGACACTTTGCCGAAAGAAATGGCATGATCTGGTTATTCCGGAATATACTGAACATGTTCAACAGAACATAAATGCTTGTATAACAGGGAAAACCTTCAGGTGGGAATCTGCTTTGACTAATAAAGATAATGAACGGGTGGATGTGCACCTGACTGCATCACCATTGATTATTAATGATAAAGTCATGGGATTATTCCTTATTGCCCGTGACCTGACCAGACTGAAGAAAACAGAGAAGGAACTCCGTGCACATGAGCAGGAACTGAAAGTTCAGAATGAGAATTTGCGAAAATCTCAGCAGGAGTTGAAATTGCAGGAAGAGCGGTTACGTATAGCAACTGAAAGCGGTGGGATCGGTTTTTGGGATATGAATCTGAAAACAGGAGAAATCAGTGCCAGTGATCAGATGTATAGGCTGCTTAGACGCAGTCCTGAAAATCCGCTCTCCATGGAATCCTATATTAAATACATACATGAAGAAGACCGCCCTGACATATGCAAAACAATAGAACAATGGCTGGAATCCGGTGGAGAAATAAAAGAAGAGTTCCGTATTATAAGAGGTGATGGTCAAACGCGGTGGCTGGTAACCAAAGGGAAGGTATATAAAGACAGTCAGGGTCAGCTTTCACACGCCATGGGGGTGAATTTTGACATTACTGCCCGTAAAAGCAATGAACAGGAGCTCAGAGAAGCAGAAGAAAAATACCGAGAGCTGGTGCAGTCTGCTCCGGCAGGCATCTATGAGATTGATTTCCGCAAGAAACGATTTACCACTGTAAATGATGCTATGTGTGAGATGCTGGGATATAGCCGGGAAGAGCTGCTGAACATGAATCCGTTCGATATTCTAGACAAAGAAGCTCAGACACGTTTTCAGGGCAGAATTGACACCTGGCTGAAAGGAGAAGAACCGGATCAGAATGTGGAATACAGAGTAAAAACCAGAGACGGACATGTACTGGATGTGGTTTTAGAAGCATCTTTTATTACTGATGGAAAGGGTAATCCGATTGGTGCACGGGTGGTTGGTCATGATATAACTGTACGCAAACAAATGGAACATCAATTAATCCGTCAAAATCAGATAATATCCGGTATAGCCAACATTTTCCATAAGTCTCTGACCTCGCATACTAAAGATGAACTGGGTCAGGTATGTCTTTCAATAGCCATGAATATCACCCGAAGTAGGATCGGATTTATCGGAGAAATCAGCTCTGAGACCGGCAGACTGAACTATATTGCTGTCAGTGATCCGGAAAAGAAATTTGATAAACTCCGGAAAGTTTCTAATTTTAAGAAAAATATACCTGATAATCTTGAAATTCACGGACTTTTTGCCCGGGTACTGCGGGACAGAAAAGGATTTTTTACCAACGATCCATCCTCGCATCCGGACAGCAGGGGCACTCCTGAACTCCATCCTCAGCTTACAGCCTTTATGGGAGTGCCATTGATACGGGAAAAGAAGGTTGTTGGAATGATCGGTCTCGGCAACCGTGAAAGCGGGTATGAGTTGGAACAGCTGGAGGCTGTTCAAGCTCTGAGTCCGGCCATAGTGCAGTCTTTTTACAGCAAACAGGTGGATGCCACCCTGGCTAAGGAACAGGAGCTGCTCAGAGAGATTATTGAAAACATTCCGGTAATGCTGGTAATATGGGATCATGATCTAAAAAGTTTTACGCTTAACCGTCATACCCAGTCAGTACTGGGGTGGACCAATGAGGGTGCCAATCAGGGAAATTTTATGAGCAAAGTTTACCCTGATCCGGAGTATCGTAAAGAAGTCAGTAATTTTATGAGATCATTCTCTACTGAGTGGAGAGAGCTGAATGAAACCACCAAAAACGGAGATACTATCCCTTCTGCCTGGACAAATATTAAACTTAATAATAATACTATGATCGGCATTGGTATAGATCTGCGTGAGCAAAAGCTGGCTGAGGCTGCTTTAAAGGAAAGTGAAGAGCGTTTACGGACCCTGGTAGAGAATCTGCCTTTTGATTTCTGGGCTATGGATACTGAAGGGAAATATACAGTAATGAACCGGGCAGCAAGAGAGCTCTGGGGAGAATTTGTGGGCAAAACCCTGCAGGAGGTTTCTATTCCGGAAGAAATACGCAAACGATGGGAAGATTATCAACAGCGGGCCTTTAAAGGAAAAATCGTAAGAGGTGAGGTCACCTATGAGCTGGATGATCAACACCGGCATTTTCATACAATTACTGCTCCGGTGCGTATAGAAGGTGATGTTCGGGGAATTTTGGGAGTAAATATTGATATTACTGAACGAAAACGGGCAGAAGAACAGCTACGCAAACTTAATCAGACTCTGGAACAGCGGGTAGCTAAGCGTACTTTTGAAGTCAGGAAGCAGACGGATCAACTGCGGGCACTTGCCAGCCAGCTAAGCAAAACTGAACAGAGGGAACGCAGACGTCTGGCCAGAGTTCTTCATGATGATATTCAGCAGTATATGGTATCTGCCCAGATACAGCTGGGACATATAAAGCAGATGGTTAAATCTAAGCAGCTGAAGGAAACAGCAGAGTCTCTGGCTTCTCTTCTGCAAGAAGCATTGAATGCATCCCGATCTCTTGCAGTTGATCTCAGTCCTCCGGTGCTCTATGAAATGGGTTTGATTAAAGCTATGAAATGGCTTTCTCACCGTATGCAGGAAAAGAATCAGCTTTCTGTCAACCTTCAGACTGACAGCACAGTGGAGCCGCTTAATGAAGAAATACGGTTTCTTATCTTTGAATGTTTACGGGAGCTGCTGTTAAATGTGATCAAGCATGCAGATGTTCAGGAAGCAGAGGTTACTATCATGCGTGAAGATAAAGATAAGATAAAAATAATAGTTATGGATGCAGGTAAAGGATTTGATCCGAGAGTGATTGAAAATCGGACTACTGAGTCCCTGAGTTTCGGCCTGTTCAGTATACAGCAGCGTCTGTCTCATATCGGAGGAGATATGACCATAAAAACTGCACCCGGCAAAGGAACCCATATTACTCTTACTGTTCCGGTCTCTGAGTCAAAACTCACTGAAAAAGAAAAAATCCAGAGTAAAAAAGAAAAAAAAGAAACAGTAAAGATCAGCCTGGAACAAAAATCTGAACTGTGTCAGATACTTATAATTGATGACCATAAGATCATGCGGGAAGGTCTGGCAAAACTGCTCCAGTTCGAACCGGATATGGAGTTAGTGGGGGAAGCAGATGAGGGACCTGGAGGTATTACATTAGCCCGGAAACTGAAACCGGATATTATTATCATGGATGTTAATCTTGGCAAGATGAGCGGAATTGAAGTAACCCGGCAAATCCATGAGCAAGATCCAGATATTAAAATTATAGGTCTGTCCGTATACAGTGATAAAGAAATGGCCGAAACCATGTATGAAGCCGGAGCAGTGGCATTTTTGTCCAAATCCGGCCCCTCAGAGGAACTTATAAGCACTATTCGCAGCTGTTATAAAGATTGATTGAAATGTTTTTGTTTATTCATTTAACCCTTCTGAGAAGTTCCCGGAAAACAACTTTTAACCCAGAGTTCGCAGAGATAGACGCAAAGAATGTAAATATTTGATAAGTATAATTTTATTACTTTGCGGGCGTTTTGAGTTCTGCGTTATACTAGATTTTTTTCGATTGCGACTGCGATGCCGATCCCGATACCGAAAGTGTAGTTTAAATCAGTATGACGAGTGTCATTTTTTTATATACAGAGATCATAAGCATTGTCGCTAAACAACCCCCTTTTGTTCCCCCTTATCAGGGGGATACCCCTCCATCATTCCTCCTGTGTATAAGTCGATAAAAAAATGATTTAAATTTGTTCGGAGATATTGTTAACATATTTATATTAATCTACCATAATTCATTCTGTGGAAAAATATCCTAAAAATATACCATTTACAGCAATGGCAGCATCAACCACGTCTCTGCGAGGAGGCCTGTCTCTCAGGGCCGACGAAGCAGTCTCCTGGCGCGTCAAATGAAAATATTCGCTATAACGCTAGGAGATTGCTTCGTCACGGCGTTCCCCGCAAAGACGCCATTTAACTTTTTCGACAGTCTCGTCAGGGTGACTTTTGCAGATACAATCTAAAGATTTTTTTTCGATAGTAATTTATCTAGCCCTCAGTCAGCATTTCAGAAGCAAAAAATCCGAATATTGCCCATTGAAAAGGCCACATAAACGGGTTACTATTAATAATAAGTAAAATTTTAAACTAAAAATGAGGAGGATTATATCATGAACTATGTCCGATCAAAGCTTTTAATATGTGTACTTATTATTTCCACCGGTCTGTTTTTTTGCGGCAAATCTCCGGTGCAAGAAGAGAAAACACACTATAAAAAGAATATTAAAAGCACTCTTCAGGAAATCGATAATAAAATCTCTTCTATAAAAAAGGAATCCAAAGAAATTATTTCCGGGACCAAAGAAGAGATAAACTTAAAAATAAATCAACTGGAAGAAGCTCAGAAAACCCTGAATCAGGAATTAAATGAGTTGAAAACGATTTCCGAAGAGCAATGGGAACAGCAAAAAGCTGATATTGACAGTATTATTCAGGAAGTTAAGGAAATCGATACTCTTTCCATAATACAGACAAAAAAGACAATCAAGACACAAGATACAACAAAGACTGCATCATAAAATGAAGGAGAAGCTGAGGTGTTAAAGGTAAAAACCATTTTATGTCCTACTGATTTCAGTGAGCATTCCTGTAAAGCGGTTGAGGCTGCTGCGGAACTGTGTCAGTATTTGTCAGCAACATTACTGCTTGTTAATGTGCTGCCACCGGTACCGGCATCAACTCCTATATCTTCAACCATTCAGTCCGGACCACCGGATTATAAGGATTCCCCCAGTACAGTTGATCTGAGTATAGGTGAATATATAAAGGAATTGACTGAAGATGCAGAAAAAAAGTTAGAAGATATTAAGGAAAATAAAATAAAAAAGGATATTGAGGTAGAGATAGAAGTGCTAAATGAAGGGAGTGAAGCTGAGGAAATCAATCGGGTAGCAGAAGAAAGAGATGTAGATATGATGGTTATATCCACACATGGACAGACCGGATTGAAAGAAGTGTTTCTGGGATCTGTAGCAGAAAAAGTTATCCGGCATGCCCAAAAACCGGTTTTAACCATCCAAAGTAATGTATAGGAAAAAAATTATGAAAAAGAAATATTGCAGCATTGTTTCAAAAAACATGATTTCATGGAAGATAATGAGTATTTGTCTGTTGAGTGCTGTATATTTAATGTCCGTATCTTCTGTATGTGCTCAATATTTTGGCCGTAATAAAGTACAGTATGAAACCTTTGATTTCAAGGTTTTAAAAACTGAACATTTTAAGGTCCACTATTATCCGGATGAAGAAAAAGCAGTACAGGATGCAGCCAGAATGTTTGAGCGCTGGTATTACCGGCATTATAATATTCTGAATACCCCCTTAACCGGACATATTCCGGTTATTTTATATGCAAATCATGCTGATTTTCAGCAAACCAATACCATATCCGGTTTGGTTCCTCAGGGGACAGGTGGAGTGACAGAAGGACTGATGAATCGCATTATCCTTCCGCTTACGGGTGCATATACTGAAAATGACCATGTTATTGGTCATGAGCTGGTGCATGCATTTCATTATGATCTAATGAAGAAAAGTGCAGTGGGAATACGAGCATCGAGACAAATCCCAACCTGGTTCATCGAAGGGATGGCTGAATATATGTCTCTGGGAAGACATGATACCCATACTGCCATGTGGCTCCGGGATGCGGTTCTTCATGAAGATGTTCCCACCATAGAACAAATATCAACTGAAGCAAAATATTTTCCTTACAGATACGGACATGCTTTATGGTCTTATTTTACTGCCAGGAGAGGAAACTCTGTCATTCTTCCTTTTTACAAAAGTGTACTGGACAGTGGCTGGGTACAGGGAGTAAAGCTCTTTACCGGGTTTTCACTGGACTCATTATCCCACAACTGGCAGCGGGCAGTGCGGGCCGTATACAGACCTCACCTAAGCGGACGGCAGAAACCGGATCAGTTCAGCAATCCTGTAATCACCGGATACGGCGGAACAAATTTGTCTCCGGTGATTAGTCCGGACGGAGAAAAAATAGCATTTCTTTCAACTAAAGATATTTTTACCCTTGATCTGTTTCTGGCTGATGCTCATACAGGTGAAATCATAAAGAAACTGGCCAGTTCCAATACAGACAGCCATTTTGATGCGCTGCGGTTTATGCAGTCATCCGGGGCCTGGTCTCCGGACGGAAATAAATTTGCTTTTGTAGTATACAGAAAAGGTGATAACGGTATTGTTATAATGAATGTGCCGGAAGATGACATTCAACAGGTACTATCCTTTGAACAGCTGAACAGTGTAATGTCTCTGGATTGGTCTCCGGACGGTAATTCTCTGGTAATATCAGGAATATCGGGGGGGATATGTGATCTGTTTCTGTATAATATACAAAACGATTCTCTTTCTAAACTTACCAATGACCGTTATGCAGAACTGCAACCTGACTGGTCTCCGGATGGGAAAACGATCGTATTCTGTACGGACCGGGGACCGGAAACTAATTTTCAGGAACTAGACTACGGGAATATGCGATTGGGGTTTATGGATCTCAAGACCTGAGATATTTCAACTGTTTCCATGACAGACAATACTGTTCATACCAATCCTCATTATTCCAGAGACGGCAGTAGTGTATATTTTATTGCCAATCCGGATGGAATTGCAAATGCCTACCGGTATGAGATACACAACAAAGATTTTTACCGCGTTACTAATATAGTCACCGGCATCACAGGTCTCAGTGAATTATCACCCACGATGAGCCTGGCCGAAAATACAGAGAAAATGGTTTTTACAGCATTTAGCAATACAGAATATAATATCTACTCTATGAGTAAAGAACAGCTGGTAGGGAAAAAGTGGGAGCCGGATACCGATGCATACTGGACACATACTGCAGTAATGCCTGTATTTGCTGACGCTGAAGCGGAAAAAGAAAAACTTACAGTTATAAGAAGATCAGAACCGGGTCTGGTTTCCGGAACGGGTTTTTCCCTGAGTGATTATGATCCCCAGCTTCGTCTTCTTGCTGTCAGTCAGTCTTCCATTGGAATATCAGTGGATCGTTACGGCACTGGTATTGGAGGAGGAGTGAATTTACTGTTTTGTGATATCCTAGGGAATCATCTGGTGGGAGGAACTGCAATGATAAACGGGACCTGGAAAGACATAGGTGGACAGGTCTTTTATCAGAACCGAAAACACCGGATTAACTGGGGCGGCGTTGCAGGACATATATCCTACCGATCAGGACGGATGGCTTCTTCTCTGACCACTGTGGAAGTTGATGGTCAGAAAGTACAGGCCAGAGAACTGGAGTTGCTGTTGCAGAGAGTATATGTGGACAGGATTGTGGCTAACAGTGAATATCCGCTTTCAATGAACCGCAGGTTTGAAGGAGGGATAGGATTTACCAGAATGAGTTATGATTATGAACTGCGCAGACAACTTATATCCCTGGGCGGTTATGTACTGGAACGGGAAACCAAAGACCTGGAGAGTCCAGACCCCTTGAATTTTGTACATGCTAATCTGGGGTATGTGGGTGATTATTCCTATTTTGGTTTTACCTCACCTATGCGGGGAAGACGGTTTCATTTTGAAGTTGAGCCCACCATAGGATCTCTTCAATATATGTATGTGCTGGCAGATTACCGACAGTATCTTTTTTTGAACCCGGTTACATTTGCTTTTCGCTTTATGCATCACGGAAGATATCTGAAAGATGCTGAGGATGAACGGTTGAATCCCATGTTTCTGGGGTATAAAACCTGGGTGCGTGGTTATTCTCTGGGGTCAATTGAAATGTCGGAATGCACAGACACCAGAGATCCGGAAGAATGTCCTGAATTTGACCGTTTGATCGGATCCCGGATCGGGGTTGTTAATTTTGAGTTTAGAATACCAATCTTCGGCAATGAACAGTTCGGACTGGTGAATTTCCGGTATCTACCTGCAGATCTGGTAGCTTTTTTTGATGGAGGAGTGGCGTGGACCAAAAACAGTGATCCGGTGCTTAAAATAAAAAAAAGATCTGCAGAACGCATACCTGTATTCAGTACAGGACTGGCATTCCGGTTTAATATACTGGGGATGCTGGTTGCACAGGTGTACTATGCCTATCCTTTTCAAAGACCTGAAAAGGGTGCGCATTTCGGATTTGTTATTGCTCCGGGATGGTAGGATTATATATTTTTTCATTTAATCAAAACAGCCTGGGAAAAGGAGATATGTGTATATGGCATCAAAAAATAATTACATACAATGGTTTTCAGATCTTAATCAGGAGGATGTTAAGGAAGTGGGAGGGAAGAATGCTTCCCTGGGCGAAATGATCAGTGTTTTAAAAGAAAAAAAGATTGCCGTACCGGATGGTTTTGCCACTACAGCTCAGATGTACAGAGATTATCTGGAAGAGAACAACATTAAAGATGATATAGTGTCAGAATTGAACAAACTGAAAAAAAGCGGTAAAAATCTTGAATCTGTAGGGAAATCTATCCGCCGCCTGATAAAGAATGGTGATTTTACTGATGAGATGAAAAAAAGTATTCAGACTGCTTATAAAGAACTGAATAAAAAATACAAAGGTAATAATATAGATGTAGCGGTCCGTAGCAGCGCCACTGCAGAGGATCTGCCGGAAGCCAGTTTTGCCGGTCAGCAGGAGACCTTTTTGAATATTACCGGGTATGATGATCTTTTGGAGGCCTGTAAAAAGTGTTATGCTTCCCTGTTTACAGACCGGGCCATCAGTTACCGGAATGAAAAAGGATTTGATCATATGAAAGTGGCTCTGTCAGCAGGGGTGCAGAAAATGGTGCGGTCAGACCAGGCTGGTTCAGGAGTGATGTTCACTCTGGATACAGAAACCGGATTCCGGAAGGTGGTGGTCATCAATGCAGCTTGGGGACTGGGAGAAAATGTGGTTCAGGGATCTGTAAATCCGGATGAATATGTGGTATTCAAGCCTCTGCTGAAAGAAAAAGGGAAAGTCCCTATAGTCCGTAAGTCCATGGGAGAAAAAGAAAAGAAAATGATCTATGCCAGAGGAGGATCAAAAACCACTAAAAATGTGAATACATCCAAAGAAGAACAAAGGAGCTTTGTACTTAACGATAACGATATACTTACTCTGGCACAATGGGCTGTTCTGATAGAAGAACATTATGAAAAACCTATGGATATTGAGTGGGCCAAAGACGGCAATACTCAGGATCTTTTTATTGTCCAGGCAAGACCTGAAACTGTCCAGTCACAGAAAAAGGCAGATACACTGAAAACCTTTAAGCTGAAAGAAAAGGGAACCAGGATCATTTCCGGGATCAGCATTGGCAATGCCATTGCTTCAGGTAAAGTGCAGATAATAAAAGATCCTGACAATTTTAAACAGTTTACAAAGGATAATATTCTTGTTACCGGAATGACGGATCCGGACTGGGTGCCTATAATGAAAAAAGCATCCGGAATAATTACAGATCACGGAGGAAGAACTTCTCATGCCGCAATAGTCAGCCGGGAGCTGGGTATCCCGGCACTGGTGGGAACCAGTGAAGCCACCCATGAATTACAGGATACTCAAAAAATAACGCTCTCCTGTGCCGAAGGAGATACAGGGTATGTATATGAAGGTGAACTGGGATATGAAGCAAAAGAAATTGATGTGTCAGATATTCTTTCCACAGATACTAACATTATGATAAATATGGCCAGTCCAGCAGCAGCGTTTCGGTGGTGGCAGCTTCCCTGCGAAGGGATAGGATTGGCGCGCATGGAATTTATTATCAATAATGTAATAAAAATTCATCCTCTGGCTTTATTAAAGTTCAATGAACTGGAAGACAAGAAAGTCAAAAAAGAAATAAAAAAACTGACTGCGGGATTTGAAAAAAAGACAGATTATTTTATAACCCATCTGGCCAGGGGAATTGCAGAGATTGCATCTTCCCGCTATCCGGATCCGGTT
>Ga0180433_10004826_pt1 | contig 18687 bp, 9 predicted proteins | sample SS_ome_8_FD_132980 | JGI IMG/M metagenome (GOLD analysis project Ga0180433, IMG submission 132980) | Hypersaline lake sediment archaeal communities from the Salton Sea, California, USA - SS_1_D_1 metaG | ecosystem: Environmental > Aquatic > Non-marine Saline and Alkaline > Hypersaline > Sediment... | reverse complement strand
TGGAGTTGTCCTTGATAGTTTGTGCCGGCTGTGTGGCGCAGGCTACGGGATTTCTTCCCGGCGAGCAAGCCGGGACGGTGAGGTCGGCGCTGATCCGCGAGGCTTCCGGCATCGTGGCCAGCCGAAAGAATCCGGGCATTCTCTGGGTGCACAACGACTCCGGCGACTCCGCGCGGGTGTATGCGATTGCTACCACGGGCGAACTCCGCGGAATCTACAACATCAAACAAGCACGCTCGCGGGATTGGGAGGACATCGCCATCGGTCCCGGACCGGAAGCCGGGCAGGATTACTTATACGTTGGCGACATCGGTGACAACCGAGGCGTCCGTGACACAATAGCGGTTTATCGCGTGCCGGAACCGAGCGTAGATGTGAACGGCGCGCCGGTGCAGACCGACATTGGTCCTGCCGACTCCATCGAGCTTGTCTATCCCGATGAGCCGAAAGATGCTGAGACGCTCATGGTGGACCCTCTGACCGGAGACATTTACATTGTCACCAAGCGCGAGTTGTTCTCGCGACTCTATCGGGCGGCGCATCCTCAATCGGTTGACGAACCAATAGAAATGGAGCTTGTCGGCAGCTTGCCCTGGGGCTTTATCGTAGGGGGGGACATCTCGCCCACGGGTGACGCGGTGATTCTTCGAGGGATGTTCAATGCTTCTATGTGGGCCCGGCCGAAAGGTGAGCCGTTGTGCGAAGCGTTTCAAGGCAAAGAATTGAAGCTGCAGGTTATGAGCGAGCCGCAGGGCGAGGGAATATGTTTTGACGCCGACGGCAAAGGATATTTCACCATTGGTGAAATGATGCACCCGCCCATATACTACTTCGGTAGGTCGGTTAAATCCGGCGAGCCGGCGGACGCGAAAAGTCTTGCCGATATTGTGGGTGTCACTCACGTTGCCGGGCGATACCACCTAACGGAGAAAGATTTCCTGAATGAAGGCGCCGATCAGATTTTGGCCTTGGGCTCGCGGGTCATTAAGGTTTGGTTTTATGGCAAAAGACATGAGCGGCCGGCGAAAGTGTATCCTTACAACTCCGATTGGCCGAGGGTTGACAGTTTGGTTGAAGGCGCGCAGACGCCGTACTACAGGCGCCTATTCAACAAGCCGTTCACCAGTTACATCCTCGTGGTGACCGCTCTGGGTCGGGACGATGGCTACTGGCGAAACGGAATCAGCGAAGAGCAGAAAAAGGACGAGACGCGGCAGTTTTACGAGCTTGCCAAATACTTGTTGACCGCATACAAAGACACGGGCAAAACATTTGTCCTGCAGCACTGGGAAGGTGACTGGATGCTCCGCGGCAGCTTCGATGCGAAAGCTGCGCCGACCCGCGTGGCGACCGAGAGCATGATCGAATGGCTTAACGCAAGACAGGCAGGGGTGAACAAGGCCCGGCAGGAAATTGGTCACCACAGCGTCCGAGTGTATCATGCCGCAGAAGTGAACCGCGTGGTGCAGTCCATGCGGCAGGGCGTGCCGAACATGGTAAACAAAGTCTTGCCGCACACCGATTTGGATTTGGTTTCGTATTCAGCGTGGGATGCAGCGACGGCGCATCACCAAGATCCGCAGATGCTGCGCGACGCGCTGAACTTCATTGCTTCTCACGCGCCCGACAGCGCTGATTTCGGTGACAAGAATGTCTACATAGGCGAGTTTGGCATGCCGGAGAACCTGTATTCTGCGGAGCAAGTCCAAACGACGATTCCCAATGTGGTGCGGACCGGTCTTGATTGGGGATGCCCGTACATCATCTACTGGCAGCTATACTGCAATGAGCTGCGGGATGCGACAGCGAAACCGCCGGTCAAAAACAATGATGCCGTGCGGGGCTTCTGGCTGATCAGGCCGGACGGCTCGAAAGCGTGGACCTGGAACTATTTCTTTGACCTGCTGAATCCCCAGCAAAAGGAGGACTGAACCCATGATTTCTAAAGCCTACCGAGTTGCAGCGATAGTAGTTGTTTTTGCCTTTTCTTTCGGTGTACTCTTGCCGGTTGCCAACTGCAAAACCATGCTATACATCTCGCTGAATGGCAACGATTCCTGGTCAGGGAAATTGGCGCAGCCGAATCCGCAGGCAAGTGACGGGCCGCTACGAACGCTGGAAGGGGCGCGCGCTGCTATCCGTACAACAAAACAAGCTGGGCCGTTGCCCCACGGTGGAGTCACCGTCTATTTGCGCGGCGGTATTTACCATATCACAAAGACCTTTGAACTGAGCGATGAGGACGGCGGCACGGACGCGGCACCGATTGTATATCGCGCGCATGGGAGTGAACAAGTGCGATTGATTGGCGGCAAGGAAATCAGCGGATTTGGACCGATTGCCGACGAGACTGTACGTAAGCGAATCGATGCGAAATGTCGCGACAAGATACAGCAGGTGGATCTGAAGGCTCAGGGTGTCACGGACTTCGGGCGGCTGACACCTCGCGGATTTGGCCGGCGCACCTATCCGGCCGCGCTGGAGCTTTTCTTTGATGGAAAACCGATGCAGTTAGCCCGCTGGCCGAATCGCGGCTGGGCCAACACCGCCTCCGTTCCGGCCGGACCGCAAGGCGGCAAATTCACCTATGAAGATGACCGTCCGCAACGCTGGGCAAAAGCAGATGACATCTGGCTGCATGGCTACTGGACGCAGGATTGGGCCGATTCGTACGTAAGCGTGAAATCCATAGACACCGATGCGCGAGAGATTGTAACCAGAGAGCCGCATGGTGTGTACGGATACAAGGCGGGCAAACGCTACTATGCGCTGAACTTGTTGGAGGAGCTGGATGAGCCCGGCGAATGGTACCTCGACCGCACGAGCGGTATGTTGTATTTCTGGCCGCCCAAGCCGCTTGCGGACGGTGAAGTCTTCGTTTCAATTCTGCAAGAGCCGGTGATATCGCTCAAGAACGCGGCGCACATCACCTTGCAGGGCCTGACTATTGAGTTTGTACGGGGCAATGCTATCGAAATAGCCGGCGGCAACAATAATGCTATTGTGGGTTGCAGCTTGTGCAACATCGGCAACGTTGCGGTAACGATTGATGGCGGGACCAGAAACGGTGTTCGCGGCTGCGAAATCTACGAGGCCGGTGACGGCGGAATCCGCCTGGCCGGCGGTGACCGCAAGATGCTCACGCCCGCGGAGAATTATGCCCTGAATAATCACATTCATCACTACAGCCGATGGGTACGAACCTATCGGCCGGCCATTGGGGTCAGCGGCGTGGGAAACCGGGCAGCCCATAATCTCATCCACGATGGACCTCATACGGCGATGCTGTTCGGCGGCAACGAGCATCTGCTGGAATTCAACGAGGTGTACGATGTCTGCCGAGAGACGGGCGACGTGGGTGCGTTCTACACCGGACGCGATTGGACCACGCGCGGGAGCGTCATTCGCCACAATTACTTCCATGATATTCATGGGCCGTACACCCATGGTGCGATGGCGGTCTATCTGGATGATGCTGCCAGCGGCACGACAATCTTCGGCAACATCTTCTATAGAGCCAGCCATGCCGTGTTCATCGGAGGCGGTCGCGACAACGTCGTCGAAAACAATGTCTTTGTGGAGTGCGACCCGGCGGTGCACATTGATGCACGCGGCCTGGGCTGGGCGAAGAAGCACATCGCCAAGGGCGGGGGCTGGCACATGTATAGAAAACTGCAGGCGGTCAATTTTGACAAGCCGCCTTATAGCCGGCGCTATCCCAAGCTGGCCACAATTCTTCAAGATGACCCTGCCGTGCCGAAGGGCAATGTTGTCATGCGGAATATTTGCTCCGGCGGTAGATGGCTGGAGCTGCAAGGCGTGGACCGCGAGCTGGTCACCATGAAGGACAATCTGGTCAAGGGCGATCCGGGCTTTGTAAACCGCGCTGGGCTGGATTTTCGGCTAAAACCGGGTTCTGCCGCTCATGCACTTGGCTTCGAGCCGATTCCTGTGGACGAGATTGGCCTGACGGCGGATTTGGCTTCGTGTTTGGAAAACGAGCAATAGACACAGCGCTCGTGCATCGTGCAGGCCCCACGGTTCCGGCGGCAAAATGGGGGCTCGCAAGAGCTATGGGCAGATAACACTCGGTTTGCAAGCAATCCGTGCTAAAGTGAGTCCACAAATCTGCCGATTTTTCAATGTGTGTAGATACCGGCATATTGTGCGAGGTAGCGATGGACAAGATACAAGAGAAAAGACGAGAAGACAGGTTGCCTTACGAATGGCCTGTCTGGTTTGGTGAAAACTTCACGCAAGCGATGTCGCAAGGCTTGATGGTTGATATTGCCAGCGGAGGCATCGCGTTCACCTGCGAAAATAATGAGAGTTGTCCGCATCAGGGCCAACGCTTAGTCACGCGTTTTAGTATCCCTCGTTTTGACGCAGATGACAGCTCCGGTGTAACCAGTATTACGCGGGCAGGAACGGTCCGCCGGCTCGAGTACGTCAGTGCCGCGGTATGTCGCGTTGCGATCCAGTTTGATGAACCGCTGTCCCTAAAGCCCTGTGAGCTGGCCGGCGTACAGTCGATGCAATGGGACGGCCGGTCGGCCTAACCAGCCCTCAGCCGCCCGACTTGTGTCTCGTGATTCGCCGCCTTCTTGCCGCGGTATGCGATACGCACCGTGGGCCGCGGACCATGCACTCCTGCTCCTGTCTCTACCAGGAGCGGCAAGAATCCCGGCAGATCGTTGCTTCGCTTTAGGGACCACGCTTCATGCTTGGCGGAACTGTTGTCTTTTGTGGCCCGTCGATGCGGGCGGTCTCCAGTTTCTTGGGAGGAATTTCTCAAGATGAAGCCGATGTCTGGCCGACGGTATGTACATATGGTAAAAGGTTACTCCGCACCTGCGACTGGTATGCCAGAACGGGGTCTGCCGATCAGGATCTGCGTCGGCGAGGTTGTATCTGCGCATTGCGTGCTCTCTATCTTGACCAATTTGAAGTAGATTCAGGAACAGATGTAAGCTGGAGAAAAATAGGTTCGATGGTTGATAGCGTTCGCGGGTTAATTAACGGACAGTGGAACGTGATTCGCTTGAACGCATCAGCGTGCGTAGCATACAGAAGCGATTTTTTGCCTTGAACGCTTAGTGTTTGACCATATAATCGGTGCAGACAATGGGACAGAAGTCACGGATGTGCGGCTATCTGGAACGTTGGCAGGTTTTGGCTTGACGGGCAGAGCAATGGCTTTTTTGCTGGCATCGTAGCTCTGACGAATAGCCGAGGATGGAGCGCGTTATGGGGCAAGGAATGCAGGTTGGGGAGGCGGTTGGTGAACGGCCGGCTAAGACAATAGCAGTTCGCCGCGGAGCGGCCGGTAGTAGGCGGAAGCCATCGTTCATTCTTGGTAACGTTCTTGTCGACAGCGGCACTCGAGGTGCCGGCTTCGCTTATCCGTTTTCCACCTTGCGAGCTGATGTAGGGAAGGGCCAGGAGGTCGTAATCCGGGTTGTAGATGTACTCGGCTCCGTTACGGTTCTGCTGTTAGCTATGCCCGCAATGCTGGCAGTCACCTTGTTGATCAAAATGTTCTCTCCGGGTCCCGTCTTGTACAAACAGAGAAGGGTCGGCAGGCACGGAAGTCTATTTACTTTGTATAAGTTTCGCACGATGATCAATAATGCCGAAGAGCACACCGGTCCCGTTTGGGCTTCCAGGGATGATTGTCGGGTGACGCCTATCGGCAGAGTTTTGCGACAAACGAGGTTAGATGAACTGCCCCAATTGTTCAACGTTCTAAGGGGGGATATGAGTTTAGTGGGACCTCGGCCTGAACGCCCTTATTTCGTGCAGCGGCACAAAGCCCTGCAGGGAGCAAGATTGGCTGTCAGGCCCGGACTGACTGGGCTGGCTCAGATAAGGAGCTTTTACAACTTAAGGCCTGAGCACAAGATAAAGTACGATTATCTTTATATTCAGAGAAGGTCCGTCTTTCTGAACCTGTACCTACTATTGCAGACTGTTCCTGTAGTCTTTGGCAAGAAGGGCTGGTAATCGTTGCTTCCGGGCGCCCCTCAACGTGTCCGGTTAACGTAGAGCCCCACTGTCTGTGGCCGCATAGGCGAACAAGAGGTAGCGTGCCTGCTCACCGAACCGGGAACGGACATATCGCTCGCGTAAAGGCCACATAATCTGCGGGAGAGAAGGTTCGGCCGTCTTTGAGTTCACCGGCTACCGTCAGTTCCGCCATGCCTCGCGGAGGGACATGCTGGACGATCTCATCTACGCTGAAGAAGGCAACGATCTTTAACCTATCGGTCTGGCCACCCAACATTCGCTGGGAGAACGCCGCTATCCCGCCCGGATATAACATCAAGGGCTGGTCCTTTACGTCGCTACTTCTTATCCCGTACGGCATCGTAACGATAGCCGCCACGTGCCGGGAATATCTATGTCTGATGATTGTGGGGATGTACCGCAAATCAACGATGAGCGGAGGTAACTCTGTAGTAGTAACATCCACACTTGCTGTTGTTTGCGGTGTTTCATCACCAGAAATAGTCACGGAGTTGCTTATCGTAGTATTCGGTTCTGTATCTTGGTTTACCTGTACAGTCAGGGCGAAGCAGCCACTCTCGCCGGCCAACAGCAACGGAACGGACCAAGTATATGTGTGTTCATTGGGGTCATAGTGTCCAATATCTCCGTCTCCATCGGCGGTCACGAAGGTTACCTCATCCGGGAGGGTGTCGACGATGGATACATTGGATACGGCATGGGTGTTATCGTTGTTGTCGAAGCACACAGCGTATGTGATAGTTTCACCAATATTGACGTAATGGTCCGGATCGTTGGGGTCGGCATCCATCCCATCCCCAATAAGGCTCTTGCTCAGGTTAAGAGCCTGATACGTGTATTGTTTGACGACCGCCGTAGCGCTGGCGGTGCTCGCTGGGGTGTCCTCACTCTCGATCGTAGCTATATTGATGATGGTTGTACCGGGGGGTGTAGCTTGTTTGACTTTCACGACCAGGTCCAAGCAGGCGCTGGCTGCCGGCGCCAAAGACGGAATAAACCATGTGTACGTGTGCGTAGAGGGGTTATAGTCGCCTATGTCTCCGTCGCCATCGGCCGTTACGAAATCGACTTCGTTCGCAAGAGCATCAACAATGAATATGTTGGTGAGCGGGTCGTTGCTGTCGTTGTTCTGGAAGCAAAGGTGGTACGTGATGTTTTCGCCTGCACCAACGTAGTGTGTAGGATCCGTGTCGTTCTGGTCAGCGGTATCGCCGGCGATGGTTTTGGTCAAGCTAAGCGGATTATACTCCAGATCTCTTATGGGGATGACCAAGCCGGTAGGATCTCCCTGTACGTCCAGACAATCAATATCATAAAGTAAAGGTGAATAGACCATGACCTGGTCGTTTTCAATGTCCATGTTCTTGCCTGTGGAGAAGTAGACATTGCCGGTGGCTTGATCCACTGCGATCCCCATGACGCCCTTGACAGGGTCCACTTCTATCGCTGTCTCCAGGTCCGTTGCCAGGTTGTATTGGCCGAGGTAGTTATTACCTACGTAACCACCTCCGTAATAGACGTACCCCCGCTCCGGATCGACCGCCACACTAATCGCTTGGCGCTGTACGCAAATGGTCCTGACCAGCGACCAATCCGCTGTACTGTACACGTTGATCTGTTCGATGTAGTTGGCAGCGTACAGAAGGTCATTTGTTTCATCCAGCGCGATGCCAAGGGGACTGGCCCCCTCCAATGTGAAGGGCGAGCCTGGCACGGGCGTGAGAGTGGCTGTAGAGGCATCCCAACTGTAGGCATAAAGTGCGTCCTCATATCGGTCGACACAGTACAATAATTTCTTGTCGTGGTCGTAGACAATGCCCGCAAGGTTCTCGGCACCGGGGGCGATTGTTGTGCCCCGATCCTTCATGGTTCGGGCATCGAGCAACTGAATCACGTTTGAGTACTCATACGTCACAAATAGATACTCACTGTCCGCATCTAATGCTAATCCCACGGCGCCCCCCATGTAGCTGGGTACATAGTGCTCAGCCTGGAAAGCCAACGAACCGTCGGGCTGAATGCCATAGGCGTGAATCGGCGTGGGGTCAGTGTTGATGTTAGCAATCATGTACACGGACTTTGCCATTCCGTCAGCCGACATAATTGATAATATCGTAACGGCCGACACGATCATCAAAGAAGTGCTGATTCTGAAGAACTTTTTTGTTTTGTGGGTGCTCATGCCTAAACCTCTTCAAAAATGCAATGGAGTGATTTCGGATTTTTCCCTACTCGTTCCCCTCTTGGGAAGCTGGATAGTTCAATCGTGGTGGATGACAACCTGTCAGAGGCAGAATAAAGGGTTTTCCACCACACCTCCTCATTTGGATTAACTATACAAGATTTGTTTAGGTTTGTCAAGAAAAAACAGGCGCACCTGTGTCACATTTCTCTTGACAAATCTCCACAAATTCTGTATAAATTAGCATTGAGAAGGTGTGGTGGAGATTGCTGGTTTTCTCGCGTAGCTTCCTTGCCGCCACATTGTAACCTGTAGGGCTTCTGGAAACTTGTGGGCAGCGGGAAGAAATCTCGAATCATTGCATCGATATGAAAATCAAGCCTTTTCTTGGGATTATTGCATGCATGGATTCGTGGCAAACACGTCCAGGCATGAAAGAAGACGGGCAGTTCCGTTGTCCGCCGCCGGACAGAAGGTCCGGTTTTTGTGTTGAGTTCATCTGCAGGATAGTTTTTCGTCCGAGAACGCTCGTTTTTCGGACGATCGGGTCGGTTCTTTGTGTTTCAGCGCAGTTATTGCGAGAAACTGATAAGCAGGGCGGCACGAACTACCGAAATACAATGGGTTTAGCTTTTCCTGTATCACAGGTATAACTGCGATTGGGAAGCCTGATTTTCATTAGGAACCTGCCAACAACGGACAGGTACCGATTATCAACATCTGCTTGCAGCGAGCGATATGAGGATAATAGCGATTGCGAATCAAAAAGGTGGGTGTGGAAAGACAACCACCGCTGTGAACCTCGCAGCCGCTCTTGTTCAAGGCGGCGTGCGCGTTCTCTTGGTTGACTTGGACCCTCAAGGACACGCCACCATCGGACTCGGCCAGGACCCTGATAGTTGCTCGATTACCGTCTATCAAGCCCTGGTGAACAGGCTGATGCCGCTGTCCAGAGTCATTGTCAAAACGGGTATCGAGGGGCTCGACCTTGCACCAAGCAATATCTTGCTTGCCAGGGCCGAGCTTGAGCTGTCTATGCCATCAGGGGGAGCACACCAGTTGGGTGCCAAGCTGAAAATGGTGAGCGACCGGTATGATATATGTCTCATCGACTGTCCTCCCTCTTTAGGTATGCTCACGCTCAATGCCCTTGTGGCCAGCACGGAGATTCTTGTACCGGTGCAAGTGCACTATTACCCCCTCGAAGGCCTAAGACGATTACTGGAGACCATCGAGCTCACCACGCGGCGTATACCGTCTTGTCGAGCGAATATTTTGGGATTACTGCTGACCTTTGTTGAAGGTAACAGAAGATACAGCAACCAGGTTGCCGAAACGCTAAGAGAGTTCTTCGGTCGTTTAGTATTTGACACAGTCATCCATCGTAATATCAGTCTGACGGAAGCGCCAAGCACGGGCGAACCGGTTTTGACTTTTGCGCCGAATAGCGTCGGCGCTGTTGACTATCGAGCCTTAGCGCGGGAGATAGCCGACGCCAAGCGCCAAGAAGAGGCAAGACCTCCGAAAGAGGCTCTGGACATGTTCAACGCGATGCGGGGTCTGCCGGAAGCTCGTCTCGAGCCGCCATCGACAGAGGCACCCGTACCACCGGCGGTTCGTCGAGTGCATTCAACCGAGCGTGGGGCCCGGCCAGAACCCTTAGAGCACGAGGTCCAGCCTGCTAAAGAAGCTGAAACCGCGCCTCGGGTCCGGCCGGCTTACAGGCGGCAGGAGGTTGTCAGCAAAGCAGGCGGTACTCAGGACACCTTGGTGAGCGATTCTTCCGGCAAGCCCAGAAGAAGAAAGACCAGTATCCTTTTGATCTTCTTGATATTCGTAGGTATCGGCGCAATCATCTATTATTATGCCTTTAGAAGGAGCAGCAAACCGCCGATAGCCAGCGCGGAAAGCGTGATGACGCAGGAAGATACGCCGGTGTTGGTTACATTGCAAGCCAGCGACCCGAGCGGCCGAGATCTGAGCTTCCGTGTGGTTGAAGCTCCCGCACACGGGAGCTTAAGTGGCACAGCGCCGGAACTCACGTACAGCCCGGACCCGAATTACAGTGGCCAGGATAGTTTCAGCTTTGTTGCCGACAATGGGCTGGCAAGTAGTAAGCCGGAAGTGATATCGATTTCGGTATCGGCGGTAAATGATGCACCCGTCGCCCATTCACAGTCCGTCGTAGTGAAGGAAAGCGCACCTACTTCCATTGTGCTGACCGGCAGCGACCCGGACCAGGATTCACTCAGGTTTGTCATTGGCACGGAACCCCTCCACCAAGCACTCCAGCTCGATCCCGATTTTCAGACAACGGGCAAGCTCACCTGCTCGCCAGAGCCTGGTTTTGTTGGACAAGATAGCTTCACGTTCAAAGTGACCGATGGCGTAGTGGAAAGTAATCCCGCATCTGTATCGATCGAAGTGAGTCCCAATCGTGCCCCGGTGGCCGCCTCGGAATCGACCAGTACGCAGGAAGACACCCCGGTTGAGATTACCTTAGCAGCTAAGGATGTGGATGCCGATGTATTGACTTACGCGGTGACCGAAGCTCCATCGCACGGGACGCTGGCCGGGGAGGCGCCCTGGCTTACGTACATCCCGGATTCGGGTTTTCATGGGCAAGATGAGTTTACCTTCGAGGTCAGCGATGGAGCCGTGAGTAGCGAGCCGGCGGTTATCTCGATCTCGGTGGCAGCAGTCAACGATGTGCCCACGGCGAATTCGGCGTCTGTCACGACGAAAGAAAATGAGCCTGTCACTATCGTACTCACGGGCATGGATACAGATGAGGAGTCCATCCGCTTTGCCATTTGCACCGAACCAAAGCACCACACACTCGCAATCGATCCGAATTTCGAGACGACGGGCAGACTTACGTGCACGCCCGAGCCGGGCTTTGCAGGTGAAGATAGCTTCACTTTCAAAGTGACCGATGGTGCCTCGGAGAGCAGTCCGGCGGCGGTGAAGATAATGGTGAACCGGAACCGGCCGCCGGTCGCACTTTCTCAGTCGGTGACTACCGCTGAGGATACACCGGTCGAAATTACATTAGCGGGTGAGGATGCAGATGCGGATGAGCTGGCCTACAGTGTGATACAGGCGCCGTCGCACGGCGAGTTGACCGGTGAGGCTCCTATTCTTACATACGCCCCTCATGCGCAGTTTCATGGGGCGGATAGCTTCGTTTTTAAGGCGCATAACGGCACTGAGGAAAGCACTTTCGCAACCGTATCAATCACGGTGACTTCGGTGAACGATCCACCGGTCCCCGAGGATATACGTGTAACCACCGAGGAAGATACATCAGTCACGATTGAGGTGCCCCGCAAAGGTATTGACCCCGATGGTGACAAGGTTTTCGTTACCGATGTCTCACAGGGAATCCATGGCGCTGTCACCATCAACGCCGACGGGACGCTGATGTATAGTCCCCGTGCTAACTTTTGTGGTACGGACACATTCACCTATACTCTGGAGGACGACAAGGGTGGCTCCGGCACGGCAACGGTGGGCGTGACGATCACGGCGGTCAATGATAGTCCGGTCATCACTTCGAAGCCTGAACGTGCAGCTATCATGGATGCTCTGTACGAATATGAGGTCCAAGCTCAGGATCCCGATGCAGGCGATACGTTAGCCTATTCTTTGTTGGAAGGACCGGAGGGCATGTCCATAGACCCGGCGACCGGCGTGCTACGGTGGAAACCCACTGACGGCCAGAGTGGGTTTCATCGGGTGGAAGTCAAAGTCACCGATAATTACAGTCCTGCCGCGTCCGACACGCAAGCGTTCGAGGTTATCGTGAATCCATCCAGACGCCTCGTGGCCAGTCAAGTCTTCCATCGAGGGGCCGGAAAAGAATTCTCTCCTCTCGACAACATCTCTATCGTCCGGGACAGCGATGATAATAGGCTCCCGACAGTTCCCGGTTCCATCACGTTGTACGAATTCTCGGATGTCTTTCTTTTAGCGGACGCAGAAATTCAGTCGGTGGTGGTCTGTGTTGAGCACTTTGAGCAGCAGAGCTTTCCTCACGGCAAGCTCCAGTGGTCCATCGGGCAGGGTTGGCCGGACAATCCGGAGGTCTGGGTCTCGATAAATGCGCCGATACGTGAAGGAGAAAGGACGGAAGCGGTTGACTCCTGGGACGTTACGAGCCTTGTTGATACGCCCGCAAAGCTCCGATCTCTTCAGTTGTGCGTCCAGAACGATGATGAGGCAGGCAGGAGAAATGCCTTTGTAGATAACGCGTACGTGGTTGTTGAATGGCGTTAGACAACGCAACACGCGGGATTCTAAAGAGCCGGCCGTCTTATCCCGAATGGTCATATTTCTTGACGGATGGGTCGCCAAACGCCTGCGTCTTATCTGCTAATCGAGTCTGATAGTTGTCTTGATGACCGCACGTTTTGCGCCCTTAGAATTCGTATGTGAGCTCGAGGTAGAAGATCTTGTTGTCCCCCAAACCCGGGGAAAACAAATTGCCGCTTTCCAAGTTCTCATATCGCAGGCCTGTTTTCACTCGCCACTCATCAGAGTGGAAATACGTTAAGTCCAATCCGAGTATGTCTCTTCGCTGGCGAGATTGCGAAGATATCCCCCGTTTTTCTCTGTCATAGTCCAGACCCAGGATGAGGTCCTCGGTCACGTAGTGCGTGAGTCGTACGAACAAGTCGCGGGCATTTGTGCCCATATGGTGACCAATGATCCTGTCTTCATACGTATAGCCTGATTGGTAGATACTGTGCGTATAGAAGACGTCCGGGTCATCGGGGACATGATTGTCGGCATACTCAATTCGCAAGTCCGTTTTTCCCGTGCGCAAAATGTCATTAAACTGGATACCTAATAGCTTGCCCCAGTTACTCGGTATGCTTCCAGCTTCATCTTCGCCGGCGAAGTCCCCATACAGCTTGACGGACCTTACCGGTAGCTCGGGGCCGAGCGGAAGAAGCACGGAGACATCCACGCCGGCCAACTGGTTGTTCGCTTCTTGTTCCCTTCCTGGCCGCCACATTTTCAGATAGTCCACCAGATCGAAGCTTGGCATTCCTGAGCCGCCGAACATAATGACCCTGGACGCACCCACTTCGACCGCAGGATGCGGCTTGAAATGAAACCTCGCGCCCGTCAGTTTTGCCTCCGGGACGACTCTGTCGTTTTCCAGTTCTGTCAGGAACCACACCACCTTGCACGGCCCCAGATTACGCAGGATCCAGGGCAGTTGAATGGGGCCAGGAGTAGAGATCTTGACCATCCTGAATGGCTCTGCGTTATTACTCATGATGAGCGAGCCCTGGTAGCCGGGACCCCACCAAAGCGAATCCCTCCCTAATTCGACCTCTGCAATTCCCAGAGCTACTTTTCCATAGCCTTCAATTAGGACAATGTCTTCGTCTGAGTCCCACGAAGAAGCCGCAAATTCCGGATGAAAATAAAAGGCTGTGTTGCCGAAGAATTTCATTCGGGAGGTGAATCCGGCTCTGTAGTTCGAGCGTTTCTCGAAGGTATCTCCCCGCATATTTTCCAGGTCGGGCTTGGTATCCGCATAAATGTACTTAACGTACGGATCTTCCACCGGCTTGATGAAGCTATTATGTGCTTGCCCCTCGACAACACCCATCGCGATCAGCTCGGGCCTGAATTCCGCTTGCAGCCTATCAAGGATAGACAGAATGATACCATTCTTGTCGTTGCGGTCCTGTGTTTTTTCCACTGCTTCGGCGATATGCCTGGCCATTTCGAAGCGGGAGAGCGGCTTGGTGGTCATCATGGAGCTGTCGACGAGCCCTTGGCCAATGAGTTTGTCAATGGCGTCATAGCTCCAGTGACCCAGTGGTACATTGGTGGAAACAAAAGCAGAGCATAAAACGGCAACACTGGTTACCAATACCGACGTAAGAATTTGTTGCATAGCAGGGGAATTTTATAAGAGTGGCGAAGCCATCGCAATCAAAACTTGCGCCGTACGTACCACAACACCGAACGACAAGATGCGGTCGTTGTTCATAAAGCAATGCAGCGCCGTGTATGAAGCGTCCGATATTTCTACTTTCGTCCTATAAAAAAGTTTTGATTCATCTGAGATTGCTTTCCGTGTCGAATAAATGGGTGATATGAGCCTGTTTATGGTTGTCCGATACCCGAGTTTTTGTGCAAGCGCGTCAACCGAAAAAATTTTGTCATAGAACGGCCGCTCGATGCCGTTGATCGCGTCAACCATGGCGTTTGGCGCGAGGCACCGTTTGATTTGTGTGTCTCTGCTGTCCGACCTGGGTATTTCTTGATCGATGTAGCATCAAAATATGTTGACAGCAGACAAGAGCGTTAGTATATTCTCCACCTGCAATGTCAAAAGCGGATGTGGTTTTGTTGCCGCCGATAAGATGGGTTGAGTGAATATGCATACAGTAAGTTGTGTCTTGTTTCTCTGGAGTAAGAATTGAAAGCGGCACAGTCTGGTGTTGCGAAGGAGCGTAGTATGAGACCGCGATTGTTTTTGAAGGAATGCAAGTCGGGAGCTTGGCGGGATATCAGGTTAGTCCTGGCGCACAAAAAGATGTGGTGCTGTTCTGAACTGCCGCGTTTGCTTAGTAGCGGTTGGCGAGGCAAGTCGATGCTTGTGTGTGTGGCCGTGCTGGTGCTGGCAAGTTCGCCATTGCCGGCGGATCAGAATCTTGCCTCGATGTTCTCCCAGATCAGCGCAGCAAATCAGACTCGTACACAAAGCGAGTTTGCAGCCCGTCTGGCACAGAGATTAGGTTTGGGTGAGAACCTAACCGGTCAGGAAGCGGTTTCACGTCTGACCAATTTGGGAATCGAGCCGGAGAGTGGTTGGCAGCCGGAAGGACAAGTCACTGAGCAATTCCTGACCGAGGTGCGCGCCGCCACCGAGAAAGCCGCGGAGAAAGGCCTCGTTTCCGCAGGGCGGACCGCCGAGCCAATCAAACCGGAAATGGCGCAGCAATTGGCCGAGTGGTCGGCACAACAGCAGGAAAAAGAAATTGCCCCTGTCGCAAAGCCGCGGGAACCCAAGGAACAAGCGGAGGCCGAGCAAAGGTTGTCCGCTATTGAGCAATTGCTTGCGGGCAAGAGTCCCGGCGTTGTATCGAAGGAGTTGACACAGTTTGGGTACGGTCTTTTTCGCAAGCCGGTCTCGACCTTCGCACCTGTGACCAATGTGCCGGTGGGTCCGGATTATGCTGTCGGGCCTGGGGACAGCTTCACGGTGACTCTCTGGGGCAGGATCAATGCGCAATATCACGTAACCGTGAATCGCAATGGAGAAATCAACTTGCCCGAGGTGGGCGTGTTGAAAGTCTGGGGTATGCGATTCGATAAACTGCAAGATTATCTTGAGCACGAGTTCTCCCGAAAGCATACGGATTTCAAGATGGCTGTCACCATGGACAGGCTCCGAACGATCACCGTGTATGTTGTCGGGGAGGCGCAGACGCCCGGCAGTTACTCGCTCAGTTCACTCTCAACCGTAATAAACGCTCTGTTTGCGGCGGGAGGTCCGACGAAACGTGGAACGCTCAGGGGCATTCGGCTGACGCGGAATGATGGGACCTCCGCAACCATTGATCTTTATGAGTTCCTTTTGGGTGGAGACAAAAGCAAAGACATCCGGCTGCAAGATGGAGATACCGTGTTTGTACCGTTGATCGGGCCGGTCGTCGGAGTGGCAGGCAATGTCAAGCGCCCGGCAATCTATGAAATGTCGGCGCCAATGACGCTCGCCGATGTGCTGGACCTGGCGGGGGGGGTCACGTATGCAGGATGGCTGCAACGCGTGCAGCTTGAGCGAGTCCAAGAGCATGAGAGACGCATCATAGAGGATTTTGACATATCCGAAGAGGACGAGCTCGGCAAGAAGACGAAACCCTCAAGAGTCCTGATACAGGACGGGGACCTTGTCAAAGTCTTCCCGATCTTGCCGCTGGAGCAAAACGTCGTCTATCTCGAGGGACACGTTGTTAGGCCCGGCAAATATGAGCTCAAACATGGGATGCGACTGGGCGATATACTTGACTCGTACGAGATCTTGCAGCCCCAGCCTAACTTGGAGTATGCCGAGATCGAAAGGCTGGTTGAACCTGATTACCATCCGACGGTTATTCCGTTCAACCTGGGCAAGCTGCTCGAAGGAGATGAGTCGGAGAACATCACGTTGGCGCGCTTCGATGTTATTCGCGTTTTCCGCTGGGACGAACGGATCAGCAGAGAAGTCACTATCTCCGGCATGGTCTACCGGCCTGACAAGTATCGCCTTGTCCCCGATATGAGAGTGAGCGACCTGATCGACGTGGCCGGCGGCCTGCGGAAAAATGCGTATCTGGAGAACGCTGAGATCTCTCGCAGACATGTAAGTCAGGTCGGTATGCGAACCGAGAAAATTGATATCGATCTTCAAAAGGCGTTGGCCGGCGATCGTACACACAATCTTGCCCTCAAGGATTATGACCACTTGGTGGTCCGGCCGATACCGGAACTCGAGTTTGACCGAGCAGCCACCATATCCGGAGAGGTCAGGTTCCCAGGCACGTACCCGATACGCAGGGGCGAGACTCTCAGCTCACTCCTGGAAAGAGCAGGGGGATATACGGAACGGGCATACCTCAGAGGTGCCGTGTTCACCCGACAGAGCGCAAAGGTTGTACAGCAGCAGAGGATGGACGAGCTTATCCAAGAGATAGAAGAAACGATTTTGGTCAATGCCGACCGAGCCGTGGGCGGCGCTTTGGACGAGGAGACAGTGAAAGCGCAGGAGCTTCGGCTGCAAGCCAAGCGAGAGCTTCTCGGCAAACTCCGGGCTGCCAAAATAGACGGGCGAGTGGTCATAAGGTTGGCTTCGCCCGTGGAGTTCAAGGGCTCAAAATACGATTTAGAGCTCGAAGATGGAGACGAGTTGACCGTTCCTCAAGAGCCGGGCACCGTCAACGTCGTCGGAGAGGTGTTCAATCCGACGGCGCTGCTCTACGAAGACGGCAGAACCGTGAACTACTATCTGCAGAAGGTCGGGGGCATGACGGAGGATGCCAACAAGAAGCAACTGAGCATTGTCCGGGCCGATGGGTCGGTTGTCAGTAACGCTCAAAAGACAGCGACCAAGGTGGCGTGGGACCCCAGTCACAACCAATGGGTATTTGGAAGCTTCATGAATACTACATTGAATCCTGGCGACACAATTGTCGTGCCCAGGAAAATGGACAAATTCTTCTGGCTGAAAACCACCAAGGACATCTCGCAGATCTTGTTCAACGCCGCGCTGGCCACCGGTGTAGTACTTGCGTTGTAGTCGCCGAAAGCAAGATTTCGAGGTGGAGCGAAAAGCCAAGTCGCAACAGCTAATGCAGCGCTGATGCGCTCCACACGCTTGTTGTGTCCGCACGGCAAGAATGACAGCCGAGACTGGGAGTGTTGGGACTCGAACCCAAGACCTACGGCTTAAAAGGTCTTAAAGGGGCTTGTAAGTCCTTGTCTTTCCTACGCTTATATGCGTTTTTTTTACGTCAGGAACGATTATACAACCGGAGTATAGCGGGTGCGCTCTGCCAACATAGCCGCAACACAAACAAGAATGACGTAAAAATGACGTATGAGACCGGTCGGAACTGACAACTGACAACCGATGAGAGACGGGCTTGAAAGTTGCAATCGCAGCAGATGAGCAGGATCACGGGCAGGTGCAGGCATTGTTCGAACACATCCAGGGCAGTTGTAAGACATTGGACGTGAAGACGGACCGGCGGGGCGGAATCTTCCAGCTTGTTTTCACGGCGAAGCGAACTGCCGACCCTGTCGATTGCGTCTGCGATATGCTCCGGCAGATCACGGGCGTAGATATTCGCAAGACCCGCCGGAAAGGAACCATCACACCCATCCGTCACGCTGCTATGTACCTGTTGTGTCGGCGGTATGGCTACTCCTACGACAAGGCGGCCAGGGCGATGGGGCTGAAATCTCACGTCTCGGCATACAAGGTGTGCCGGAAAATGCAGGGCCAAAACGTGCAGGGCAACCTGGAGCAAGTTACACGCAGATTATTGCGGGGATAACCCCATAAAAAACTTTTGAGGAAAGGCAGCATAGACCGATTTCGAACCGGCGCGTTTTTTTTGGCGAAATTCCGGGGCGGGGGGCCCCCTATGAAAAAGACAATTCAAGATATGAGCAAGTTGGACTTGCGGATCCCGCTGATAGATGAGCTGGTTGCCGAGACGGACCCCGCTGAGCGCCCGCTATGGACCTGTCCTGCATGTGGAAAACAATTCCGTCCATCGCCCAGCCGCTTCAGGCGGGGAGAGAGCCGCTGCAACTCCTGCCGACCGAAAGGTAATGTCAGAGCCCAGCAGCACCGCTACTACCAGCGGCGTAAACGGAAATTACAGCGCGGGCATAGGCAAGTGTAGGTGTACGAAGCGTCCTGGGCAACACCCGCTCTGTAGGATTTTGCCGTAGGTGCCGAAGTT
>Ga0180433_10004823_pt1 | contig 18692 bp, 16 predicted proteins | sample SS_ome_8_FD_132980 | JGI IMG/M metagenome (GOLD analysis project Ga0180433, IMG submission 132980) | Hypersaline lake sediment archaeal communities from the Salton Sea, California, USA - SS_1_D_1 metaG | ecosystem: Environmental > Aquatic > Non-marine Saline and Alkaline > Hypersaline >... | reverse complement strand
GAGGTGTACCGCTACTATTGCCACAACCCGGCCTGCAAGTACAAGACGTTCACCAATCTGCCGCCGAATCTGATCCCGCATTCGAAGTGGACGCTCCAGCATCACCTGGCGGCGTTGCAGACCTACGAGTGGTCGCACAGCGTATACCGCTGTACCGGCCAGATGCTGGGGGTGAGCAAGATGACGGCCTACCGCTGGGTGAGTGCTTTCGGCCATCAGTTGCTGCCGGTGGCCGCTCTCTTCGGCGTGGTGCGTTCCAGCGGTGTAGTGGGCGTGGACGAGAAGTACGTGCTGGTGCCCAAGAACGACAAACCAGAGGGGGAGATGAGTCGCTGGATGTACGTCTACTTCGCCGTGGATTGTTACACCTATGATTTGCTGCACATCGACATCTACCCCTACAACACCAAGCACAGCGCCACCGCCTTCTTGCTGGCCTTGCGGGCCAAAGGGTACCACCCGCGCGTCATCGTCACCGACCTGCGTGTGGACTATCGGAATGTCGTAGCCCGCGTCTTCCCCAAGGCCGTTCACCACGAGTGTATCTTCCACGCCCTCCAGGATCTCAACGATCACCTGAAGGAGGCATACGGGCACAACTACGCCCGAACACACCCCCACGTGGCGGCGCTCAAGAAAGAGATGGATGACATCTTCGATGCCCGCACGAAACGCACGGCCCGCCGGCGCTATGAAAAGGTGCTGGCTCAGCGGAGTCGATTCGTGGCTGAAACCCCGGAGGCAGAGGACGCCTTTGCTTTCCTGGAACGCCACTGGCCCCGGTTGGTCAATGCCATCGAGAGTCGTCACATCCCCAAGACCAACAACACCACCGAACAGGTGATCCGGATCTTCAACCAGCACTACAAGACCTTTTGCGGTTTCGAAAACGTCCAGAGCGCCCGGCTCTACCTGGGCGTCTTCGAGAAGGTCTATCGCTTCACGCCCTTCTCAGACGACGCCCAGCAGCGCATCCGGGGCAAGTGTCCCCTAGAACTGGCGGGCTACCCGGTCCAGAAACTGCCAATGGCTCAACTCTTCCGCGGGCTGGCCCTGCAGTGGCCTGCCGCAGCCTTTCGGGAGCTTGTCCCCAATGTGTGACGCTCCCCTTTCCAAGATTTCCCCCTGTCCACCATTTGTGGTATAATCTTAGTCCATAGCTTGTCCAAGAAGTCGGACTCGTGCCGGATCACAGGATAGTAGTCCCCGGCATGAATCTGGTTGCACACTCAGTCGGACCATTCAGCAGCGGCCTGCGGTCTATTCTGGGTTGTTTTCGGACAGGTACTTGGTAGCCCCGGTGGTGAAGAAGTCTAGTCGGCCGGGGCGATAGTTTGCGTATAGGAGACGCTTGTGATCAATCCGATTGACGCCTTTCTTGGATTGTTCTCCCTGGACATCGGTATTGACCTTGGCACGGCGAACACGCTTGTCTATGTGCGGGGGAAAGGCATCGTCATCAATGAGCCATCCTGGGTTGCCATCGAGCGTGGCAGTCGGAAGGTGCTTGCCATCGGCTCTGAAGCAAAGGAAATGGTTGGTCGTACGCCGGCCAATATCGTCGCTATCCGCCCGCTGCGCGATGGCGTGATCTCGGAATTCGATGTGACCGAGGCGATGTTGGATTACTTCATCAAGAAGGCACACAGCCAGTTGCTGCTTCCGTTCCCTCGTCCTCGTGTCGTTGTGGGTATCCCCAGTGGCGTCACCGAGGTTGAGAAGCGAGCGGTGTACGATGCCGCCATATCCGCCGGAGCTCGGGAGGCTTTTCTGATTGAGGAACCTATGGCGGCGGCCATTGGGGCTGGGATGCCGGTCACGGAGGCTCGCGGCTCTATGGTTGTTGATATCGGGGGCGGCACGACTGAGGTAGGCGTCTTCTGTCTGGGGGGTATCGTCGTCAGTCGCTCCCTCCGCATCGCGGGTGACGAGATGGACGAGGACATCATGCAGTACGCTCGCCAGAAGTACAATCTGTATATCGGGGAGCGCATGGCCGAGCGGACCAAGATCACGATTGGTTCGGCATACCCACTTCCCGAGGAGATGACGATGATACTGCGCGGGCGCAACTTAGTGACTGGGTTGCCTGAGGCGGTCGAGGTCAGCAGTATCGAGATCCGGGAGGCGTTGAGTGGGTCGGTCGGCATTATCCTGGATGTCATCAGGGACACGCTGGATGAGACGCCACCCGAGTTGGTGGCTGACCTGATGGAGACTGGCATCTGCCTGGCCGGCGGTGGCTCTCAGTTGAAAGGAGTGGCTGAGCGGATCAGTGAAGAGTCAAACATGCGAGCCTGGGTGGCCCAGGACTCGATGACGTGTGTGGCGCGCGGTGCTGGCAAGGTGCTAGAGTCGCTGGATATGCTGCGCGAGGTGCTGGTTAGCACGGATGACCGGCGGCCCCGGCGTCCTGGTTTCTGATCAGTCTTGGTGCCAATACGGTTTAGTTGAGGCAGCAGAGGCGGCTCCCACGCCGCCGGACGTGGGAGTCCGGCCCGCTGATTGAACGGTATTGGTCTTAGCGCGTTGCGGTTGGAGTGATTCGTCCTGCTCTTGACCCAATGCGCCTTGGTGTCAATTGGGGCGGTAACTGCCGCCCGAGCTATCTGGTCGTGGGTGCGACTCGATTATGAGGGAATCTCCTCGTCGCTCGTGGCTCCCCCTGGTGCTGTTCGTCCTCGGATTGTTGCTTCTCGTATTCCACGAGTCTGGATACTTGACCCCGGTTGAGCGCGGGCTCCATTACGTGTTGGATCCGCTGCAGCGCATCTCTTCACGGGTGACGGTGGGCATCGGCAGTGTATTCCAGACCGTGGGTGAGGTGCGTGAGTTGCGCGCCCAGATTGAGGAACTGCAGGCCCAGGTGGATGCCCTGAAGGTCGAAAATGTGCGTCTGAAGGAATACGAAGCCGAGGTTCAGCAACTGTACGCTATGCTGAACTTCGTCAGTGAGTATCCCATCTCGGCCTCTCTGGGTGCTGAAGTGATCGGCCGGGAGGCCTGTGGCACCTACCCCTGCGGGGATGTGGTGGGCGTGGAGCCAAACCCTTATCTGCGTTACGTTACCATCAATGTGGGAAGCCTGCAGGGGGTAGAGGTAGAGATGCCGGTTGTCAGTGGCGGGGCCGGATTGGTTGGGCGAGTCTCGCAGGTTGGCCCGCGCACTTCCGAAGTACAGTTGGTCACCGATACGGATAGTGCCGTTGCTGCGCTTCTCCAGACTTCCCGCATCACCGGACTGGTTGTGGGGCAGCCTGATGGCACCTTACGTATGGAGTACATTCCACAGGAGGAGGATGTCGACGTGGGTGATATCGTCCTGACTTCTGGGTTGGGCGGTGTTCTGCCCAAAGGGCTGGTTATCGGTCAGGTGACTGAGGTGTTGAAGATGGACTATGCGCTGTTCCAGTCGGCTGTCGTGCGGCCAGCGATCAATCTCTCGAAGCTGGAATTGGTTCTGGTGATCACTGGGTTCGAGCAGATTCCCCAAGAGGAGCCCTCTGGTGAGGAGCCCTAGCTTCGCGCGTTGCGCCTACTGCCTGGAGGTGTGCCATTAGTCTCTCTATTACCATCCCTTTACTGACGAGCGTGGCTCTGCTTCAGAGCGTCTTGCTGTCGCGGGTCAACCTGTGGGGAGCGCGGCCGGAGCTGATGTTGCTCGTCGTGCTTGTCTGGGCTGTTGTGCGCGGTGTCGACGAGGGGCTGGTGTGGGGGTTTATCGGCGGCTTGATCGTTGATCTGCTGTCTGGCGGGCCACTGGGCATGACCGTGCTGGCTTTGCTGTCTGTGGTGTTGGTGTCTGGACAGCCTTGGGGACAGGGTCTCAGCTCGCCGGTGGCCCGTCTCTTGCTACCTGCAGTTGTTGGCGTCATTGTCTACCATCTGGTCCTGCTGCTTGCACTCGCGTTCACCGGGCACGCGATCGACTGGGGATTTGCGGTGCTGCGCGTGATAGCGCCGTCGGCATTGCTCAACTCGCTTCTGGCACCTTTCGTCCAGCAGCCGCTAGCCTGGTTGGACCGCAGGACTCGAGAGGAGCGGTTCGTGCTATGACCGCGGACACGACGCCCAAGCAAGCACCTCAGAGCCGATGGCAGGCACGGTGGGCGGCCATCAGGGCGGCGCCGCGTGTCGTCATCTTGGGTTTGATTATTCTGTGCGTCTTTGCCGTTTTTGCTCGCCGGCTGTGGTATCTCCAGTTCGTGCGCGGTGAATACTACCGTGGGCGAGCAGACCGGCAACGGTTGCGTGCTGTCACTATCCCGGCCGCCCGGGGCATCGTGTACGACCGCGATGGTACATCGCTCGTGCGCAACGTTCCCGGTTTTGACGTTACGCTTGTCCCTGCCTACCTGCCCGAGGATCAGGATGTGGCAGAGGATGTGCTCATTCGTCTGGCTATGCTGCTCGACATGCCATATACCACGGCCGGAGGACAGCCCGGAGCTGAGGAGCCAGAGCCTGGCCTGCGTGAATTGGTTCAGGCGGTCCCTTACTCTGCTCGATACCGCCCGCTGGTGGTCGTGCGCGGGATCGAACGCGACACGGCGCTGTTGGTGGCCCAGGAAGCGATGGCGCTTCCTGGGGTATCGGTGGATGTGGAGCCGCTGCGCAGTTACCCATATGGCCCACTTGTGTCACAGGTGCTTGGCTATCTCTTGCCTATTCCCGAGGGAAGCGAGGACGAATATGTGGCACAAGGCTATGACCTGGCTACAGATCGTGTAGGTGTTGCCGGCATTGAGGCGATCTACGAGGATGAATTACGGGGCGAGAAAGGCCAGCAGATCGTCGAGGACGATGTGTTGGGTCGGACAATCCGCATCATTGAAGAGCGGGCCCAACCCTCGCCTGGCAACAATATCTATCTTACTATTGACCTCGACTTGCAGGGATTCGTCGAGGAGGCGCTGCAACTTGGGATGACGGAGCCGAATGTGAACTCGCCACGCGGGGTAGCGATCGCGATGCACCCGCAAACCGGCGAGATATTGGCCTTGGTCAGCCTGCCGACGTACGACAACAACCTCTTTGCCACGGGCATCTCGGCCCGTGATTGGGAGCGTCTGAGCGATGATCCCCACCGTCCACTGCTGAACCACGCCATCTTAGATGGTCTGCCGCCGGGGTCGGTGTTCAAGGTTGTGCTGGCTGCAGGGGCTCTCCAGGATGGTGTGCTCACGCCATACACGCGCCTCTCTTGCCCCGGCAGAGTCGTTGTTCCCAACAAATACTATCCCAATGATCCGGGCCGGGCGCAGCCCTTCTATTGCTGGTATCGGTCTGGCCATGGCTCGCTGGATGTCGTGGGTGGCATCGCTCAATCGTGCGACATCTTCTTCTACCAGGTTGGCGGAGGTTTTGAAGAGACCGGGTTTGAAGGACTAGGAGTGAATCGCATCGCCTACTACGCCGAGCTGTTTGGTTTTGGGGAGCCCACCGGCGTGGAACTGCCGGCAGAGGTTGGCGGTCTGGTTCCCTCGTCGAGCTGGAAGCGCCTCACCGTCGGCGAGAGCTGGTCCACTGGCGATACCTACAACCTGTCCATCGGTCAGGGCTATCTGTCTGTGACTCCGCTTCAGATGCTCAACGCCGTCAACGTCGTTGCCAACGGCGGCGCGCTGTATCGCCCTACCATCGTCCATCACGTCACCGACCCACAGGGAGACGTTATTCGACCCTTTGAGCCTGAGATCATCCGCACGTTGCCTATCAGCTCTGAGCACTGGTCGCTGGTGCAGCGGGGTATGGAGGAGGCTGTCGCCTCTGGCACAGCGCCAAGAGCGCGGATCGAGGGACTCCGTGTAGCTGGTAAGACGGGCACGGCTCAGTTCTGCGACGATATTGCGCTGGAGATCGGAATCTGTGGCGTCGGGCTGGAGCAGCCAACCCACGCCTGGTTTGCTGCCTATGCGCCGGTCGAGGAACCGGAGCTTTCTGTCATCGTTTTCCTGTACAATGGCGGCGAGGGCTCGACGGCAGCGGTGCCGGTAGTCCATGACATTCTGGAGTACTATTTCAGCCGCGATGAGGCATCTGATGAGGCGACATCCTGACGACTGGCTGCGTGCAGCGGGAGTCGGTGTAGCAGGCAAGATCTGAGGGCTGGGACTGGCCCGGCTGATCGCGGAGGCAGGTTTCTGCTTGGCGATTCCATTGTTGTCGGCGATTCAGCGTCGTTGACTGAGAGACTGACGGCCCCTCTGGAATCCTGCGCCTAGTGACTGGTGTGCGATGTTCCCTCTTATTGGCTTGTGAGTTTTTCCAATTCGCGTTATACTATAGCGTGCAGGGTACACTGTATCCTGTTGTCAATCCTCCTGCCGATACCCGGCGTATTCAGTGGCTATTGCTGTGCGGCCTGGGCAGCGCGGTGGGGGATCTGCACCGCTCCTCACTCGGGGATTGCACACATCCCGATAATCCTTCATGAAAGGGGAATCAATCAAAATGGCTTCAGCGGAGAAAACAGCAGAGCTAAATGTCCCTGTGGAAAAGGCGTTTAACTTCATCGCCGACATCAGCCAGTGGCCAGAGTGGGTGCCTCCCCTGACTGGCGTATCCAACCTGTCGGGGTCGGGTCTGGGCACCAGCTATGACTGGGAGTTTAAGCTCGGGCCATTGCCCAAGTTCAGTGGCACGGGAGAAGTCGTCAAGTTCATCCCCAATAGGCGTCTCGAGGTACAGACTCACGGTGTCCCCAGCAGTTGGTTGTTCGCGTTCTCTGATCGGGGCGATCAATCCGTGATCAAGCTGACCATCGAATATGATGTCCCCGGCGGGAGTATAGCGTCCGGACTGGTGAGCAGGCAGATCGAGGAAGGCTTGAGTTTGCTGCGAGGCTTCCTCGAAGGCTAGGGTGGGGCGTTCATGAGGACAGCGTCCATAGGATAATCTCGGGCGGAGCCAGGAACCGGGCTCGTGGGGCGCCCAGGCCTTCCATCCCGAGCCCGCGACTGACATAGAGTGTCGTATTGTCTTCTCTGTACTGGCCCATCTCGTAGCGCTTCCAGAAGTCGGAACTGGTGATGAGTGCGCCGAAGAGGGGCAAGCGGACCTGCCCGCCGTGGGTGTGGCCGCAGAGGTACAGATCTACACCCAGATCCACCGCCTCCGGCATCAGGTCTGGTGAGTGGTAGAGTAGCAGCGTGAATCTTCTCGGGGCGCTCTGCCCCACCAAGTGACGGAGGCGGGGCACGTCCCGCTGGCGCTCACGGGTGCACCGCATCCCGACAATCTGAATACTCTGGCCGTTGACGTGGAGTTCCCTGACCTCGTCTAACAACCAGGTGATCGGTAGCCCCTTGAAGATATCTGGCACGACGTCGGTGCGGTCCACTGGAGGGCTGCCTGTGATGGCGTATACGGGGCAGTGGGCCACGTCACATAGGCGTGCCGCCACATCGTGCGCATCGGATTGGGCTTCAGCGTCATACACGTATGCCAGGTTGAGGTAGTCCCCGGTGAGCACAATGACGTCAGGAGCCAGTTCCTCTACCATTTGGAGCAGTCTTTTCTCACGGGCCGTGATGCGCTCGACGTGGAGATCGCTGATGTGGAGCAAGCGCAATGGGACGCGACCGTTGAGTTTGGGGCTGTGTAGCTTGGCCTGGGTCACTCCGATGCGGAACGGCTCGATCCAGGTGGCATAGAGGAAAGCCCCGGACACGGCCGCATTGAACGCTGTAGCCAGCAGCAGACCAGGTGGAGTCTCCCACAATACACCGGTCATCAGGGTAAGCGTTGCGTGAATGAGGGTCAGTGCTAGCAGCGGCGGGGTGACAGGGCCGAAGGACCGCCCCCGCCGAGGAAGAAGCGCTAGACCGGATCCATCGATGGCGATAAAGGCCAGCGACAGTCCTGCAACCGGGAGACGAAGAGTACTCCATGGCCAGCACGCGATGGCAGCCAGTGACAGCAAGGCCGGCGCAAGCGATAGCGGGTTAACACGCCCCAGCACATCTGTAAACACGAGCGCAACGTGCAATGGGCCAGGCCTGTAGTCCGAAGGGCAGTGGCTGTAGCCGGGGGCAGTGCTGCGTTGGCCGTCAGGCTGTGGCATATTCCATGTCACTGTTTGGGTCCCAGAACGCTGTGCAGGACGTCAGGGACATTGGTGATGATCCCATCCACGCCTACGTCGATGAGGCGGTGCATCTCCTCGGGGTCATCGACTGTCCAGGCGTGTACCCGGTGGCCATGCTGTCGCGCCCGTGCGATGTAGCGTGAATCGACCATCAGGTACTCGGGATGACGTGCCTCGTGGGGAACCAGGAAGGCCAACCAGGCGTGCCGCAGTGGTAATGGCAGGTCAGGGGCGTGGAGTAGCCCTGCGGGTATGTGGGGCGCAATCCTCTTCGCCCGCCGCAGTGCGAACGGGTTGAACGACGAGAGCAACACGCGCTCGATCAGGCCATGATGCTCGACCAGCGTGATCACGGCTTGCTCCAGCCCCTTGTCGCACAGGCTGGTGGTTTTCAGTTCAATGTTCAGCAGCACTCGGTTCCCTATGTGCTTGAGCACCTCTTCCAGCGTGGGGACGCGCTCGCCGCCAAAGGCTGGGTCGAAGCTGGAGCCGGCGTCGAGTTGCTTGAGTTGAGTCAGTGTCAGCTCTGCCACCCGGCCGCTGCCATCGGTGGTGGCGTCTACAGTGAAGTCGTGGATGACCACTGGTACGCCGTCCGCTGAGAGGTGGACGTCAAGCTCGACTCCATCAGCCCCCAGTTCTATAGCCTTATCGAATGCGGCCAGCGTGTTGGGAGGTGCGGCGAGGCTGGCCCCACGATGGGCGATGTTCAGCACACGTTCGCGATCAATGAAGCTCATTGCAGGGCTCGGTCAGATCTCGACAAAATACGCTTCGCACGCACGGTCAATCAGGTCTTTGCTCAGCACAGCTGGCACGTTCAGGTAGCGAGCGATGTCCGCCAGTTGATCCACGATGTCGCGGGGGTGGCAGCCCCGCCTGGGGCGGTTGTGTTTGAGGTAGTGTTCCTGAATCAAGTAGGCTAGCCCCTGATCGTTATAGGCTACGCCCTTGCTTTCACATACCCGACGGAAGATCTCACGGTACTCGTCCCAGGTGGGATCTTTGATCTCAATCTTGTGACGAATTCGTCGCAGGAAGGCTTCGTCCACCAGGTCGCGGGGGGCCAGGTTTGTTGAAAAGATGATCAAGACGTCGAAAGGGATCTCGATCTTACGACCTGTGTGAAGGGTCAGGTAGTCTGTCCGCTTCTCCAACGGCACAATCCACCGGTTGAGCAAGTCACGAGGCCGGGCCTGCTGGCGCCCGAAGTCGTCGATTAACAGCATGCCTCCGTTTGCTTTTACCTGGAAAGGCGCCTCATAATACTTGTTGGTCTCATCGTATACCAGGTCGAGTGTTTCCAACGTCATTTCGCCTCCGGCGGTGATGAAAGGGCGCCGGATGTGTATCCAACGCGGATCATGATCTCGGCTGTTGCCGGATGTCTCTTCAATTTCGAGGTGATTGACACCATCGAAGACCCGGATGATCTGTCCTGCAACCTCCATGGCATAGGGAATATACATGTCGTTGTCCAGGAGCATTCCCCCGATGCTCTCGGCAATGGCAGTCTTGCCGTTGCCTGGGTGGCCGAAGAGAAACACGGAACGGCCTGAGTTAACAGCCGGGCCGATTTGTGCGAATGTGTCCTCACTGATGACCATGTGAGACAGAGCCTGGCGCATCGTGCGCTGATTCGCAACGACGCTGACCAGAGGCTGGTGCCGTATTGCTTCGTTATACGTCTCCAATGGGACAGGCGCGGGACCGGCGTATTGACTGCGATCCAGCGCTTCACGCGCTATTAGCCGTCCCTTCTGCGTGATGGCGTACTGGTAGGCCGCCTCCGCGAACCCTCCAGATCCTTTCACTTCGCATAGTTTCTCACGTTTTAAAAACTCCAGCACTTGGTCGACCACACCATGGTAGGGGAGTTTTATGCGATCGGCCAGTTCATATCCTGAGATGTTTCCTTCAAAGTACACGATCTTGATAGCCAGATCAGTCAAGAAACCCAGCCCCAGTCCTGTCTCTTTGACTGAGGTCGGTGTCGGCGGGACGAACCGGCCTGACGCTGGAGCGTCTGCTGCGTGGTGTTCCATGATTCTTTACTCCTCATTGATGATTGCGATAATCGGAGGCGACGTCTCCGAATAAGATCCGTGCTAAACTTCTGTTCGATTGTGCGTCTCAAGCGGCGTTGCCTAATACCTCGCCAACCAGGGCAATTTCTTCCTCTGTGTTGTAGCAGTGTGGCGAGACGCGGATATACTGTTCGTGCTTCGAGACCACGACTCTGGCGTCGGTCAACAGGCGAAGGGCCTCGTCGGCGTCACCTGGAACGCTGAATGTGACGATCGCAGAACGGTGCTTAGGCTGGACACTGCTCAAAATTTCGTAGCCGCGCTGCTGCATTTCCTCGATCAGCAGGTCGGTCAAATGCAGCATCCTCCGCTCAATGGCAGCGATGCCGACCTCCATCAGGAAGCGCACTGCTGCCAGCAAGCCAACTTGCCCAGCGGTGTTCGCACACCCGGGTTGAAACCGGCGGACGTCTGATAGGATAGGGGGATCGTAGCTGTGCCACCATTCCCCGCCTAAGACACTCAGATGACCAGCGAACGACGGAAGCAGCTCGTCCAATAACTCCTGGCGGTAGTAGATGAAACCTTGGCCTGGTGGCCCCATCAGCCATGTGCGGCCACTGCAGGTGAGAAAGTCGATCTGACAGGCTTGGATATCTAGCGGTGCTACGCCCAATGACTGTGTCGCATCGACGATGAAATATGCTCCACGCTCCCTGCTCCACTCGCCCAGTGCCTGGAGATCATTCTTGAAGCCTGTCATCCACTCTACAGAGCTCACGGCCACGACGCGGGTGCGGTTATCGGCGTATCTCTCCACTGCCTTGACCGTCAACCCGCCTCCGTCGTGCGGGACGTGCCGTGCCTCGACCCCCTGCTGCCGGAGATTCGCCCATGGGTAGATACTATGGGGAGACTCTCTGTCGCAGAACAGGACGTTGTCCCCGGTTTGTAGTGGCAGCGCGTTCGCGATGATGTTCAGGCTTTCACCAGTGTTCTGCACAAAGGCGATCTCTTGCGGTGTACCGTTGATCAGCCAGGCTAACACGCCGCGCAGATCGTCCGACACGTGCTCATATCTACACTCTCGCTCGAACATCACGCCGCGATCAGCGATGTACTTCGACATGGCGGCGCGCACAGGGTTGGGCAGTGGCGCGGCCGTAGCGTGGTCTAGATAGGTGCAGTACTTGGTGGTCGGAAATGCAGCCCGCAGAGTTTCAATGTCAGGATACCGAGACGAGTAACTGCTTTGAGCCACTCTTCCTCCCCAGTTGCGTGTATTATACTATTGGAGATCAGAAGCGACAATTTATGGCCCGGCTGTTCTGTCTACCGGGCATATGGGTGTAATGGTAATATCAATCACCGGGAGGAGGGGTTACAGCCCGGTTACATCTCCGTTAAAGCACGAATTGCTACGGCACAGATTGCTGTGTAGTTGATCAACAAAGCCAAATGTGCTACCTGGCTTCAATACGCTCCAATTTCTCGCAGGCGGTTGTCGTCCAGCCCGAAATGGTGGGCGATTTCGTGTCGCAGGACACGCTGGATGGTTTTCTGTACCTGCTCCACCGTGTGGCATCGCATCTCGATCGAACGTCGGTAGATACTGATCTTGTCCGGCAGGGTCAGGCCATATTGGTGGGTCCGTTTCGTCTGAGGGATCCCATGGTAAAAGCCCAGAAGTTGCGCTGGATGGTGCACTCCGGCCAGCCGCATCGTCTCCCGGTCGGGCCAGTCCTCCACCACGACCTCCACGTTGTCCATCTTTCCTCGAAAGACCTCGGGCAGCTCATTCAGGGCCTCGGCCACGAGATACTCAAAGGTGTGACGGTCCATGGTGAATACATTATACCACGCCTAATCAAGGCTGTGAACACAGCGGTTTCGAAGTCATAACACATTCTGGCTTGATGATCAAGAACTTGCTGTAATTCGCTGGTTGCATTCTGGGCGAACTCCGGGTATACTTCGGAAACTCAGTCTTTGAGATGGCTTTAAGAGCTCCTGACGCGCCTCTGTGTGCGTCTTGACCCGCTGAGAGGAACTGTCTATGCAGGGTAGGACGACGCTGATCATTGCCGGGTTGCTCATCGCAGTCGCTGTGGCCTATCTGGTTGTGAGCAGCACTGGCAGCACAGCCCGGTACTTCCTCACTATCGATGAACTCTGGACGATGGGTGAGGAGGCCACCGGCAGAAACGTTACTGTCTCCGGCGCCGTGCTGGGGAATACCATTGTCTACGACCCATCCGCTCCTCAGGTAACTTTCACGATTGTCCAGATGCCAGCCGACCCCGGAGAAGTGCAGCGTGCTGGGGGGTTGGCGGAAGTTCTTCGCGCCGCCGTCAGCGATCCCGCCGTCTCTCGCCTGGAAGTGGTGTACGCGGACGTGAAACCGGACCTGCTGCAGCACAGGGCGCAGGCCATCATCCGTGGTCGGTTAGAGACAGACGGTCGTTTTCATGCCGACGAGGTCCTCCTTCGGTGCCCCAGTCGCTATGAGGAGGAGATTCCCGACCAGGCTGAGGGACCTTGATGCTGGCAGAGGTAGGTTCCATCCTCGTCGGACTGGCGCTGGCCGTGGCCGTGTACGCCAGCCTGTCCACACTTCTTGCTATCCGCAGCGCTGACCCCCGCTGGGCCAAGAGTGGGCGCAATGGGATGTACGCCGCTGCTGCGATTCTTGGGCTGGCCCTCTTGGGTCTCTTGGGGGCCTTTCTGGGCGATGAGTTTCAGATCCGCTATGTAGCGCTGCATTCCAGCCGTGCCCTTCCCCTCTACCTGAAGACGTCGGCTGTTTGGGCTGGGCAGGAAGGATCGCTACTCCTGTGGTCTTTTCTCCAGGCCTTGTTTGCTGCATTGGTGGTCGGCTTTCCCACGGAGCGGACTCGCAACCTTGTGCCGTGGGCCAGCGTCTTTCTGAACACCTTGACCGCCTTCTTCTCCGCCGTGACGCTGTTCCTCAGCAACCCCTTTGCTCGACAGGCAGCGATTCCCCCTGATGGGCTTGGGCTTAATCCGCTGCTGCGTCATACTGGCATGATATTTCACCCGCCCGCGATGTACCTGGGGTACGTGGGGCTGGCGGTGCCTTTTGCATTTGCCCTGGCAGCTCTAGTCACCCGGGCGGTGGACGGCTGGCCATCCGCTGCCCGTCGCTGGACCTTGGTGGCTTGGCTGTTCCTTGGATTGGGCCTTATGCTAGGCGCTCGCTGGGCTTATGATGTACTGGGGTGGGGCGGGTATTGGGGTTGGGACCCGGTGGAAAATGCTGGACTGATGCCATGGCTCACTGCCACGGCCCTCCTGCACGGCACGGTGATGCAGGAGCAGCACAGGGGATTCCGCTGGTGGAATTTCTTGCTGGCTACATTCTCGTTTGTCCTGGTCCTTTTTGGCACCTTCACGACCCGCAGTGGGCTGATCCAGTCGGTCCATGCCTTCGTCCACTCCAACCTGGGCCCCTATTTCCTGGCCGCGATCGCCCTGGTGCTCGTTGGATCGTTGGCTCTGATGGTCAATCGCCGTTCCATCCTGACCGCTTCAGTTCCCTTGGAGGGACTGCTCTCTCGCGATGGGATGTTTGTCTTGGCTATGCTCCTCCTGCTAAGTCTCACCGTTTCGGTCCTCATTGGCAGCGTGCTTCCCACGCTCACGGAGGCTCTCGTCGGGAGACGGTTCGAGGCGGGGCCAGCGTGGTTTGATCGCGTTACGGGACCACAGTTTGCCGTGTTGGCGTTGGTGATGGGGATCTGCCCGCTTGTATGGCGTGCGGCCGGTGACCTCCGGCGGGTGCGGAAACGCGGATGGCCCGCGCTCCTGGGTGCAAGTGTGGTGACAATTGTTGCCGTGTTGGTAGGCTTCTCCCGTCCGATCTCGCTGGTGAGCTTTGCCATCGTTGGTTTGGCCGGCGGAACCGCCGTGGGGGAAATTGGCCGCGACTTCGCTACTAGAGGTAGACGTCGGGAGGAAAGCGGCGGTTTGGGTGCTCTTTGGCGCTCGATCGTTCGCAACCGCCGCAGGTCTGGCGGTTACCTGGTCCACTTGGGTGTGGTTTTGGTGGGTCTGGGTATCATTGGCACCCGATTGCACGCCCTCGAAGCTGAAGTTGCACTTTCTCCTGATGAGCCGGTCGCTGTGGGAGGGTACACGTTGGTGTACGAGGATCTGCGACAGGAGAGCGTTGGGGACCGTCGGACCACCTGGGCGTCTATCTCGGTCTACCGGAATGGGCGTAACGGAACGTACCTGGCGACGCTCAAGCCCCAGATGGATCAGTATGCGAATTTCGAGCAGGCGATCGCGGTGCCTGCGCTGCGGATGGGGTTGAGGGAGGATCTCTACCTGGTTCTGTTCTGGTGGTCGGAGGGCGGGCTTGTGCGGGTCAAGGTCATCGTCAATCCATTGGTGAACTTCCTCTGGCTGGGTGGTCTGGTCTTGCTGGTCGGAGGCGCACTCGCCCTTTGGCCTCCAGCCCAGACGGTGCGTCTTCCAGTGAAGAGGCGAGGCCGACTGCCCTCGACTGTCCGCAGCAGGCTTCGGCGTCGGCGTCAGAAGCGACTTCTTCCTGCCTCTTGTGCTCGGCAGCGGGCGGTACGCATTGCCGTGGGTCTCGTGGCGGGGCTGCTGGTGCTGATCGCTGCTGCTGTGGCGATGTGGAGGCCAGGCGAGGGATTCGTTGTCCAGCCCTTGGGCTGGCAGCCTGCGGGCCGGCTGATATCTGGGCAACCTGCGCCCGATTTTACGCTCAGACTGCTGGATGGATCGACGCTTACGCTTGCCGACCTGCGTGGGCGAGTGGTGGTGCTCAACTTCTGGGCTACCTGGTGCTCGCCCTGCGAGGAGGAGCTGCCTGCTCTCCAGGCGGCATGGGCCGGTTACCAGGCGCAGGGGCTTATCGTCGTCGGTGTCGCTGTTCAGGAGGGCGAAGCCGAGGTCCGGGAGATGGCAGCCCGATTCGGCGTGGATTTTCCATTAGGGATGGACCCGGGTGAGCATATCGCCGCCGCCTATGGCATCACCGGTGTGCCGGAGACCTTCGTGATCGACCCGGAGGGCCAGGTGGCCAACGTGCACATCGGCCCGGTGGGCGCGTCGGAATTGAACCGGGAGTTAAGGAGTTTACTGGAGAGGTAAATTGGGCCTTGGTTCTATGCTAGTGGGGTTTGCGGTTGCTTTGGTCATTGGGGCTTACCTGGCTCGGCCATTCCGCGTGGTGCGTGTGGGGGCAGATCCGGAGCGCACGATCGAGACCTGGGTAGCCCAGGCTCGCGCTGCTGAGAAGGCAGAAGGGGAGTCGATTTGCCCCCGGTGCGGCCGACGCGCTGAACCGGATGACTGCTTCTGTGCTGGTTGTGGGGCGCCATTACAGTTAAGAGGAAAGGCCGACCCCCCCCGACCGTCTGCAGTCGGCGTGGTCGGAAGCGGCACCTTCCGGTCTGAAGGGAAGCGAAGCGGCACCTTCCCGTCTGAAGGGAAGCGAAGCGGCACCTTGGGAGAAGAATCGGAATGATGCGACTGCTTCGTCTCTCCCGTCTGGCTGTTCTGGCTTTGCTAATCTTATTAGCAGCGGCTGGCACGCCCCCTTTCACTATGAAGGTAGGCCAAGCGGCTCCTGCTACGCAAGGGAGCGTGGTGATGGGACAGGTGACCAACGGGACGTTTGGTGGTCGGGTGCCTTCAGATCTGCTGGTCTTCCTCCACGTCTTCTCTGGGGTAGAGGAGACCGGAACCTATGAGACTACTGTCACTGCCGATGGTTCATTCCGTCTTGACGGCTTGGCGATCGCAGAGGGGGAGACCGTGGTCGTTCGCACTGTCTATCAGGGCGTGCCGTACTTCTCCGACTTGCACACAGCGGGGCCCGGGCAGCAAGTGTACTCTCTCCCTGTCACCATTTATGAGACCACGGAGGACCTCGCCGACGTTCTGATCACTCAGATGCACGTATTCGTGAGCGAGGCAGGTGACCGTCTCCAGGTGGGCGAACACTACCTGGTCAGCAACGCAGGAGACCGGACCTGTGTAGGTGGGGAGGATAGAGGCACAGGGCGTCGGACAACGCTGACCTTCACACTGCCCGGTGGAGCGGGTGGCCTACGGTTCGACGGCCCTGGCCTGGGGGAGCGGTTTCTAGAGCGGCCAGGGGGCTTCGCCGATACGCGCCCGATCCCACCCGGCTCCGCTGCGGTCGAGGTTTTCTTCCACTACGACTTGCCCAGTCGGGGACGGTTGCGCGTCGAGCGTGTCTTTGATGTGCCTGTGGAATCCCTCGTGTTGGTGGTGCCGGAGGATGGTGTGTCGTTGGATGGTGAGGACATAATCTCGGCGGGGACGCTGGACACGGGGATGGGGGCGGCGCTATCGTATACTGCTGGACCATTGGCAGCAGGAGAGCCCCTGATATTCACAGTGGTCGCTAGGCCGCAGCCCTCGGCGGCCTCCAAAACAGATGGCGTGCCCTCCCGCAACGCTAGAGCGGAGACTGCACTTGGCCTGCTTGTGTTGGCAGTGGCCGTTGTGGCGACTTATCTGCTGTTGCGCTCCCCGGTCCCTGGGCCGCCTCCGCCCCGGGCGCGACCGCTTGTCGCGGCCATCGCCGCGCTGGATGCGCGCTTTGCGGCGGGGGATGTATCGGAGATCGCCTACCGGCAGCGACGGGGCTCACTCTTAGCACGACTGCGCGCGCTGTTAAGGGCAGACCAGCCAGAGCATATTCGTGATCGAGATCTCTAATCTTGTGAAGCATTTCGGTCCCCGTATCGCTCTGTCGGGTGTGAACCTGTCGGTGGAGATGGGAGAGTTCGTCACACTTGTGGGACCGAATGGCGCGGGTAAGACCACGCTCCTGCGCATCCTGGCCACGCTGACCCGCCCTACCTCTGGCACGGTGCGGTTGGCAGGGTTGGATCCGGCCCAGTCTGGGGACTCAGTGCGCCATCGCATTGGCTTTCTGTCCCATCGCACGCTCCTCTACGAGGATCTGACGGCTGAGCAAAACCTCCGTTTCTATGCCCGCATGTACGACGTGGATCAGGCGTCGTCCCGTATACAGAATCTCCTGGAGTGGGTGGGGCTGGCAGGACGGCGATACGATTTGGTGGGCACGCTATCCCGGGGGATGCAGCAGCGGCTGGCGGTGGCCCGGGCGGTGCTCCATCGGCCCCAAGTGCTCCTGTTGGACGAACCTTATACCGGGCTGGACCCCCAGGCGGTCCGGGCGCTGACCGACCTTCTGACCGAACCTCCGAATAAAAATGGAAGCCCGACCGCCCCCGACTGTCTGCAGTCGGCGCGGTCGGCAGCGGCTCTGATAGATGAGGGGCGAACTATACTGATGACGACTCACAACCTGGAGCGGGGCCTACAGGTGGGTCGACGGGTTGTCGTGCTGGTCCGTGGCCGCATCGTCTACGATGAGCGACGCGACGCGATCAATCCGGCTATGTTCTCGGAGACCTATCGCACTCTTACTGCATAGTGCGTATTCTGTGTGTTACGTTGTTACGTATCATTACGTCGACGTGTTGAGGGTGATCTTTTGAACTTCCTCCGTACGGTTTGGGCTATCGTGGGCAAGGACGTCGCTGCTGAGTTGCACACGCGGGAGATGATCAACGCGATGCTCGTCTTCTCTGTGCTTGTGCTGCTTGTCTTCAGCTTCGCGCTGGACTTGCGAGGAGCGGCCGCCCGGGCGGCTGCTCCTGGGGTGCTGTGGGCGACGGTGGCCTTCGCCGGGACGCTGGGCCTGGGTCGATCTCTAGCACGCGAGCGGCAGACCGGCTGCATAGATGGATTGCTTCTGGCGCCAGTGGAACGCAGTGCGATTCTCCTCGGAAAGGCGTTGGGCAACCTGGCCTTTATCGCCGTCGTGGAGAGCCTTCTCCTGCCCCTTCTGTCTGCTCTGTTCGGTGTGCCGCTCCTGAGGCCGGCTATGTTGCTGGTGACTGCGCTGGGCACGGTGGGTTACGCTGTTGTTGGTACGCTGCTGGCAGCCATCGCCATCAACACGCGGGCGCAAGAGGTCATGCTGCCCATCCTGCTTATTCCCTTGGTGATTCCAGCGCTCATCGCTGCTGTTCGGGCCACCGGTGTGCTGGTGGATGGTGGAGCGCTGGTCGACGTGGGGGGCTGGATCCGATTGCTGGTCGTATACGACCTGGTCATCGTGGCAGTTTCTATGCTGACCTTTGGCTTCGTAGTGGAGGAGTAGAAAGGGGAATGAGTGAAGAGTGATGACCGATGTGGTGAGACGATCTCAGCGTGATGTGTTGGGCGTTGTTCTGGTTGGCCTGAGCAGCGCAGCAATGTTTGCCGCGCTGGGGATGGTCTTTCTATATGCCCCCCGCGAGGCGACCATGGGAGACGTGCAGCGTATCTTTTATTTCCACGTTGCTTCGGCCTGGATTGGCTTCTTTGCTTTCTTCGTCACCTGCCTGGCGGGCATTGGCTATCTGGTGCAGGGAGACCGGCGGTGGGATGTCCTGGCGCTCTCCTCCGTGGAGATTGGGCTGACCTTTATCACCATGACACTCCTCACCGGAGCCCTATGGGCACGGCCTGTCTGGGGT
>Ga0180433_10004822_pt1 | contig 18693 bp, 22 predicted proteins | sample SS_ome_8_FD_132980 | JGI IMG/M metagenome (GOLD analysis project Ga0180433, IMG submission 132980) | Hypersaline lake sediment archaeal communities from the Salton Sea, California, USA - SS_1_D_1 metaG | ecosystem: Environmental > Aquatic > Non-marine Saline and Alkaline > Hypersaline >... | reverse complement strand
TAGAAATCAAGAGGTTTAAAGCATGGATATACAACAATCATTATCAGGCAAAGTGATTAAATCACCCAAGGGCTATAATGCCTATGTGCCTAATCCACTACCTCCAGCAATAGAATGGACCAACCAATTGGTAAGCACACTATCGCGGGCTGATTACTTGCTGGGTAAGCTGGCTCGAGAAGGTAGCAAATTACCGAATCCTCATCTGCTAATGCGTCCCTTCATCACTAGAGAGGCTGTATTATCCAGTAAGATAGAAGGCACCCACGCTACAATCGGTGAAATTTTAGCACACAATGCAGGCGTATCCGTTAATCAGAATCCAGATGATTTACAGGAAGTACAGAACTACATTACTGCTTTAGATTTTGGGTTGAAGCGCCTTGATGATCTACCACTGTCCTTACGCTTAATAAAAGAAATTCATGAGCAATTGATGCAAGGTGTTAGAGGCTCACATGCCACGCCTGGTGAATTTAGAAAAACACAAAATTGGATTGGGCCTCCTGGTTGCACATTAAATACAGCCAAGTTTGTGCCACCACCAACAGATAACTTAGCAGATTGTTTAGGTGATCTAGAAAAGTTTTTACACGATCGTCAATTACCAGCCCTAATTCATATAGCGCTGTGCCATTATCAATTTGAAACAATCCATCCATTTTTAGATGGCAATGGTAGAGTTGGGCGTTTGCTAATTACATTGTTATTAATTGAGCAAAAGATGTTGCCATCGCCACTGCTTTATTTAAGTGCATTTTTTGAGGCAACACGGGATGAATATTACAGGCAATTATTTAACGTTAGCAGCAACAACACTTGGCAGGACTGGTTAATTTATTTTCTAAATGGCGTCGCTGTTCAATCAGAAGATGCTTTATCACGTGCTGAAAGAATTAATAACCTACTTAATAAATGGAAGCTGCAAGTTGCAAGCGGTTCATCTAGCGTTCCTGTAGACATTGTCGACCATTTTGCAGTTAATCCATACCTAACCATCAAAAAGATAGCTGAAGAGCTTGAGATTGCTTATAGCACTGCTGAACGTGGTGTTCGCAAACTGTTAGGCGAGAATATTATCAACCAAGTCAATGATGGTAAGCGTGATAAGGTTTATTGCGCCACAGAAATATTATCCATATTAGAAGAACCGGCAAAAATTCATGCTGATGTTGAGGAAGAATAATAACATGAAAATATTAGAAACTGACAGATTAATACTTAGAACATGGCATGATGAAGATTTGCAGCCAATGCTTGCTATTAACCAAGATCCAAAAGTTATGGAATATTTTCCTGAATTACAAGATTTAGAAACAACCAAAAAATTAATTGTCAGGATAAACAGCCACTTTGAAAAATATGGTTACACTGTTTATGCAACAGAAAGAAAAGATTCAGGTGAGTTTATAGGATTTATTGGATTATTTACCCCAGAATTTGAATCGCATTTTACACCTTCTACAGAAATTGGTTGGCGTTTATCATCCAACCACTGGGGTCAGGGCTTTGCTACAGAAGGTGCTAAAGCTGTTTTAGATTATGCATTTAGAGAATTAAAGATGCCAGAGATCGTATCATTCACCGCTGCTGGAAATGCTAAATCAATTAGGGTAATGCAGAAAATTGGCCTGCAACATAATGAAACCGATGATTTTGACCACCCAAAGCTAGATGATGAAAGTCCATTAAAACGACATGTGTTGTATCGGCTAAGCCGTGAAAAATATACCCAAGGAGAATCACCATGACTGAAAAATATTGCTATAGCATTGGCGAACAAGGCCAAGAAAGCCTTGGAATTCTAGAGAAAAGCTTTAATGAGCAAACAGAATATTTTTTGAAAAAGCATGGTGTAACACCCGGCATGAAAGTGCTCGATATTGGCTGCGGTCTTGGATTTATGACTCAAATAATCGCGGGCCTAGTTGGAAGCGATGGCAAGGTTATTGCGATTGATAATAATGAAAACCAGATTAATGCCGCGAGAGCTAGAACTCCTGATAATCTAAACATTGAGTACAAGGTGCATGATATTTATGAATTAGATTCATTAGATCAAAAGTTTGATGTTGTGTATTGCCGATTTGTTTTACATCATGTGCACAAGCCACGCCATGCTCTTGAGCAAATTAAATCTGTATTGAAGTCAGGTGGCATTTACATTGGCATTGAAGGGATTATGAATTATGCCTACAGCTATCCATCGCATCCTGCATGGCAACCACCTAATTTACCATATGAAATTGCTGAAGGTGATGATCGCAACGGCAACCTTGGTAAAATGCTCCCTAGTTTAATTAAACAAGTGGGTATGGATTGCATTGAAGCATCTATCTTCCAGCCATTTTTAATAAAGGATGATATTAGGCAGTTGTTGCTTAATAATGAATGTCTTGATAGCAAAGAACATCAAATTAGTAATGGCCATATGACAGAACAAGAGTGGGAAGCTAAGTATAAGAGTCTAAAAACTTGCGTTGATGATAGCAACACTCTAATCGCATTTTATGCTGGTAATTTTACTGCATCGAGGAAGCCAGCATGAGTGAACTAAAGTTTGAAATAAAAGATAATCCTGATTCTCAAGAAAACAAAGAAGACCTTATTTTAAAGCAAGGTCTAAGAGATTTTAATCATAGTATTTTAGGGGAAAGTGGATCACATTTTAGAATTATTGCCTCCGATAACAACGAAGTTGTAGGCGGACTAATTATAGAAAGATGCAGTGATGCTTTTTACATAAAAACTCTATGGGTTAATGAAAATTACCGTAAAGCTGGAATTGCCTTTAAGTTAATGGAGATGCTTTATGAAAAAGCTCTATCAGATAAAGTGAGCAAGATATTTACAGATACTTATGGATTTCAAGCTCAAGGCTTTTACGAAAAACAAGGATTCAAAGTAATCAGCACAGTTCCTAATTATATTCTTGGCCATGACAAAATATATCTTAAAAAGGAGCTGCAATGAACGAGCTCAAAAAAAATATCATCTCAATGTACAATGATGAAGGTAAAGAGTGGCTTGATTCGCTGCCTGAGATCACCGCTAAAATAGCAAACGAACATAGTCTATCAGGTCTAACTCCAGTAAATAACATGACATTTAATTATGTCGCTAGTGGTTATCAAAACGATAACCCTATCATATTAAAAATTGGTATGAACAGTAAAGCTCTAGCTAAAGAGGCATCGTGCCTAAAAGCTTTTGCAAAACATGCTGTGGCTGAAGTTATTGCTCATGATGATAATATGATTATCATGCAACGTGCAGTACCTGGCAGCACTCTAAAAGATCACTTTCCAGATAATGATATTGATGCAACAAAAATTCTATGCGCAAGCATAAAAGAGCTTCACAAGGCATCAATTCCAGAAAGCCATAACTTCTTTTCCTTAAGCGAATTATTTAAGACGTTAGATCAAAAACTAGATATCCCAGATGAAATTTTGAATAAAGCTAAGCACCTCAGAGAGGACTTACTGAAATCAACAACAAAGGAAGTACTATTACACGGCGATTTACATCACGATAACATTTTAAAAAATGGTGATAACTGGTTGGTTATTGACCCAAAAGGATTCATTGGTGATCCCGCATTTGAACCAGCAGCTTACCTCTGCAACCCCATCCCTGAATTGCTGCAAGAAAATCATCCGCGCGAAATTATAGAAAATCGCATTAACATTTGTAGCGTTAAGCTTGGTATCGACTCTAGGCGAATCTCTGACTGGCTTTATGCAAAATCTGTTTTATGTTGGGCCTGGAGCTTGGAAGATAATCTAGATGCTAGCTATTGGCATAATTTTTTAAAAAATATCAACTAATTGATCGAGATATACAAATCATCCAAAGTTCTATTAATGATCTCAGTTAATTCTTGCAAGTCAAAATCAGGGCAATATCTAGGATACTCTCTGTCTAATCCATATGAATGCTTATCAAGCAATTGATAATCATATTCGTCCATCACAACGATATCTAAACATTTTTCCAGATAATTTTTTTCTGAATGCACCCCAATCCCACCATCATAGAAGGAATCATCAGGCAAAATAATTACAACATGGTAACACTCTCTGGGTTCATTTTGCATGATAAACGCAATATTAACTTTATTTTTAAATCTTGCATTCCATGCCTTGTAAAATTCATTTGCGAATGGTCCGCAAGGGCCAGAATTAATCGCTGGCTCGCCAAAGTTATCTCCAGCATGACTGACATATCCATATCGCTTATTAATTTTGGCAGATAAAGTCCCGAGGTTTTCTAAGGCTTTCTCAGTAATTTTAATTTGTTTTTTTAAGTAAACGCATTCAAATCTATCTGTGACAAATTTGCTGTCAGTTTTAATGCATTGAAACAATAGTTTTTCATAAAAGCCTTTAGCCTCAATATCTGTAGAGGCTGATAGTTCTTGGCAATCTTCAAATGCCAGGATATAACGTATAAGGTTTGTTGCAATTTTTTTATTTTGAAAATCTTTCGCCACACTAAGATGCCTTATAACCAAATGACCAGCATCGATATTATATCCAACGCAACCAACCAACTGATCAGAATTGAAAGCTCCTATTAACTTGCCATCTTTTTCATAAGATGCTAGCACCGTGTTAATTTTATCTGCTGTTGGGCTGCCTATGCTAGCTGTAATGATTTCTTTAAGCTGCGGATGATTGGGATCGATTTGCTTAAAAATAGGCGTTACTTTCATAATCCAATATCCATTACTGTTACCGGATGGCCTTTAAAATTATCTGAGCCAATTACATTCCAACCTAATCTTTGATAATAATCTGGGATGGTTTTATCGAAAGCAAATAAATATAGTTTTTCAAACCCCATTTGTTGCGCTTTTTCAATAGTGGCTTGGATGAGTAAACCACCAATGCCTCTATTCTGATATTCTGAGCTAACCACTAAAGAGCCCAGCCATGGCATTAAATCAGGTCTTATTCCATCATTTTCACGCAATGAGCACATACCAACAGGATTAACATCTTCTAAAGCAACAAATGTTAGAGGAAGACTTTCACTATTTAAGTGTGAATTTAGGTTATCTATAATTCTATTTTGTTTAACATCAGGCAACCAGATTTTACCAAGCTCATTACACCATATATCAGCAAGTGCAGAGATGCAACTTTGCTCATCTTTCAAAAGTTTTATGGTAATAGATTTTTTATTTTCTGCATTCATAGACAACACTCTCGTCGCTATCACTAGGGCTATTTGAACGATCAAAAGCCTTTAGTGTTTTAACATCACGAAATCCAATGCTCTTTAGCAATTCTAGTAATGACCCAGGCTCATATATTTTAATTTTATATTCTTCAACCTCAGTCTGAAGTACTTGGTTTTTATCAATCAGTTCATACTTGGCTACAGAAGAGCAGATATCACCATCCATCGAAGCACAAGAAGATAGTAGGATCATTTTTCCATCTGGACGCAACCATTTAGAGCCACGCCACACACCTAGTTCTGGTACTGCATGTTTTGTTTCTACTTCAAAAACAAGAACACCACCATCATCTAAATGGTTATAAAATGATTTTAAAGTTTTTGATATTTCATCAGACTCAATTATTAATCCAAAGGAGCCGCTTGGAATAAAGATAAGCGAATAAATCTTATTATCTGGTATTTCACTTGCTACAGATTTCCAAATGTTTACTTTTAGCGACATTTGTTCTGCTTTATTCTTAAGGACATCTAGCATGTGCTCACTTGCATCTGAGCCTTCAATTTTAAATCCATCTTTTGCTAGAGGTAGTAAGAAGCGACCAGTACCACACATTGGCTCTAAGATGGCGCTACTCGCTTCATTTGCATAACTTTTATAAAAAGCAAGAGCATCTTCTGGTGCAGTCGGTTTGCTTATCTCGTACACTTGAGTACATAAGTCAAGGTAAGTTGTATTAATACTCATGACAGCTTTCCTCTCATATTATTAAAACCATTGGGATTTGGATTATTTTCTATGAAAGTAATTATTTCTTTAGCAACATCAAATACCGAAGTATTATTTGTATCAACTGTTAAATCATATTCTCTGGTACCAGTATGTACTCGATCAAATTGATCGTTGGATAAACCAAGTGCTCTGTCACGACGCAAATATTCACGCTCTTGCATAATAGCCAAATCGCATTTAACACCAATAAAGTAAACAGTATGGTCGGCTAATTTATCAACATAGGACTTTAGCTGCTTATCATTAAATAAAACGTCATCTATGATAAGATTGTTGCCTCTAGAGCCAAGCATATGCGCAAAATCAGGCATTGCACCAAACAATTTACCTCCAGTTGGTTTTGATTCAACCGACATGAGAGGCCCTCGCTCATTCTCTCCAGGTACAAAATCAAAATATTCACCATCTTTACCAGGTGATGGATATGGCGTCATCTCGATAAATGTATCAACACCAAAGGTAAGCCATTGTTCGGTGCTTAAATACTGTATGCTTCTTGCGATCGAGGTTTTGCCGCTAGAACCAGCGCCATTTAATAAAATTATTTTACACATTCATTACCTCGACTCATAAATAACCTTGTGATATTCACCTTCACTCTTAGACATTAACGATAATTTTCCTGTATTTACCGGGGAACAACTAGTCATCACTTAACGCTTCAATATCCAAACTGCAAATAGCTGGCAATTTAGCATTAATTTTTTCTATGTCCCAGTCCCACCAAGCAATCTCCAAAAGGCGAGAAATACTCTTTTCATCAAAACGCATTTTAACAATTTTGGCTGGATTACCTGCAACTATAGCGTAATCAGGTACATCCTTTACAACAAAGCTGTTTGCGCCAATGATCGCACCATTCCCAATTGTTACGCCATTTCTCACCATACTATTGTATCCAAACCAGACATCATTTTTTACGATAATGTCACCCTTAATAGGTAATTGATTTACATCATACAAACTTTCCCAACCATTTTTAAAAATTGGAAAAGGATAGGTGCTAATAGCATCGAGTTTGTGATCACCTGTCATGATAAATTTAGTTTCAGCAGCAATTGCACAAAACTTCCCAAAAACAAGCTTTACCCTGTCTGGTTGATAATTATACAATACATTATTTTCTTCAAAGTTTTTAGCGCCATATCGCCTATCATCATAGTAAGTATAATCACCTGCATGAATATTAGGAGAGGTAATAATATTTTTTAAAAAGACAAGATCTTCATAACCTTCAAGTGGTGTTTTAGTATTAGGGTTGGGCCCTTTGTTAGCCAAATTTTTTGAATTGTTTTTACTCATTTATTACCTCATCAATAATCTTCTTCTGCAAGCGCGCCTCAGGTTTATTTTTATCTGCAATATTGCAAAGCTCAAATGTCGCTTTCCACAGTACCCAGGCACGCGCTCTAAGCCAAGTATCCTCATCTAAATCCATTGTGTTGATAAAAATATCACGTGCTTTACCGCTTAAGTAAGTCCATGCAATCACAAGATCGCAAGCAGGATCGCCCATAGCAGTACCACCAAAATCAATCACACCTGATAATTTATTATCTTTGATTAGTATATTGCCAACGGCATAATCACCATGGATCCAAACGGGTGCTTTGTTCCATTTAGTAGCACAGGCTCTTTCCCAAAGCTCTAAAGCGCTATTGCTATCTATAATATCTGCTAATTCAGCAATTTGTTCACGGGCTCCAGAATCATAAACACTAACATGATCGCCTCGCCACCAATTATGCTGACCAGGGCTAGGGCCTTCTACATCAGTAATGGCTTGCAGCTCCTTCAAAAAAGTTGCTATCTTAAAAGCTAGGCTTTCTAGTGATTGCTCGTCAAGAGTTACATGATTGGCACTTCGACCATCTAACCATTTATAAATAGAAAATGCATAAGGATAATCCTCAGATGGTTTGCCCATTTTTATAGGCGTAGGAATTGCGACACTTAAATGCTTTGCTAACTTTGGCAATAATTCTTGCTCTTTGGGTACTTTAAGAGCGTAACTTTCAGCTGTTGGCATGCGAATAAGCATATCATCACCAATCCGATAAGTTCTGTTGTCGTGGCCTTGTTGCTCAACCTCGGTTACAGTTAAGTCTGCGTATTCAGGAAATTGAGTAGCGATTAATTTTTTTGCGAGCTCGAGTGTAATGTTCATAATATCCCTCCAACAAACCATACTGAAGCAATAGATAAATCAAGTTTTTTCAAAAATGATTTTTTAGATATATCATGATCGCCACTAACTATAACTAACTGCGCTACACCTTTATCATGTGCAATAGATCTGGCTTCGCTGAGCAAAGCATTACCAATAGCGCTCCAATTATCATTAAGCACACAAAAATCATCTACAATAAGAGTCTGCCCTCCAGGTGCGTAAACCTCTGGTGCAGACACAATCTTACCAATAATAAAGCCAAGTATTTCATTAGAATTCTTTGCCACTAAACAAATATGATTGTCATCACTAATAAGTTCTCTAAACCATGTTTTTTGAATCTCTTCACCTGAATCTCCTGCCCACTTCCAAAACTGCGGCTGAGCTATTTCATAGGCTAAGCGTTTTTGCTTTGATAGAACGTTCATGGAATCAATATCAGCATCTCCAGCCTTAACAACAGCAAATTCATTATGTTCTGAGTTTATGATTGATCTGTTTTCGCTATCAAAACTAAAAATAATTCTCTTAGGTTGATCTTTGTCGAAATCGATTAGCTTTGTTTCTTTTTCAAAAATATTAGCGGTGAATTTGCTAATAGTATTTTCCCAAAACTTCAGTGCTGAAGTGTTTTCAGGTATTACAGATACTTCCCACTTACCAGGATGCAGTTGCCAAATTTTTTTAGCGACAGATTTGCCGATACCTGATCTTTGAAATTTTGCTAGTATGAAAAACTGATCGACTTTCCAATCAGTATATTTTTCCAATCCTTTTTCATTAATCAATGCAAAGCCAGCAATTTCATCGTAAACTTTAATAATATAAGTAATCTTGTCACTATCCTCACAGTAGCATCTATAGCTTTTTGGGTTATAGCGTCCATCTTCAGATATAGAAAAACCTAATTCTCTTGAGGCATCATAAACATATAACTGTGCCATGTTTTGAATAATGTGGCAGTTGTCAACGCTAATAGGTTCTAAGGTCACAGCAGGTGCAAATTTCTTAATTAACAAATGATGCGGCTTACCGCTACCACTGCAATCACCACCCATGACGAAATAAGCAACATGTTTAAAGCCCGCCTTTTCATATACTCGTTTGGCTCTAGGGTTGTCACTTGCCGGGTCGATTAAAAATGTATCTGCTTTTTTATCAAATGACTCTCTAAAAAAATCAATAAATTCAATTAAAGTTTTAGCGCCATATCCTTTGCCGATATGATCAATGCTACCAATCATATAATCTAAGCCGTAAGTATGGCCTGTTTTAGATAAATGAGATAGTTTTAATTCACCAATATCATCCTTGATTGTCTCGCAAATTGTCATTAGCATTGCGTACGGCTTGCCAGAATCTAATGCAATCCAATAAATGTATTTACCATCGCAATAATTTGATGGCTCGATTCTACCGCCCATAAAATTTAATATGTCATCTTTATGCCCTTGAGTATTATCCCAGAACTCCTGCACATGGGGCTCTTCTAACCATGAAAAAATTATTTCTTTATGTGCAGCAGTTGCTTTTTCAAATTTAATATTACTACTCATCGTTACCCCCAGCTTTCATATCTGAATTAACTTTATTTATATGCTCCATTATTTTCTCAGCTACTATGTCTGGGTTTAGATCGCTAATTTCTAATGCTAGCAAATTAGGGTGATGGATTGATAGCAATGGACCATTATCTTCAGCATCCTGTGGATCAATAGATTTCCATCTATCTCTACGTTCAGGCTTCGTTAATCGTATTAAATGTTCATCTTTGGTAATTTCAAATTTAACAGGTATAAATGTTGAGCCTCTATATTTCGCCATATTTTCAACTTGTTCATACATTTCTCTGTCTTCATTTGTTTCAGCAAGACAATTTGTGAGAACATAATTGTTATTAGGTACTTTGGTTAAGAAATTTAAAACTTCTGTTCTAATTTTAGCGATAGAGTCCCATGCAAAATCAGGTATTTTGGTATAACCATCATATTGCAACAGCTCAAAAATAGGGTTATTAATAAGCTGATTATCACAAATGATAAACTCATATTTTTTTGCTAGTGCTTGCGCTATAGTATACTTGCCAACACCTGGCTTTCCCGTTAAATAAATAATAGTTGATTGGCTGCTCATTCTTTACCTCCAACAACTGTACCTTGGTGGTATATAATGACCCAATTATCATCTTGTTTTCGCCAAATAGTAGACCGCCTAGTAGCTCTACTTTCATCCTGAATCAACACATAGGTAATTAAATAATTATCCTGAGCAATTTTAACTACATCAAAATCTTTTGCCTCCCATATATCGATGTAATTTGGATCATCATACCTTTTTAATAAGGTTTCTATCACATCTTCTCTAGAATAAACGTTACCCGATGCACCTACTTCCCAAAACCCTTCACGTGTTAAATTAAGTAACGCTTCTTTAGTTGAACCGCATTTATCTGGGTGGTGAAACAATGGTTCGCGCATAGCCAACTGGTTAAACGTAATATTTTTCATTTCATTATTAGGACTTTTATCCCTTAACATTAAAAATATTTGTTCTTTTGAAGAAGATCTAACAATTTTGAAACCAGCTTTAGAATAAGACTCTATAGCAAAAATATTAGTTAGTGCCGGATCAACAAAAGCATAATCAAATTCTGTAAACACATGACTATCTAAAAATAATTCTAATGATTTAGATCCAACGCCTTTGCCAAGGTAATTTTCATCACCAATAAAAAAATCTATTGCAGCTAGTGCTTTTGGTAAATTATTTAATTGATACCCACACTGGCGAAAATCATACGCATTGTAATATTGGATATAGCCTATAGGGGTATCGTCAAAATAGATTATAAATGCCTTTATTGGTTTGCGCTCAGAGCCAATCTTTTTATAACCATCCACATAAGACCCGTATTTTTCTTGTATCAGCTCTAGCGTGTAATTAACATCAGCATCCCACCATTTCTTAACATGGGTTTTTTGCAACCATTTAAGTAAATTTTCAAAATCTGTCACGCTAAGAGGTTTAAAGCTTATCTTCATTGGTACGCCTCTCTACCAGCCGTTAAATCTTTTAGGCACTGCATGAAATCATCAAAATTATTATTAATAGGCGAAAAATATTCTTGTTCAAATTTATCCATAATCTTTTCTGCTTTTTTGATTAATTGTTTGCCTGCAGGAAGAAGCTTTGGGTACTTAGCTCGTTCATCACCATCAATATGCTTGCGTTCAATCAAACCGCGTTTTTGCAAAGTGCGTAGTACATGGGACGTCATTGTTACATCAGAGTCGGTCAATCTTGCCAGATCATTCTGTGTTGGTTTTTGACGCTTAGATTCAAGTGATTGCAATACACATAAAAAAACATACTGGGTATGGGTTAGTCCAGCTGGCTCTAAAACTTTATCGCTCATTCTTTTCCAGCTGAAATAAGCCTTATAAAATATAAAGCTGGAAGATTCTAATATGCGTATATCGCTTTTATCTGTATTTTCATCATGACTAGCCATGATTATCTCCCTGAGTAATTATCTTCATGTGCATATTCCCGCATAAAACGTAAGAAACTAAAACTATCATAACACAGAATATAGTTGCACAAAACATCTTTTTGTGTCAAGATAATCCTGAGTTAAACTATTGAATCTAGGTGCCTTAATATGAGCCTTACACAACTATATGATTTTCGTGGAAAAACAGCCCTAATCACAGGCGCATCTGGTGGTCTTGGGGAGCAATTTGCCCGATGTTTACATGCACGAGGAGCTAGAGTCATTCTAGCTAGTCGCAGAGATGATAAGTTGGAAGTCTTAAGTGATGAATTAGGCAATGCTAAGGCTATTAAATTGGATGTTGCTGATAAAAACTCAGTTATTAGTTGCTTTACTGAGTTAGAGGCGACTGGAGAGAAAATAGATATCTGCGTCAACAATGCAGGTATAGCAAAGTTAACGCCAATTTTTGGAGAAGAGCAAAATGATGATTTTGAGTCACTTATCCAAACCAACTTGATGGGCGTTTGGTATGTTACCAAAGCTGTAGCAAATCATATGAAGAGCAATAATATCCATGGCTCGATTATTAATATTGCTAGCGTTAATGGTGAGGCATTTCCCTATAAAGAGGCTACTGGTTACGCAATTTCTAAAGCGGCAGTGATCCATATGTCAAAATCGCTGGTAACAGAGTTATCACCTCATAGGATCCGGATTAATTCTATTAGTCCTGGTCTTTTTCGCACACCCATGACAGCTCACAAAGTTGGAACAGAAGAACAACAAAAAGAGTTTGCAAACTTAATCCCTCTCGGCTTTGTTGCTAGCCCACAAGATTTGGATTCTGCTTTAATGTTTTTAGCTCACAATGAACATTCAGCTTATATGACAGGAACAAACATTACTGTTGATGGTGGTAAATCCTGGGGAGTAACGTCGTGGTAAATAGTTCTAACGAATTACCAAAAACAATTTTTCGCTTTATATGGCATTTTCTATCTAAATTCAAAGTGGCTGTGTCATTCTATGTATTTTTGAGTGTGATAGCAGGTTTGTGGGGACCGTTTAATAGTATATTGATTAAAAATGTTATTGACCTTTTGCCTCAAGTGCAAGGTGGAGATGCTTCTATATTACTAATACCAGTAGGGTTGATTGTTTTAAACTTTCTTGTTTTTGATAATGTTACCTGGAGAGCCATCACATATATACGTGCTAAATTTACACCTGTGATTATCAATAATATGATTGGCTCTTCTATGAGTTATGTTCTTGGGCATTCGCATCAATTTTTTCAAGACAATCTATCTGGAAAAATATCAAAGCAAATTACAAATTTAGCAGATGGAACTGAAAAACTAATTACATCCGTTGCTGCAAATTTTCTAAGGGGCGCTTCACTTTTGTTTGCTGCATTTGTGACTGCGTATTTTGTTAATCCGATTTTTTGCTTGATATTGGTGACTTGGTTTGCACTCTTTGCCAGTGCTAGTATTGCTATGTCCAAAAAATTTGTTGCACTATCAGATGCACAAGCTGCAGCCGAATCATCAGTGGTTGGTGAATTAGTTGATACAGTGTCAAATCAAAGCAATGTTAGAATTTTTTCTAAAAAGGCTTTTGAGAACACTCGTATGGAGCCATATTTTTCCGAGCAGCGTAAAACTTACAGTAACACCTATTTTTACGCATTAATCATGCACTCGGTTCAAGGTGGATTAATTGCTACCATGATGGCGTTTTCAGCCTATTTTCTTGTGAAACTCTATGCTCAAAACTTAGTCACTGTTGGTGACTTTGCCCTGATTTTTGGATTAGCAATGGAAACAGGCCATATGATGTGGTTTACAATGTCAGAAGTTGATGAGTTTAACAAAGCCGTTGGCAGATGTAAGCAAAGTTTGTTTACCCTAATGAAACCGCTAGAAATTACTGACAAAGCAAATGCAAAAAATCTTGAATGCGCTCATGGAAAAATACAATTCAGCAATGTTAAGTTTCACTACAAAGGTACAGAGCCTCTGTTCCAGGACAAATCTATTGATATTGATTCCGGGCAAAAAATTGGGCTAGTAGGTTACTCAGGAGGTGGCAAATCAACTTTTGTTAATTTGATTATGCGACTGTATGATGTTACTGCTGGTAGTATTTTAATTGATGGCCATGATATCCGTGATGTAACTCAAGATTCCTTGCATGAAAAGATAGGCATGATTCCACAAGACCCCGTACTATTTCAACGGAGCTTAATGGAAAACATTCGCTATGGACGCATTGATGCTACAGATGAAGAAGTTATTGAAGCGGCAAAAAAAGCGCATGCACATGAATTTATCGTTGGTCTTGCCGAAGGATATGATTCTTTAGTTGGTGAAAGAGGAATTAAACTCTCTGGTGGCCAGCGCCAGCGTATTGCAATTGCAAGAGCAATTCTCAAGAATGCGCCTATCCTTATTTTAGATGAAGCAACAAGTCAGCTGGACTCTGTTACAGAAGCTTTAATCCAAGATAGCCTGTGGGAGTTGATGCAGAATAAAACAACTATTGTTATTGCTCACCGTTTATCAACGTTGCTACATATGGATCGAATATTAGTTTTTGAAAAAGGCAATATAGTAGAAGACGGAACTCATGACGACCTTTTACTACAAAATAAACTTTATAAAAAACTTTGGGATGCACAGGTAGGTGGTTTTTTGGGGGATGATGCCAAGGATGTATCTGATGTCGAATAGAAACTTACTCAATAATGAAGGATTACCTAAAAGCCGTAGAACATACCTTTGCTTGCCTAAGGTTGAAGAAATGGCAGAGTTTTTATCCGCTGTCAAAGAAAGCATGGAACTGCATCACCCTTGGGTTGAAGCGCCTAGCTCGGAAGAGAAATTCGAGCAGTATATTCAAAGAATAAATTTTGATTCACACCTTGGATTTTTTATTCGACAGAGATCAGATAGGCAGTTAATTGGCGTTGTGAATATCAATGAGATCGTTAAGGGAGTATTTCAAAGTGGCTATCTAGGATTTTATGCATTCAAGAAATGTAGCGGACAAGGACTAATGACTGAGGGGCTATCACTAGTCCTTGATGTTTACTTTAAAACATTAAAGTTACATAGATTAGAAGCAAACATCCAGCCAGAAAATTCAAAATCAATAAGCTTGATAAAAAGGTTGAATTTTAGACGAGAGGGATTTTCACCAAAATACTTAAAAATTAATGGCCAGTGGCGTGATCATGAACGGTATGCAATGACTTTAGAGGACTATGAAGAGAGCATCAATGAATAAAATTGAATACACAAAAAACCCAACTACTAGTGATATTGACTTTCTCACTAAGCAAATCAACCAAGAGACCGCTGAATACGGTGAAGCTTATCCTTTTGCTTTTTTTATGAGAGATGATGCGGCTGAAATTATTGCGGGTGCAAATGGTTTTGTTATTTATGGCGCAATATATACCGACCAGCTTTGGGTTGATAAAGGCTATAGAGGACAAGGATTTGCTAAAAAAATCATGGATAAAGTGCATGAGTTTGGCAAATTAGAAGGATGCAAAATTGCCACTGTGCAAACGATGAGCTTTCAAGGCGCGCAGGTCTTTTATGAGAAATTAGGATATGTGCAGGATTTTAAGCGAGCTGGATATGTAAATGGTAGTAATTGTATTTTTATGAGGAAAGCACTGTGACCTTCAAAGCCAATTGGGAGAAAACCAGCACAAGAGTAAATTTATCAGAAGATCTGATTCTAAAAATGCTAGGAACTTACTACACATGTAATAATGACATTAAATCTGTATCTATTGTACCCGGTGGCTGCGCCAACATTAATGTGCTTGTTCAGCTTAATGTTTCTGATGCCCCTGTTATTCTAAGGGTTTATCTTCGTGATAAAGAAAGTGTTTACAGAGAACAAAAAATATCATCCCTTTTACATGAAAAATTACCCGTGCCAGAATTTTACCACGTGGGTGAATATGATGGTTATACGTTCGCTATCATCGAATATTTGCCTGGTCAAACCTTGCGTGATTTACTGCTAAAAGGTAAGTCCCCTGATATTAGCGATATTATGTTTAAAGTCGGTAGGACTCTTGGAGAAATTGCTAAAATTAAATTTCCAAGCAGCGGTTTCTTTAATAAGAATCTTGAGGTTGAAAAAGACATAACACCAGAGGGTTTTGTAGATTTTTGTTTTGAATGCTTAGAAAATAATAAAGTAAAAGCAACATTGCCACAGGGACAAAGAGAGCAAATCAAAAGTATTTTTAGGGTTTATAAGAATTTACTACCAGGTGATACAGAAAGCAACCTAGTCCATGCTGATTTTGATCCGGCAAATATCTTGGTGTCAGAAGTTAATGGGGAAATAGAAGTATCAGGCATTTTAGATTGGGAATTTTCATTTGCTGGCGGGGCTCTGTGCGATGTTGCAAATATGCTTAGATATGCGCATCAGATGCCTGGCGAGTATCAGGATTCATTTTTAAAAGGATTGCGTGGAATCGGTTATGAACTACCCAGTTCTTGGCAAATCACAGTGAACTTATTGAACATTGTATCGTTGTTAGATTGCCTAGTTCGCTCTGACTCTGAAAATAGACCTAATCAAATTAAAGATATACAAGAATTGATTGCGCATATTTTGAATGCTTTCAGCAAGGTTGAAGTTGTCCCATATGATCCCAGTTGGCCAAATGTATTTGATATTGAGGCAAAAAAAATTAAAACAGCATTAGGTGATAGTTTTGCTTCTATCCACCACGTTGGTTCAACATCTGTGCCAGGTCTCGCTGCTAAACCTAAAATAGATATTATTGCATGCGTTAACAATCTTAATTTTGATCATCAAGAGCTTGCTAACTTGAATTATGAATACAGGGGCGGTTTTAATCTCCCCTTGCGAAAAAGCTTTACTTATCGCTCTACTGATTTAAATGTTAATCTGCATATCTTTGAAGAAAACGATCCGGAAGTTGAGCTGAACTTGCTGTTTCGTGATTATTTGCGTGAAAACGTGCAAGCAAGAGATCAATATGCGGCATTAAAATATCAGCTGTTAGAAGATGATGCTTCTCATAAAAAAGATGGGGCAATGTATCGAGGCTATACATTAGGCAAGCATGATTTAATTCAAGATATCCTGAATAAATCTGGTTTCAAGCGTTTGCGCTTTGTTATTTGCACTCACCGTGCAGAATGGGTCGCTGCTAAACACTTTCGCAACAAATATTTTTTCGAGCCAAATAAAATAGAAGATCCTTATACTTGGACTTTTGATCATAAAGACCATCAGCATTTTATTTTATACCAAGGCGTAAATATTGTTGGCTATGCTCATGTTCAGTTGTGGCCAGAAAATAGAGCTGCACTTCGCATTATCGTTATAGACGAAAAAGAACAAGGAAAGGGATATGGTAAAGAATTTATGTCACTTATTGAAAAATGGCTGCGATTAGAAGGCTATAAGAGTATTCATACAGAAAGTTCTCCAGAAGCGCTTAAATTCTATCAGGCTATCAATTACGTAAAAATGCCATTTGATGATCCAGATGGTTATGAAGGCAGTCCTGATGATATTGAAATGGGGAAACTGCTATGACTATTAGACTTCTAGAAAAAACAGATATAGCACTTATTGTGAATGGCTTTAAAGAATCAGGCTGGCAAATTAAACCCGCAAGTGTTTTTGAACAATATTTAGATGAACAACAGCAAGATAAACGCCTCTGTTTAGTAGCATTTGTTGATGAGGAATTTGCAGGCTACGTCACTCTTAAATGGCAATCTGATTACAAAAATTTTGCAGATGATAACATCCCAGAAATATCTGATCTCAATGTATTGCCAAGCTTCAGAAATCAAGGTATTGGTTCTGCATTAATAGAAAAATGCGAAGAGCATGCAGCGGAAAGATCAAATATCGTTGGCATTGGCGTTGGCCTTTATCCGGATTATGGATCTGCTCAAAGGCTCTATATTAAGCGTGGTTATTTACCTGATGGGCATGGCGCTACTTACAATTATGAATATGTAACACCGGGCAAAGAGTATCCGTTAGATGATGATCTGGTGTTATGGTTTACGAAGAAATTAAATTGAGAACGATATGCTGAAAACATTAGAGATAGTAAAAAATGCTCAAGATAATATGTATACTAAATGTGGTTTAAAATTTGAAAATTTTTCTCCAGAGGATGAAAGTTCAGAGTATTATGCACATACCTTCACTATTAAAGGCAAGAAGGGTTTATTTAGGATAGCCAAAAAAACTCCTACAAAATCAGGTTATTTTGTAACGATATGGAAAAGAGGTGCCGACAGCATCATTGCCCCTTATGAAGAGGCTGACGCCATTGATTTCGTTGTGGTCGCTGTTTCTGATGGTAACCGTGTAGGAGAGTTTATATTTCCTAAAACCGTTTTGGCAAAGAAAAATATATTTAGTGAAAATGGCAAAGAAGGTAAACGAGCAATAAGAGTTTACGCACCATGGGATAAAACCACAAGTGCGCAAGCTGCTAAAACTCAATCGTGGCAAAATCAATTTTTTGTTGATCTAACATCGGGAAACTCTGAAAACATTTCAAAAATAAAAACGTTATATTGCATGTGAGATTTTCATGATTAAAAAATTATCTTTCACAATAGCCATCTTATTTCTATCAGTAACTTTTAATTATTCTTTAGCGGACACATATATGACTGAAAAAAATCACCCAACTACACTAGATGATTTTGATAAATTATTTACAGGCAATCCTGTAGATATTGAAAAAAACATGACTGCTTTGTTACCTGAGGCAGAAAGCAGAGAAGATAAATCGATTTACCTTCAAATTTTGTCTCAAATAGCTTTAGCTCAAGCAATGCAGCAGAACTTTGATTTGGCGCATCAAACACTTGATAAGGCAGATAGCCTATTAGATACCCAATATAAGCTAGCACACATAAGATTGTTACTTGAGAGAGGAAGAGTTTACCATCAAAGTGGAAATACAGACAAAGCTTTACCACTATTTATTAAATCATACGAAAAGGC
>Ga0180433_10004821_pt1 | contig 18696 bp, 13 predicted proteins | sample SS_ome_8_FD_132980 | JGI IMG/M metagenome (GOLD analysis project Ga0180433, IMG submission 132980) | Hypersaline lake sediment archaeal communities from the Salton Sea, California, USA - SS_1_D_1 metaG | ecosystem: Environmental > Aquatic > Non-marine Saline and Alkaline > Hypersaline >... | reverse complement strand
AGGCACTGCTTGATGCCGGCCGTACTGTTATACGGTTTCACTTAAAAACAGAAAACACAGAGGGGATCTCTTTATTAACCAAAGCAATAAGATAATTTTTCTATTATATTCTATACATCATCAGGTAATTCAATTACTTCTGTTTAATAGTTTCATTTTCTGCTGAATTCATGATTTTCCTGTTCAGAAAATTTGAACTGGCTGCGGCTATTAACCGTTTACGGTCACTTACAATCAGTCAGGAGTAATATATGTATCAGATTCCGGAACCAACCTACTGTTCCAAATATCCAAAAGAAAAAAGAGACATTATTGCCCGGCTGGTTGGTGCTTCAAAAATTTTTCAATCTGGTAAAACAGAAATCACAGCTCTGCAGAAGACTCATTTGGATTTAAAAAAAGGGGAACTCATTTTAGTTATTGGTCCTTCCGGATCTGGGAAAACCACTCTTCTTTCTTTACTGGGGTGTGTGCTTTATCCTACAGAAGGATGTGTATGTATCAATGATGTCAGAACCAATGAGTTGAATGACCGGGAGATGGCTGAGCTGAGGCTCAAAAATATTGGATTTGTATTTCAGAATTTTAATCTGATTACTCCCTTAAATGCAGAAGAGAATATCATGGTACCTATGATGCTGAATAACATTTCCAAAGAAATGATAAACCGGAAAATTGATAAGACTCTGGATCTTTTAGGTATCAGACAACGCAGTAAATCTATGCCTTCCCAGCTTTCAGGTGGTGAACAGCAGCGGGTGGCTATTGCGCGTGCTATGGTTAATGATCCCCCTATTATTTTATGTGATGAACCAACTGCTGCTCTTGATTTAAAATCCATAGATATTGTGCTTCAGGAACTTCGTGATCTGGCAGATGGTGGTAAAGCTGTTGCAGTGGTTACTCATGATTTACGGCTTACAGAATATGCAGACAGAATTATAAGTATAGAGAATGGCAAAATATCTGAAAAACATAAAGGAAATAAAGAAAATGGAAAATCAGTCGAATAAATATATACGTAGATTGAAGAGTACTATTAACTTTCATATAATTTCAATCATTGTAAGTTTTCTTATATGGAGCTTTCTGTCTGGATGCAGTTCTCCGGAATGGGATCAACAGAATAAAGTTAATAAGCCGGTCGATATATCGGTAAAAAAAGTAGTGGGAAACGGACGTATTGAGCCGGAGTTGAAAATAGTTGGTCTCACCAGTGAGGTGAACGGGATTATTAAAACTGTACATGCACAGGCAGGTGATACTGTAGAAAAAAATCAGATTATCATTGAGATGAAACATGCTATTGAGCAGGCAAAAGTGGATCAAGCTATGGCACGCATAGAAACGCAGAAATCTGCAGTACAGTCTTCACAGGCCTCTCTTGACTTTGTACAGATAAAAATGAAAAATGCCAGGACCAGATGGAAGCGTATTAAACAACTCTATGAAAAGGGTGCTGAAAATCAGGCTAATTATGATAATGCAACTGCTGAATATCAAACAGCCCTGGCGGAAGTCGAACGTCTGGAAGCACAATTTAAAGGTGCTCAAAATGTTTTAAAACAATATAAAGTTGATCTGGTATTAGCTCAGAAACAGCTGGCTCAGAAGATGATCACTGCACCAGCTGATGGTCAGGTATTATCATTGGATGTTACCATCGGTTCTGCAGTAACCGCGGGAAAGCCAATAGGCAATTTTGCTCCCCAGAGCACTCTGACGGCCTGGTGTGAGATTGATGAAATATTTGCAGATCAGGTAAAACCAGGTCAGCATGCTTATATCCGTCCTGAAGGTATGGAAGACACTCTGGCTGTCGGCAAGGTTATTTTCACAGGTCCTTATTTACGTAAAAAATCCTTGTTTTCGGATGATGCGGGTACATTGGAAGATCGGCGTGTCCGGGAAGTACGGATCCACATTACACCAGAAACCAGTGTGTTGTTTGGACAGCGAGTAGAATGTGTAATACTTCTACAGAAAGTGGAAGGGAAATAACAGTATGTTTCGTTTTGCCTTACGATTCTTAATTTATGATAAACCAAAATCCATTGGTGTGATTTTGGGTATTATTATTTCAACTTTTCTCATAGGTCAGCAGACCGGTATCTTTATTTTTCTGACTGATGCCATGTCTTCTCTGATCGATAATACTCAGGCTGATATCTGGGTAGTTGATAACCGTGCCACTGATATAAGTTCGCTTTCACAGATAGATATCAGAATAGGAAATCAGGTGCAGTCAATCCCAGGTGTCAAACGTGCTTATCCTCTGATTATAGCCGGTGGTACTGCCCGTTTCAGAGAAGGAAAATCAGCTCAGGTAACACTTATCGGTTCTCAGCCGTCCTATTTTAAAGGTGGTCCTTACCGGATTAAGGAAGGGCAGTTAAGTGATCTTTTACAGGGTGGAGCTGTGGGGACTGATATGTTTGATGCTGAAAATCTGAATAATATCAAGGTTGGGGACAGCTTTGAGATCAACGGCAAACGAGTACATCTGGTGTTGCAGACTAAGGGTGCCAGGGGGTTTGGATCTACCTATGTTTTTTCTACTGTTTCCAGGGTCCGTTCTCTGGGGAAAATACCTGTTACCAAAGCAAGTGTTTTTTTAGTTGATATAGAATTAGGCGTTGAAACCGCTGAAGTATGTGAGCGGATTAATACACATATCCCCGGTATTCGCGCCTGGACTAAAGATGAATTTTCCAGATCAACAGTGATGACCATCTTAAGTTCCAGCGGTATAGCATTCTCAATTGGCACCTTGATTATTTTTGCTTCTGTGGCCGGATTGGTAATTATCGGTCTGACCATGTATTCTGCTGCCATGGAAAGACTTCGTGATTACGGTACTCTTAAAGCTATTGGTGCTAATAACCATTATATACGCAATCTTATTTTATATCAGGCATTTTTCTTTGGTCTGACCGGATATGGTATCGGAATACTTTTACTGGAAGGATTCCGCAGTGGTGTTGCCAAATCAGGAGTATTGTTTAATTATAGTACTCCTCTTAAAATCGTGTTTTTTCTGATTACCCTGGCAATATCGTTTGGTGGAGCTGCTTTTGCCATGCGCCGTATAAGAAAACTGGAACCTGCCAGTGTTTTCAGGAGTTGATTTTAAGAAAAAAATATTAATAAAAAATGAGGGAAAAAATGAAAACAAAATGTTCACTGAATGTATGTATGTATCTTTTCATTACTTTTGTATATCTCTTTGGTGTTTTTTCCTGTGCATCCAATCAGCTAAGTGATAATGGCTGGGAAATAAAAGTAGATGAAAAAAAGGAGACCATTACAATTGTTCATCAGAAACTTGATACTATACTGGATACTATTCGTCTTGGATTAAACACTGATAATACCATAGAATATTGTTCCCAATGGGAAAGTAAAATTGGTCAGAATGTTATAACGGTAACTGCAATGCAACCACAAAAGACTACATGGGAGTTTCATACAGAGGACACTATTCTGCAGATAAAGTGTTCTACATTGAATGGGAGGTTAACAGCACAGGCACCGGCTGATAAAAACAGAATTCCAGCCCGCATTGAGGAGCAGGATAATGGTGTCTTATACACATCCCTGGGGCAGGTTTCAGCGAATAATATTTTTTGTCTTTTTGACCGGAATACAGATACAATGATCAAATTTCCTCAGCACAGTTTATTATCCAGAAATAGTGATAATGAGAATAACATGGACGTGGCTTTTTCAGTCAAAGATGGGGTTGAGATCACTCTTGTTCCTGATTATTATATCAATATCCTGGGATTAAAATACTACCAGCCTAAAAGGAAATTCTTCAATACTGCACCAGTTGCCTGGAGCAGCTGGTATTGCTATTATATGGGCACTACTGAACAGGATGTAATGAAAGAGACAGATGTGCTGGCAGAACATCTTAAGCCATACGGATTGGAATATATTCAGATAGACGCCTGCTATACCCGGGGTGCAGAAGCAAATTATCTGGAGTGGACAAAAGAGACCTTTCCCGGGGGAGGGAAACAGCTGTTTCAGTATGTGCAGGATAAAGGATTAAAACCGGCATTATGGGTGAATGTATATGGATCAAACTATAAAAATGCTGAAATGTCAGAAAAATATCCGGATAATTATTATCTCCGGGATAAAAATGGTAAACTCTCCAGTGCCTGCTGTACAGCTGATTCTACTGTGGTAAGGCTGGACTATTCCAATCCGGAGGTGATCAAAAAACATCTGAAACCCATGTTCAGAACCCTGAAAGATGACTGGGGGATAAAATACCTGAAGGATGCAGGGTGGGGAACCTGGATTGATTATTTCAATAAAAATAAAGCTCAGGCCTATGATTCAACCAAAACAGGCCGGGAATTGTATCTTGAAGTACAGAAAGCTCTGAGGAAAACAGTAGGGAATGATTTTTATATTGGGGGCTGTGCCATGCATGAAGTCGGACTGGGATTTGGTATCTTTGACGGATCCCGTATCGGGGGTGATGACAGAGCTATCTGGTATCCGAAAAGAGAAGGGGGTATGTCCATGCAGACTTATTTCCACTCTCTATTCGGAGGAAATTATCTGAATAATATTGTCTGGCACTGTGATCCGGATGCTGCCATGGTGCGCAGTCCATTAACCCTGGAGGAGGGAAGAACAGTCGTCACCGCAATCGGACTGACCGGTCAACTTTATATGGCAAGTGACTTTATGGGTAAATTGTCGCAGCATAAATTAGAACTTTACCAGAAAACCATTCCCACCACACCTATTGTTCCTGTTGATCTTTATCCATATAAAATTGAATCCAACAAACGAAATGGCGTTGTCTGGTGCTGTCCCCGGGTGAAAGAATTTCCCAGGGCAATTGATTTAAAGGTAAATCATGTAGCCGGTATGTACGACGTAGTTTCTGTATTCAACTGGAAGGATAACCAGACTACAGAGGAAATTCATTTTTCAGAGGATTTAGGCCTTGATCCAGATAAGGAATATATTGTTTTTGATTTTTGGAATAAACAACTGAAAGGAGAGTTTGCAGATGGAATTTCTGTTTCTGTTCCTGTACATGGAACCCGGGTACTGGTGATTAAACCTGCTTCAGATATACCCCAGCTGTTATCTGCTTCCAGGCATATAACCAATACTGTCAGTTTGAAAGAATTACTGTGGGATCAGAAAGAAAGAAAAATATCCGGTACATCTCAGCTGGTACAGGGTGATAAGTATTCACTGTTTTTCTTTGTGCCGGAGGGATTTGAGGTCACAGATGTACTGGCAGATAATGAAGTTCTGTATCATAAAATGACCGGAAATTTACTGGAAGTTGCCCTGTCCGGAAATGTTGAAAAGGTCCAAAACAATAATGTTTCATGGTCAGTCAAGTTTTAATCTGACTGATCAGAAAAACTACAGATAACAGATAAAGGAAGGGTAAATGAAGAAATATACTGGGTTACTGCTGATATCAGGTTGTATGATTTTTATTGCTGCACGTACAGGGAATGCACAGTCAGACATTTCTGCAGATAAAAAAGTTTATGATTTCGGAGTAATCAGAGAAGGAAAGAATACTCCGGTTACTTTTACTTTAAAAAACAATTCAACGAAACCGATGCGCATCAGAGAAACCCGTACCTTTGCCGCCTGTGTTGAATCAGCACCGTTAACAGATAATCTGATATTGCCCGGTGATACGCTGACTTTACATTATATATTTGAAAGTCTGGGATATGGCGGAATAACTGTTAATAAAAAAATTGAGGTTTATTTCTATAAGAAAAAGAATCCTTTGATTTTACAGGTAACAGGCAGGATTTTACCGTTACAGAAATACCAGGCACCAGTAGGTGAAGTGAGTTATAATTTTTTTGTACTGATTGATATACGCGAACATGATGAATTTGTAAAAGAACATATAATTGGTGCAGTACATATTCCTCTTGATAAAGTAAATGAATGGGTACAGCATTCTGTAGCACGGCTTCCGGAAGAACTTATTTTATATGTTATTTCGGAAAGAGGAATTACTAGTGATGAAACTGTCAAACAATTACATCAGAAGGGATATGAACAATTTTTCAGTATTGTTGGCGGCATGGAGGAATGGAAAAAACAGCAGGGACGGGAATTATTAATATCAGGTACGTATTAGCTGGCACAGGATGAACAATGCAGAAATCCCTACTGATTTTGTTTTTGATCCTTTTTTTACTGAATACACCTTTATCAGGTGTTGAGGTGATATTTTTTTATGAAACCGGTTGTCCTGAATGCAGACATGTCGATTTATTTTTAAGGAACAGGATTGAGCCCAACTATCCGGTGAATATTATAAAATATGAAATTCATCATTCTGATAATGCCAGTCTTATGTTGCAGCTGGCAGAAATATATCAATCAGAAAAAATACGTAACAAGGGAACACCGGCTGTTTTTATCGGAGATCAGGCATTTCAGGGATACAGCAGATTTGTTCAGAGAGGTATTGAGCAGGCGGTACGTACTGCTTTACGTGAAAATGCTTTTTTTCCATTAAATAAAATACCAAATGATATAAAAAAAATACATACATCACAAACACTGACTTTACCGGTGGTAATGAGTGCAGCAGCTGTTGATGCTGTTAATCCCTGTGCCTGTGCTGTGCTGGTACTTCTTCTGGGCACAATTTTATTATCTTCTAAACGCAAAAGGAATAAAATTCTGGGAGCAGGGTTTGCTTTTACAACAGCCTGTTTTATTTCATATTTTTTAATGGGATTGGGATTATTCTCTGCAGTTCAGATTGCCGGTATTGAACAGTATATATACATTTTTGTTTCAGTTTTGGCCATAGCGATAGGTTTGTGGAATATAAAAGATTATTTCTGGCGTGATCACTGGTTCAGTATAGAAGTGCCGAAATCCTGGCAACCAAAAATAAAACATATTACTTCCAATATTACTTCAATTCCGGGTGCGTTTGCTGCAGGTTTAGGAGTTAGTTTATTACTTCTACCTTGTACTTCAGGACCTTACGTCGTGATTATCGGTATGTTAAGCAAAACAGCAACCAGAATACAGGCTGTAGCATATTTGCTGTTATATAATTTAATATTCATAATACCGTTCATCGGAATCACCATTGGAGTTGGTCTGGGATTTACTACTACAGCCCGGGTGGAAACATGGCGTCAGAAAAAACTAAGTGTACTTCATTTAATAACCGGCATAATTATGCTGGGTGTGGGATTTGTTATGATTGGTTTGGTTGTGTTAAGGTATATATAACTTTTTTATCATTATATGTGAGGAAATTAATGAATAATTACAGATCAGCAGTGTTACGTGTAGTTTTTGCACTGTTAATTGCTCCGGTTTCTTTTTCTGCTCAGCAAAATTCCTCCCTTAAAATTCAGGGGTATTTTCATACAGTTGATGGGTTCAGTCTGAGATACCATGGTCCTCTGCCCGGAGAGCACAATGCCCTGGTATGCCGTTCCATGATTCCGGTGAATTCCATTGCATGGGAGACTGCAGCTGTTCCTGAAAAAGTTGACAGTGATTCAGTCAGCTTTCTCTGGATGTTTGCCATTGATGTAAATACTGACTGTCATGTATTTGATCTTTATTTTAATGACAAATATATTCTGAGTCTGCACAATCCTGTTGAGCTTAGTAAGCAGAGATGGACTGTTAAGGGAAAAGGTGACAGCAGGTTACAGTTGCGTTCTACACTTATTGACAGGTATGGGGATTTTATGGGATATGCTGTGCTCACCGTGCCAGTTTCTCTGATAAAACCGGGTCAGGTTCAGCATGTTCGTATACAGGGGGAAAGTTCAGGAAGTCGTTCCTGGTTCATTACTTTTGAAGAACCGATAAATGAAGGACTGACAATCCAGCCAGAAAATTTATTAGCCGGCAGCCGGGAAAATCCCAGTCAGGTGATCCGTTTTCAGTTTATGCATATTGGAAATCCGGTTCAGGGATCGGTATCTGTGCAAGGCGGAACAGAAAAGCAGTTTATTCTCGAACCAGGATTCAATGGTATTGATCTGGAAATTGCGGCTGTAAACAAGCCGGAGCACAAGCAGTTCAGGGTTAAACTGGAAGGAAAACCGGAACAACTCCGAAAAATAAAGATCAGCCCGGTAAAACCGTGGACAGTATATCTGGTTCAGCATACCCATACAGATATTGGGTATACCCGTCCTCAGACAGAAATTCTGGGTGAGCATCTGCGGTTCATAGATTATGCTCTGGATTACTGTGATCAGACCGATGAATATCCGGAAGATTCCCGTTTCAGGTGGACCTGTGAGAACAGCTGGGCAGTAAAAGAGTATTTAAAACAGCGTCCCCAAAAACAAATACAGCGTTTTCAGAAACGTGTCCAGGAGAGAAGGATAGAAGTGACAGCAATGCTGTTCAATTACAGTGAAGTGGTTGATGAGGCCGGTCTGGCTGAACAGTGCTGGCCTCTCCGGCTATTTCAGGAATACAACCTGCCGGTAAAAACCGCTATGCAGAATGATGTTAACGGAATTGGCTGGTGTCTGCCTGATTACTTATCTCCGCTTGGTGTGGAATTTGTCAGCATGGGACAGCATGGCCACCGTGCCCTGATACCTTTTGACAAGCCAACGGCCTTTTGGTGGGAATCACCTTCCGGCAACCGTCTGCTGGCTTTCCGCGCAGACCATTACATGACCGGAAATAAACTGCGGCTTACTACCGGCAGAATCACTTCTTTCCGGGATCCGCTCCTGCAATACCTCAGAGAGCTGGAGCAGAAAGAGTATACGTACAACAAAGTATCAATACAGTTTTCCGGTTATGTGACCGATAATTCACCTCCTTCCACTGTCGCCTGTGATCTGGTACGAGAATGGAACAGGCAATATATATTTCCCAGATTACGTCTCGCAACTGCCGGGGAGTTTCTTTCAGCAGTTAAAAAGGAACATGGGAATGAATTGGAAGTTTACAGAGCAGCATGGCCGGACTGGTGGGCTGACGGATTCGGTTCTGCTGCTTTGGAAACTGCTGCGGCCCGGAATACAGCTAACAGTCTCATAGCTCATAATGGATTACTGACTATGGCCCGACTGGCCGGATCAGAGATTCCCGAAACAGCCTTTCAGGAAATGGATCACATTCAGGAGTCCCTGCTTTTCTGGGGTGAACATACTTTCGGGGCTGCGGAAAGTATCCGGGATCCTGAATCATTGAACAGTCAGGTACAGTGGAGGGAGAAATCGGCTTACGTATGGGAGGCAGTTAAACATAATTCTTTATTAAAGGAACAGGCAATGGGACTTTTACAGTCTTATCTTCCTGTAGATGAAGTTCCTGTCCTGGTAGTGATAAACACTTTGAATATACCCCGGTCAGGTGTGGCAGTTCATTATATTGATAATGAAATTATACCACCTGGTTCCAGATTTCGGCTCCTGGACAGCCAGGGCGGAGAAGCTGAAGTACAGCCAGTGAGAAGTCGTAAAGATGGTACCTATTGGGCTGTGTGGGCGGAGAATGTTCCCCCGATAGGATATAAATCTTATCGTATTCAGAGAGAAGAAGGATCAGGTGCTGAATCAGAATTCCACCCTTTTTCTGGCATAGTGGAAAATGATTTTTACCGGATCGAGATGGATATTTCCACCGGTACAGTTATTTCTCTTTTGGATAAAGAGCTGAACCGGGAATTTGTGGACCAGAAAGGAACCTGGGGGTGGGGTCAGTTTATTTATGAGCGGCTTTCCAACCGGGAGCAGCTGGAGAATTTCAGGCTGGATTCATCCTGGTACAGAACTCTTCAGTCCATACAGATGCAGGGTGTCAAACAGGGGCCAATATATACACGTATAATATGGAATGGACAGTTACCCCAATGTGCAGATAAAAAGGGAATTACTGGTGAAATTCGTTTGTACCATACAGTCAAACAGATCGATGTGCTGTTCTCGATGCGTAAAAAACCAGTAATTGATCCTGAGGCAGTATATATTGCATTTCCTTTTAATCTTCCCGGCAACACTTTGAAATACGAGGTACAAGGAGGTATGGTTTGTCCTGGTATTGATCAACTGGAAGGGACAGCTTCGGATTGGCAGACTGTTCAGCATTACATTTCCGTATCCGTTACAGATGCTCAGATAGTCTGGGCGAGTCCGGATATTCCCTTAGTACAGCTGAGTGATTTGAATATCGGTAATTTTCGATACAGATACACTCCAGAACATCCACATATTTATTCCTGGGTATTGAATAATTACTGGACTACCAATTTTAAAGCCAGTCAGAAAGGAGCTCTGGAGTGGCAGTATTCCTTGACCTCGTCTTCAGATACATCTTCTGACTTTGCTGCCCGGTTCGGCTGGTCTGCTGGTATACCGCTTCAGTCCCGGGTTCTCCCGGAAGGGGAAAAAAGAAATATTCCTCTGACCAGGTCTTTTCTGGAATATATTCCGCAGAATCTTTTACTTATAGAGGCAGAACCTGTAAGATCCGGCGGGAGTATTGTACTGCATTTTCGGGAATGTGCGGGTTTGCACACTGAATTATTCCCTCAATATTGGATGAAAAAAGGGGAAATAACATCAGTTTATGCAGTAAATGTACTTAATCAGCCAATTACCGGAGAGCAAGCATCTATTACTGTAAAACCATATGGTACAGTCAGAATTCTACTGGATATACCATAGTATTAAGAAGGGAGAAAAATATGTTTGCGCAAACGGCATTCATAAAATATTGATCTAATAATTTTTTATTTGACTTTAAAAGATTTGTTTTCTATTTTATATATGAATTTGTTTATTGTAATATAAATGTGAAGGTTTACTATGGCAAAAATACTTGTGATTGATGATGAGAAGATAGTTCGTATGGCAATCACTCATAAACTTAAAAAAGAAGGCCATGAAGTAATTGAAGCAGAAGATGGTGAGGAAGGTATTGAGAAATACAGAGAGGATCCTGCAGATCTTATAATAACTGATATTATAATGCCTAATAAAGAAGGATTTGAAACTATAAGAGATTTAAATGAAGAATTTCCGGATGCTAAAATTGTTGCTATGTCAGGTGGTGGAAAGATCAGTTCTGAAAATTATTTAGACATAGCCAAAAAATTTAATGTTGTAGATGTATTCGAAAAATCCTTTGAATGGAAAGAAATGTTAAAAATTGTAAGGAAATTATTCCCCAAATAGGTATTTATTTTACTTGACTTTCAAACTTAATTTTTATAAATTCTATAGTTTTAAGGCGGTGTAGCTCAGTTGGTAGAGCGACGGAATCATAATCCGTTTGTCCGGGGTTCGAGTCCCTGCGCCGCTACTTTTGTGATAATGGCCTTTTTTACCAGAGGGAGAAAGGCCATTTTTAATTTAAAAAAATTAATTTTTAATGAATGATACATTATTACAACGGTTTAAAACTTTTATAAAGGTTGAATCACTTGTTACAAACGGAGATAACCTGATTCTGGCTGTATCCGGGGGGTATGATTCAGTGGTATTACTGGATTTATTTATTTCAATACGTCCTGAGTATCAGTTAAAATTTATAATTGCTCATGTCAATCATTGTTTACGTGGAATTAATGCTGACAGAGATGAAGAATTTGTTAGACAAACAGCTCTGAAATATGATATACAATTTTTTGCTGAAAAAGTAGACGTCAGACAGTATGCAGGAAAAAATAAACTATCCATTGAACAAGCTGCACGTGATTTACGTCTTGGATATCTGAATAATCTAAGAAAAAACATCAATTATGATAAAATTGCACTTGGTCATAATGCTGATGATATGGCTGAGACTGTAATAATGAATTTAATCAAAGGTTCCGGCCTGAGGGGAATTAGAGGTATTAAACCGAAAAATAATTACTTGATACATCCTTTACTGTTTGCTACTAAAAAGGAAATCTCTGAATATGCTGAGGCAAAAAAACTTGAACATGTAGAGGATATGAGTAATCAGGATAAAACATTTTTACGTAATAAAATAAGACATGATATTTTACCGGTGATTACACAAAAATTTGGTCTGCAATGTATTCACTCTATTTGCAGAACAGGTAAAATACTTGCTGAAATTGAAGAATATATTGATCATTTTACAAAAACAGCTTTAAAAAACGTAATCATATCAGAATCAGATACTGAAATTGTGCTTGATATTAATAAATTTTTAAACTATTTTAAGGCCATAAAGAAAAGTATTATCATACATCTCATTGAAAAGATGTATGGAGAGTATACTTTTAATATTATTAATTCTGTTCTGGAACTTATTGAGAATGGCCGTAGTAATAATAGAGTTGAAATTGGTAAGAAAGGGTTAGTAATTAAATACACTGATAAAGTTTTTTTTACCAGAAAAGAAAAACAAATAACAGAAACCAGAGTGGTGCAGGATAAATGGAATAGTATATCAGAATGTAATTTAAAAATAAAGATAAGTCAGGTAGAAAAGATTGATAATATTAAACATAAAAACAGATTTATTGAATACATAGATTTTGATACGGTTAGATTACCTTTCACGGTGCGATCATGGATAAAAGGTGATACATTCATCCCACTTGGCATGTCTGGTTCAAAAAAACTCCATGATTTTTTTATAGATGAGGGGGTAGTGAATTTTAAAAGAAAAAGAATACCAATTCTTACAGATAAGTCTAGAATTATCTGGATAATAGGATATCGTATAAGTGAAAAGGTAAAAATAACAGAAGAAACAAAGAATATTTTAAAACTAGAAGCGGAAGTAATTTAAAATTATTCTGCATACAATGAAGGATATATATATGAAAGACAATAAAGACAATAAAAATAAAAAAGAAAATAAGGATGAACAAAATAATTTTAACTGGAAAAAAATATCAAAACAAGTATTTTTCTGGATTATTTTATTTATCGTTGCTATTTATATTGCTCAGATTCTTAATGTGGGTTCAGCTAAAGAAATAAACCTTTCTTATACTGAGTTTAACAGATTTCTTGAAAATGAATCCATAGAAAAAGGAGTTATCAAGGGTGATATTTTTCATGGTGAACTTAAATATCAGGAAAGTCTGATAAAAGATGGACAAACTGTAAACTTTACAAAATTTAAGACGACTCTTCCATTTATTGACAGAGATATGATAAAAAAATGGGATGCAGTAGGCATACAATATGAATTTAAACAGGATGATGGTGGGGTGTGGCGATATTTAAGTTTTATACCCTGGCTCCTGATCCCAATATTTTTTATCTATTTTATTATGCGTATGCAGGGAAAAGGAGGAACCAAGGGAATATTTAATTTTGGCAAAAGCAGAGCTAAACTATTATCAGAAAACAGGCATAAAGTAACATTTAATGATGTTGCCGGTACTGAAGAAGCTAAACAAGAATTAACAGAAGTTATTGAATTTCTAAAAGCTCCGGAAAGATTCCAGAAACTGGGCGGTAAAATTCCTAAAGGGGTATTATTATTAGGCCCTCCTGGTACCGGAAAAACATTACTCGGAAAAGCCGTAGCCGGTGAAGCAGGTGTTCCGTTTTACAGTATGTCTGGTGCAGATTTTGTAGAAATGTTTGTTGGAGTCGGTGCTTCCCGGGTGCGTGATTTATTTGAACAAGGTAAAAAGAATGCTCCCTGTATTATATTTATCGATGAGATAGATGCTGTGGGCCGGCACAGAGGAGCGGGACTTGGAGGCGGACATGATGAAAGGGAACAAACCCTTAATCAATTGTTAGTTGAAATGGATGGTTTTGAAACCAACGAAGGAGTAATATTGATTGCCGCAACTAACCGTCCTGATGTATTAGATAAGGCTCTATTAAGAAGGGGTAGATTTGATCGTCAAATTGTTGTTGATTTACCGGATGTTCGGGGCAGAGAAGGTATATTAAAAGTACATACTAAACAGATTCCCCTCAGTAAAGAAGTAAATTTAGATACGATAGCAAAAGGCACTCCTGGATTTTCTGGTGCAGATTTGGCTAATCTGGTAAATGAAGCAGCCCTTCTCGCAGCGAGGAGAACCAAAAAGAAAGTGGATATGAATGATTTGGAAGATTCGAAAGATAAAGTATTAATGGGAGTAGAACGGAGAAGTTTATTAATATCAGATAAAGAAAAAAGAAATACAGCATATCATGAAGCTGGTCATGTACTTGTAGCTAAACTATTACCGGAAGCTGACGAAGTTCATAAAGTTACTATAATTCCAAGAGGACGGGCTCTGGGAGTAACCTCTATGCTGCCTATGGATGAGAAACATAATTATACTAAAAGCTATTGTGAAACTCTTTTAAAACACATACTTGGTGGAAGAGCAGCAGAAAATATTATATTCAATCAGTATACTACCGGTGCTGGTAATGATATTGAGAAAGCCACTCAACTGACCAGGAAAATGGTATGTGAATGGGGGATGAGCGACGAACTTGGTCCTATTACTTTTGGTAAGAAGAATGAAGAAATTTTTCTGGGAAGGGAAATTTCTCAACACAGAGATTTTAGTGAAAGGACAGCAATTAAAATTGATTCTGAAGTTAAACGAATAGTTACTGAAGCTGAGAAAGAGTCTATTCGTCTACTTCGAGAAAATATCGAAGTATTAAAAAAACTTGCTGAAACATTACTGGAAAAAGAAATCTTGACCAGTGAGGAAATTGATAAAATTATAAACAAAAAGAAAATAAAGAAAAAAACAAGAAAGAAGAAAAAAACATCTCAAACAAAAAATAAATGATCAATAATCAGTAAAGAAATTATTAATATTGACAAATTTATTATCAACATTATGTCTTTTCTTGTTTATCAGCGGGCTGATATATGTTCTGATTTATTATACGTATAAAGTATCAGAATTATTAGCTCGTTTTCGTTTTAGTAGGATAGCTTTTATTTACTGGGGTATAATTTTAATACTCGGCAGTATTTTTTTTATTGCAAAATATACGAAATCAGCATATACACGAATTGGCTGTTTTCCGGTTATAAATGAACGAGCAGAAATTAATTCCGCAATTGCTGACAGGATAAGTTATTTTCTGGAGAAAGCAAATCGTACAGATGAGAATAAAATTATTTATGATGTAAAAAATACATTTGCGATAATCAATTTTGATTCTGCTATGTCCAAATCTTTTCTGAAAAGATTTGGAGAGTCAATTAGTCTTGATTATCTTATGTTAGTTGATACTCCTGAATATACGGATAAATATAGTGTGATTGACTGTTCTGTAATAAATTTCAGGGAGAAAAAATCATTTACATTTGAGGATACATTATATTTCAATAAACCTCAGAAATATTTTAATAGTGTAAAAAATCGTTCACTATACTTATCAGAATATGATTCTTCCTTAACAGATAATGAATTATTCCATACTGAAAGAAAATGGAATAATTTTGGGACAGGCTGTTACTATCTTTTAAAAGAAGAATATTTAGAAGCAGATAAAATATTTCGTTCTTTATATTTACAGTTACCTGATAATAATTGTATCAGCAAATATATTTCTTATACCTTACTTCAGAAAGCTCTGTTATTTAAAGTCGAGGATACGTTCAATAAGCATATATATGATCAGATATTTAATATATTGACCAAAAAGAAATACCCAGAAAAGGATCCAGAAATTTTGAAAATACAGGGGATCATGTATATACAGAATGAAAACTGGAATTTTGCTTATCAGAAACTCAAACAGGCATTGGAATTGAATCCAAATGATGCGGAAATATATTTTTATCTGTCAAAACTCCATCCTTCTCGACTTAAAGATATAGGTTATTCTACAAAAATTAATATTTTAAAAAAATCAGTTTATTTGAATCCGGCTTACCTGACTCCCAGTTTAAAGCTAGGTCAGATATATTTAAAAAGAAGAGAGTTTAACAAAGCAAAAGAGAGCTATAAAAATATTTTATCAATCAATCCCGGATCCATTGATGCATTACACGGTTTAGGGAAGATGTATTTAATACAGAATAATCCGGTCGAGTTTATTAATACCTATGAACATATCCTTGAGATCGATCCGGAAAACAGTATTGCTTTTTATAATCTGGGCATTGCATATTTAAATACCAAGGATATTGAAAGAGCTGAGAAATTTTTTCTTAGATCTATTGATATTGATAATTTTAAAAATAGTTATTTTTATCTAGGTGTAATATATGCCTTAAAAAATAATCCTCAAAAAGCGATCTCATATTTCTCAAAACGAATTGAATCAAGCGGGAATGATGAATATGCGAAAGAATCCCGTAAGGCTATTGAAAAATTAAAAAATAATGAAGATATCATCCATTTGCGGAGCTTCCATGGATTTGGCAGATAAAAAAGAGTATAACCTTGAAATAAAAAACCATATATACAATCTTTCAGCTCGTACTCATATTATGGGTATTCTAAATGTAACGCCTGATTCTTTTTCTGATGGGGGAGATTTTTTTGATCTTGACAGAGCAGTTGAAAGGGGGATGGAAATAGAAAGAGAAGGTGCGGATATAATTGATATAGGCGGAGAATCAACCCGTCCGGGAGCAAAGAAAATCAGTAAAGAGGAAGAACAGAGACGGGTTATACCGGTTATTGAAAAACTCAGTTCACGGTTATCCATACCGATTTCAATAGATACATATAAATCATATATTGCAGAGCTTGCTATTAAAGCTGGTGCAACAGTGATCAATGATATTAGTGGATTACGGTTTGATTCTGGAATGGGTGAAATTGCAGCTAAATATGATGTACCAGTTATATTGATGCACATTAAGGGAACACCAAGAAATATGCAAAAAGATCCTGTTTACAGTGATCTGCTAAAAGAAATTCACACATATTTATCAGAAAGTATTACGATTGCAATGAATGCCGGGATACCTGAGAATAAAATCATTATTGATCCTGGCATTGGTTTTGGCAAAACTCTTGATGATAATCTTCAATTAATCAATAATATAAATTATTTTCATACATTACATTGTCCGGTTTTAATTGGCGTGTCCAGGAAATCATTAATTGGTAAAATTCTTAATATAAATGAGAAAGAAAGGATATACGGCACTGCTGCAGCAGTGGCAGCTTCAGTGATGAACGGAGCTAATATTGTACGGATTCATGATGTGAAAGAAATGGTACAGGTGGTTAAAATAATTGATACATTAAAAACAGAGAATGAATAAATGTTAAGTGTATAATTTTTTATTTTCTTGCAATTTAGATGAATAAATATTATAATTAAAGGATATGAATACTAATAGTCTTGAAATATTTAAAATTGGTTTTTTCTCAATTGGAATACTGGATATTTTAGATATATTAATTGTTACGTTTATTATTTATAAACTTTACTTCATGCTGAGAAGAACTCATGCTGTCCAGATGTTTATTGGATTGCTATTGATTGTTATCATATCATTTATCTCTCAAACTCTGGGATTACAGGAAATGACCTGGCTTGCTGAGAATTTAAGAACAGTATGGCTCATTGCTTTTGTTATTCTGTTCCAGCCGGAATTACGCCGCGTTTTACGTATTATGGGTCAAAGTAGATTAGTAAGTATATTCAGTAAAGAACAGACAAATTTAGTAGTGGAAGAAATTGCAAATGCTGCAATAGAAATATCACAAAGAGGGTATGGGGCCTTAATTGTCATTAGCAGAAAATTAGGATTAAAACCAATTATTGAAACAGGGGTTGATATTCAGTCAAATGTAACTTCTTCTCTTCTGGTATCGATTTTTAATCCGCGTTCTCCTCTTCATGACGGGGCAGTAGTGATCAATAATGATATAATAGCTGCTGCAAAATGTATTTTACCTTTAAGCCGGGATCCGAATCTGGAACATCGCTGGGGCACCCGTCACAGAGCTGCCATTGGTATGTCCGAAAAATCCGATGCCTTAATTGTGGTAGTGTCAGAAGAAACTTCTAAAATTTCTATTGTTGAGAACGGTGAAATGATGATAGATATAGCGTATAAAGATTTATTAAATACACTCAAAAATATTCTACATTATGGAATGAAGAAAACATAAATACTTATGAACAGGATATTATATATTCTTTCCAAAAGAACAAATTTTTTAAATCCAAAGATAATTTTTACATTATATATATTTTTTGTTCCCTTTTACTGTCTTTCAAATATTAAAATTGAAGAACATTCAGAAAATAAAATAACAGTTAGGATAGATTTTTCACAACTGACAGCAATTAAATCAGTTCGTACTTTGCCTTTGTTGAAAGAAACCTTTTTTATCCTTTCTGATGATAAAAACATTACTATCAAAAGTCTTGAGAAAAAATTTCTTGATCTTCCTATATCAGCTACAACGGAAGATTTGTTGATAGAAGATATTCCTATCGGATCAGAAAAAAATATAACATCACAAGTAACAGATGCAGACCATCAAAAAATTTTTGATTATACAAGCATTGGTGAATATCAAGGATTGCATTTAATGAGAGTTCATATCTGGTCATTCGATTATGAACAGAAAAAATTTTTACAGCAGTTTAAATTTGAAATCTCAGGAGAGGGGATAAAATTTTTCCCTGATAGTATATTTTATTCAAATCTTGATATATTATCCGGTATAAACCAAAAATATACACAGCAGGAAATTAAAAAAACAACTCAGACCAGTCACTCTATTGGGGATTATAATTTAACCGGCAAGAAAAGATT
>Ga0180433_10004820_pt1 | contig 18700 bp, 10 predicted proteins | sample SS_ome_8_FD_132980 | JGI IMG/M metagenome (GOLD analysis project Ga0180433, IMG submission 132980) | Hypersaline lake sediment archaeal communities from the Salton Sea, California, USA - SS_1_D_1 metaG | ecosystem: Environmental > Aquatic > Non-marine Saline and Alkaline > Hypersaline >... | reverse complement strand
CTGCGGCCTCCTCGTTCTGATGTAGGATCACCTGTTATTTTGGTTAGATATCCCATGCGTACGAGTTTATCCAGAGCACTGTAAAGAGTTCCGTATGGAAAAGTGCGGCCTGTTTCTTCAGAGATATGCTGCCGGATTGTAACACCATAGGCGTTTTCCTTAAGCTTCCATACAGTCAATAAAAACATCTCTTCAGTAAGGTTTAAATCTTTCATTTCTCTTTTCTCAATTTATTTATACGAAAAATAGTACAAATAGTTTTATCTGTCAAGTATATTTTTACGGATTTTCGTAAAAATAAATTATAAAGGAGGATCTATGACCTTATTCTTCTTCCATGTTATTCCGATATTCCAACAAAAAAGATGTGAATTCTAAAAATAAATATATTGCTATTCGTAAGAAATATTGGTATCTTTCCTTCAAATCATGGGGAGAGGAAAAATGCCCAAAAATTTATGCGAGCTGTTTTTGAACTCGATCAAGTCTTTTCCTAAGAATGATCTGATCTTGGAAAAGACGAGAGGGAAGTATAGGTCTGTTTCATCTGAAGAATTCGGGAGGCGCGTCAAATATTTTGCTTATGGATTACATTATCTGGGGGTGAAATCTGGGGAGAAAGTCGTGATAATCTCCGAAACCAGAGCCGATTGGACTATGGCTGATCTGGCCATTCTATGCCTTGGAGGAGTAGTCGTCCCTATCTATACCACTCTTACACCTTCGCAGATGAGATATATTATACAGGATTCAGATGCCAAAGCCGTGATCTATTCATGTGATGAGATCTGGCAGAAACTGAAGAAAGTGGAAAAAGATTTAGGCGGGGTGAAACATTACATAACCTTTGAAAATCGATCTCCTGAAGGAACTTTTACAAAGGATCAGATTATCGAACGGGGAAAGGTTGCCATGAATGAAGATCCTGATTTTTTGGAAGCATCGATCTCTTCTATAAAACCAGATGATCTTTTTTCTATCATGTACACCTCAGGGACCACCGGTCCGCCTAAAGGCGTGATGTTGACTCATAATAATTTGATCAGCAATGCTGTAGCCGTTGCCTCTTTACTTCCGGTTGGACCCGAAGACGTCGCTTTTTCCTGGCTGCCGTTGTCACATAGTTTTGGCCGGCTGGCCAGTATGCTTTATTTTTATGTGGGGTGCTCTATAACCTATGCTGAAAGCATGGATACCCTGATTGAAAACATGATCGAGACAAGGCCGACTATAATGCCGTCCGCGCCTAGACTGTTTGAAAAATTTTATGCCGTAGTCATGGAAAGTGTTTTGTCAGGTTCAGCGATCAAAAAAAAGATCTTTTTTTGGGCTCTAAAAGTCGGAAAAAAACATGCGTTATTTGAGATACAGAGGTTGCCCATTCCAGCTTCTTTAGCTGCAAGGAGAAAATTGGCGCATAAACTGGTGTTTTCAAAAATTCTCGCCAAGACCGGAGGCAATTTTAGGTTTTGTATTTCAGGCGCAGCTCCTCTTGCTAAAGATATAGGAGAATTTTTTTATGCCATAGGATTTCCAATTTTAGAGGGATATGGCCTTACAGAAACATCACCTGCGATCACGGTCAATACCTTCGAGAATTTAAGATTCGGGACAGTAGGAAAGCCCCTTCCTGAAGTTGAAGTCAGAATTGCCGACGACGGAGAAATAATAACCAAAGGTCCCCATGTAATGAAAGGATATTATAAAGATGAACAAGCCACTCAAGAGGTCTTGAAAAATGATTGGTTTTATACCGGAGATATAGGCCATATTGATATGGATGGTTTTCTCGTAATAACCGACAGGAAAAAGGATATTATCGTTACTTCCGGGGGAAAAAATATTGCTCCTCAGCCGGTTGAAAATACCCTCAAGATGAATAAATATATTCTCAATGCGGTTTTGATCGGAGACAAGCGAAGTTATATCACTGCTCTGATCGTGCCTGAGTTTGAGCAGTTAAAAAAAATCGCTGCCTCCAAAAAAATTTCTTACGAAAATCTATCCGATCTCTGCAAAAATGAGGAGATCATAAATTTTTATTTGAAAGAGATCGATTCGATGACAATGGATCTGGCTCGATACGAAAAAATAAAAAAGATCACCCTCTTAGATAGAGATTTTGAGATAGAAAAAGGAGAAATAACCCCTACCCTAAAAGTAAAGAGAAGATTTATAACGGAAAAGTATAAAGACATTATTGATGATATGTATCTCGACCCTTTGATCACAGCCAACGCCAAAGAGCGAGTATCAGAATGATCAGTATGACCAGACAGAGATTCATATAAGCAATAATAAAAAATACTTTTTTAGGAGCCTTGAGGGATTCCTTTTTTTCTGAATAGATCAGTTTTCCCACAGGATTTAAATTTTTTATTTTTTCCTCGCCGTGGGGGGCCTGTGCCAACTGATTCGTCAGATCAGTTCCGGGCTTATGACGGCCAAAATGTTTTCCTTCTTGCCATGATGGGAGGCTGCTGACATCGTATATCTTGTTTTGATAAGCGAAATAAATTGGTTTTCCTGCCTCCCCATTGAAGGCCGAGAGTTCATCCTGAGTAAGGTCCTTTTTTTGCAGATCTAATGGAGATGTCTGTTTTTTCCCCAATTTTGGTCCGATAGCGAAAACAACAAAAAAGGCTGAACCTGCCATGATCAGAAATAAAATTATTTTTATAAACAACAGGATACCAAAACGGGATACGAAGAACGAAGAAAAGGAAGTTAATCGGAATACAGTCAGGATTGTCCCGGTTATCGCTATCACTATGATTGATATAAGCCCAAGTTTTACTTCCCCGCGGGGAAGACCTGAGGCAGCATAGGTGGGTTTAAGGATCAAATGAACATACAGGATCGTTCCGAACCAGAAAATTCCCATAAATATATGCAGGAAACCCGAGACCAGCCGGACAGCCCGCCGCCAGGTAAAGGCTGTTTGAGGGCTCGAAAGATAGGATTTGCCTTCTTTAGTCAGTTCCCCTCCTCCGTCGGGATCGATGTGACAGGCACCGCAGTCTTTTCCGGTTTGCTCAGCCAGTTCAACTGTGGCAAAGGTTCGCTGGGATATCACCATAGATATTATCGAAAATAAAAGAATTAAAAAAATAGAGACAATAAGATTCCTCTTCCACATGATATTTTTAGTCCTCCTTCTGAAATATATCATTTATTCCCGTTGGAGAGAGGATATCAAAACTCAGTTATGAATTCAATCAATTGTGCATTCAATCGACTTTGGTTATCATTGAATGTTCCTGATATTTATATTCATTCAGAGAGAATAATTATAAATTTGTAAATTAACTTTCGTCTGTCATAATATGGTGGTGTTTATTGAACGGGATAGATATATGGCTGGATGAGTTAACAGAATGATAAAAAAAACGGCACTTATATTACTTGTCGGGGTCATTTTAATTCCTCTATTGGCGAATAACTCCAATAAGGAGAGGATAAAAGAGACATTCGAATCAAATGAAAACCAGATCTCTGCTGCTGCCGGTGAAGAAAACTTAATTATAAAAAAGGTACCTGAGGGGGACATGTCTGTCTGGGAAAAAATTGAATTATCCTGGAACACAGAGCCTGAAAGCACAGATCTGGAATTCCGATTTAAATTGGCTGTTCCGAAAGGATGGGTGGGTGGAATTCTGTACAATTTTAAAAAATGGTCTGGTTGGAGTGATAAAAAGATCATGGTTTATGATAAATTCGCCCAGGAAGGAAAGTACCTCTTCCGGGTTCAATGCCGGGAGAAAGTCACGAAGAAAATTATAGATCAAGAAACACTATCCTGGAAAATGACATGGGATTATCCCTCTATCAAATCCGCACAATTAAATATAGATTGGAAATCTGCCTATACTATGAAATCGAGATCTCAAAAATATGAATTTTTGGCCGATGAATTCAAGCGTGAATATGAATTATGGATGGATAAATTCAAACGGGAACATCAGAGATTGAACCTGGTGACCAATCCGGATAAAGTGATCCAATCACTTTCTCTGGCAGTAAGAGACGAAGCCGAGGATTTGCTTTTGATGTGGGCGGATGGAACCGGACACCTGGTTAAAGATCTCGCAGCCCGGCTTCTTATTCCTTCTTTAATATATCCAGTCATACAAAAGGGCCTTTTGGAATTGATTGAAATATACAGCGATCGCAAGGCCAACAAAGCCGCCTCAACAGCGCTGTCAGCCCATTTTGCTTGGAAATTCTACCAGGCAGTGTCATCTCAAAAAATTTATACTGTTATTGTTGATAAGGGACAGGGGATTATGGGTTCCCCATTGACTCAAACCGTGATGTTAAAAAGCGGAGACAGATTAAATTATCATTATAGTCTTAAAGATGGATTTCGTGCTCTTAAAGTTCAACTGAATGGAACAGAAGTATCTCAGCTTGGAAGTATTGTTGTTGACGATCATTATACTTTGAAAAGCAGTGCGGAAAAAGAGCCCGGAAAACCCAAGATCGATTCATTTTCCATGAATAATGGAGAGGATGCGACCGCTGAAAGAAAGGTGATCTTAAATAACCAATGTTCCGGATATCCTCTTTATTATATGGCTTCAGAAGACCGAAAATTTTCAGGTGAAGCCTGGAAACTGTATGCAGAAGATCCTGAATTTATTCTGAGCCCGACACCCGGATCAAAAATTGTATTTTTAAAGGTAAAAAACAACACAGGGGAATCCAAGGTTGTAAGGGATGTTATAAATCTTGATTACAGCGGACCCACTGAGACATATGAATTCCTATTAAAATGGGGGAAAAATGGAACAGGAGAAGGCGAATTCGATCTGCCTACAGCACTGGCTATAGATAAAACGAATCATATTTATGTGCTGGATTCTTTAAACCGCAGAGTGCAAAAATTTGACGCGGACGGACAATTTATCCTGGAATGGGGCAAGCTGGGTGTTGGAAATGGAAGCTTTTTCTTACCTTCTGGAATAGCCGTAGATGACATTGGGAATGTTTTTGTATCTGATGCTTTTTACTGTAATGTTCAAAAATTTACATCCGATGGAATTTTTTTAAAAAAATGGGGGGAGAAAGGGACCAGGGATGGAGAATTCCAGCGGCCGGTATATCTTGCTGTAGATAAGGATGGTTATGTATATGTTTCCGATAACACCAGGAACTGCATTCAAAAATTTACTAATGATGGTCTGTTCGTGATGAAATGGGGAAATACAGGCAGCCTGGCCGGTGAGCTCTCCGGGCCGGCTGGTTTGGCTTTTGATGACCTTCAAAATATCTGGGTGGCTGAATTCGAAAACTGCAGGCTGCAGCAGTTCTCACCCAGCGGCCAGTCCATGAAGATCCGGGAGCTGGAAAAACCAGCGGATGCAGTTAATATGGGACCGGGAGGGATTGCCTTAGACGGAGAAGGATCTCTTTATGTGGTGATGGGCGACCAGGATTTAAACTACTGCTGGGTTCATAAGTATTCATCCAGTGGAGGTTTATTGGCTGAGATCGGCAGCCGGGGAACGGGAGATGGTCAGTATATGTTGCCCGTAGATATTGAAGTAGACGCTGCCGGATATGTATATGTAACCGATGCGGAAAAAGACGCCGTATTGAAATATAAAAAATATATTGAAAAGTAGAATGATTCATGTTTTTTAATTATCAGAGAAAAAATAGACTGAGAGGTGCTTCAATAGGTACTCCCTATTCTCAGCTTGAGGAAAAATAAGGAGGATGTCAATGGCAAAGGTTTTGGTTTGTTATTATTCTCGGACGGGAAATACCAAAAAAATGGCTGAAAAAATTCATGAGGTTTTTAAGAGAGAAGGATTGGAAACTGAATTGAAAAAAGTTGAGGAGGTCAAAGCTGAAGATCTCCTTTCCTATGACTGCATTGTGATGGGATCACCGACATTTTACGGAACCATGGCCTGGGAGATGAAACAGCTGATCGATGAAAGCGTTAAGTTCCATGGAAAGCTTAAAGGCAAAGTTGGAGGAGCCTTTTCTTCGTCAGCGAATATTGGGGGCGGTAACGAAACCACGGTTACAGCAATTCTTGATGCCATGCTGATCCATGGTATGATCATCCAGGGAGAACCAAGAGGAGATCACTATGGTCCTGTCTCGATCGGTGTTCCTGATGGCCGATCACTTAAATGCTGCGAACGATTGGCTGAGAATCTGGCTGTGCTTACCAAAAGACTGGCTGGATAGAAGGGGATCAATTCGGGATTTTTATTTTGATACCTATATCCTGAATGATATACACCCACTGTTCATTCTTTAAGTATATTCGTCCTCTTTTCATAGTCCCACAATTGATTTAAAATATAATGAAATGAAGATATGTACTAAAGGAGAAACAAATGAATAAATTAATACTCTTAGTTTTTATTTTTATTCTTGCTTTTATACCTGCCTGCCAGAAGCAGACAGAAGCCCCGGATCAGCCTTCTCTAAACTATCCGGAAACAAGGAAAGTTGATCATATCGATGATTATTTCGGAACTAAGGTTCCGGATCCTTACCGATGGTTGGAAGATGACCAAGCTGAAGAGGTCAAACAGTGGGTGGAGGCGCAGAATGAAGTCACCTTCGCCTATTTGGAAAATATTCCTTTCCGGGATTCAGTACTGGACCGGGTGAAAGAGCTGTATAATTATCCCAAACAATCGGCGCCTTGGAAAGTAGGAGACTATTATTTTTACACCCGGAATGAAGGTCTGCAAAATCAATCTGTTATCTATATACAAAAGGGACTGGAAGGAGAACCGGAAGTGTTCATCGATCCCAATGAGATTTCTCCTGATGGTACCATCCGCATTTCTCTGGCGGCTTATTCCCAAGATTACCGCTACATTGGGGTGATGCGCTCCGAGGCCGGATCTGATTGGCAGGAGATCCGTGTGTATGAGATCAAAACTAAAAATGAATTACCGGACCGGATACAATGGGTCAAGTTTACGGGATTAGCCTGGGTGGGTGACGGATTTTATTACAGCGGGTATGAAAAACCGGAAGAGGGTCAGGAATTGACTGCGGCCAATCAGTTTCAAAAGATATACTTCCATAAATTGGGTGAATCGCAGGAAGAAGATGTTTTGGTCTATGAAGACCTCGAACATCCCTACAGGTACATGAATGTGGATGTAACAGAGGATAAGCGGTTTTTGATTCTCAATATATCTGAAGGGACATCCGGCAATGAACTATATTTCCGGACTGCAGATGAAAAGCTTGATGCTCCTTTCAAATCCCTGATCCAAGGGTTTGACTATGACAGTTATGTTATCGACAGCGTAGAGGGAGGACTCCTTGTCTATACAAATATGAATGCCCCTAAGTATAGAGTGGTTCGTATTGATCCTTTTGATCCCCAAAAGGAAAATTGGACGACCGTGATCGCCGAGGCGGAAGATACCCTGGAGGGAGCCGGGACAGCCGGGCGAAAATTGTTTTGCAATTATCTGAAGGATGCGTCAACTCGAGTTTATCAATATGATCTGGAAGGAAAACTTGAACGGGAAATTGAATTCCCTACCCTAGGTTCGGCCTATGGTTTCTATGGAAAGCCGGATGATAGTTTTGTATTTTATTCTTTTTCTTCTTTCACTTATCCTCCAACTGTTTACAAATATACCATCGCGACCGGAGAATCGGAAGTTTATTATAAGACAGAAGTTCCTTTTGATCCTGATGAATATATAACAAATCAGGTTTTTTACACCAGCAAGGATGGAACTTCTGTGCCTATGTTTGTGGTGCATAAAAAAGGATTATCCTTGGATGGCCGTCGTCCCACATTATTGACTGCCTATGGTGGTTTTAATATAAGTTTATCTCCTTATTTTAATCCCACGATCACTGTACTTCTCGAAAATGATGGTGTGTTTGCACAGCCGAATCTGCGTGGTGGAGGCGAGTATGGAGAAGAATGGCACAAAGCCGGGATGCTTGAGAAAAAGCAGAATGTGTTCGATGATTTTATCAGTGCCGCCGAATATTTATTAGCTGAAAATTATACTTCATCTGAAAGATTGGCGATATCCGGGGCTTCCAATGGGGGGCTGCTGGTCGGGGCCTGCATGACCCAGAGGCCCGAACTCTTTAAAGTGGCCCTGCCGGCCGTAGGAGTCATGGATATGCTGCGTTTCCATAAGTTTACAGTAGGATGGGGCTGGGTGGTCGAATACGGTTCCAGTGATGAACAGGAGCAGTTCGAATATTTGTATAACTATTCGCCGCTGCACAACATAAAAGCCGGAGTTTCCTATCCGGCCACTTTAGTTACTACTGCTGACCATGACGATAGAGTTGTTCCGGCACACTCTTTTAAATTTATCGCTGCTCTTCAGGAGAAACATGCAGGAGAAAATCCTGTGCTTATCCGGATCGAAACCAAATCCGGTCATGGCTCGAGCAGTGTCTCAAAAATGATCGAAGAAAGGGCGGATGAATTTGCGTTTATGTTTTATAATTTAGGAGTGCGTCCAGAAGTATCAGATCAATAGGATTTTAGTTATGAGTTTTTTCTGCATTTCTTCAAATAATAACGGGCCCAAAAATGATTTGGGTTAAGTTCAACGGCTCGGGAAAAAGCCTGGAATGCCTTATCCATTCTGTTCAAGCCGTATTCACCTAATCCTAAAAGATAATTGGACTGAGCAGTCTGGGCCTCAGCCGACTGTTTTTCACCGAATTTAGTGAAAAAATCCTGTGCCCCCCCCTGTGTTATTCTTTGTTGGGCATATTTAATGAGCTCATTTAGTATTTTATCCGCTTCTTGAACAAATCCGGTTTTTTTCATTGACAGGGCTTTATAAAAACTTAATTCCGACCAACCCCGGGAATCGGCCGAAGCGATCCTGAAAGCTTCTTGGGCTTCTTGTATTTTTCCCAGAGCTTCCAAAGCAGTGCCAACAAAATATTGAACTTGTGCTTCCCGGCCGCCATGCACGGGCCTGGCAACTTCCAGATTGTAAGGGTAGTCTGAAGCCTGTTTAAAATCCTTAAGAGCCTGGTTATAATGACCGTGCTCGAAATAGCGGCAGCCCCGGAGAATATGAGCATGAACATAGAAGTCATGGATCTGGCCGCCTCCTTCCCAAAGATGGAAATGATGATCCAGCATCAATTTTATAGCCCGATCATAATTACCTGTCTGAACCAGAAGTTTAATATTTTGGGTCAAAGCATCGTCCCGCTTTTTGACTACATCAAAGTTATCCTCGAGAAGTATAAGCCTCTCCTCAGGATCTTTTTTTGAGGCTTCATAGAGTGTGTCCAATTCATAAAACAACCGGGCATGGTTTTTATTGAGCGATAGGGCTTTTTCCATAGCAGTCACGGCTTTATCTATATCATTCTTTATCCAGGCATAAGCCAGACTGAGATTCCGGAATAGCATAAAATACGTTTCTCCCAGATCTTCTGCTTTTTCCCAGTAGGTAATGGCCTTTTTTGGACGGCTTTCAAATAAACAGTTACCCAGAAGATAGCAGGCCAGTGAATCCTGTGGATTTTGACCAAAGGCCCTTCTTAAGGCCATCTCGGTTTCTATCCGGAATGGAAAGCAGAGATCGGGAGATAGCTGCGGGGCTTTTAGGTAATAGGTTTCTGCCTTTTCTTTTTCACCGAGGTTTTTAGTTAAGTAACCCAAATAATAATGAATAAGAGGATGAGAAGATCCAGTTGTTTTTGCAATCCTGAGAAGAACATCCTTTGCCTCTTTGTAAAGCCCGCAGTTCATATAATCCAGAGAAAGTTCCAGATAGGATTGAACCTCGTCTCTCATTAGAATGCTAAGATTTTTTAGTCCTGCCTCAGAATCTCTGCCTTTGTTATTTAACAGGTCTATTAAATAGAGTTCGTTTGCGGCCCAGAAATCCAGGGGATTAAAACGCAGTGATTCCAAAGCTGTTTTTTCAGCTTTATCTATTCTGCCTAAACGGCGGAAAAGAGCGGTTTTGAGATTTGAATATTTTGCATAAGCAAAGTTATCCCCGGCTGGGGATTTCTCAAGTAATTCGAGCGCTTCTTGATAGTTTCCTGCGGCGCACTCCATTTCAGCCAGGTTGTAGTAAGCTGCCGGCTGCCAAAAAATGTCCCAGGCGGCAGCATTGAAGACATCTACGGCCTCCTTGGTCTTAGTTTGTTCTCTTAAAGCCAATCCCAAATAATAATAGGCATCCCCCTCTTTGGGCTTGGTATGATTAAAGGTAAGCCGTTCTAAAGCAGAGCGCAGATATTTTTCCGCTTCTTCAAACATCCCCTTTTTCAGATATTGTGTGCCCATTTGGATATTAGCTTGGCTATACAGTGGGTCGCGTCTTAAAGCTTCTTCATAATAGGGAATAGGATCTATGGAAGGATTGTGAAACTGTTCCAGCCGCAGCCCCGTCAGGTAAAGCTCTTCACAGGAGGATATTTCTTTGGGAGCCATAGGTGGTTTAACTGGTTGGGGCATAGTTTCGGGGTTCCTTTTTTTAGGGTTATACCTGATCAGTTCAGCTTTTCCGGTTTTTAAGATCAGAGCCAATTCTTCTTCTCTTATTGTTTCAGGTATTTTTAAATTTGTTGAAAAAGGACAGTCGGGGGCCAGGTCAACTTTAGCTTGGAACAGCGAATCTCCCCGATGCATCAATAAAAGCGTAGCTTCCGGAGCCGGTGAGGATACATTCACACCTAAAAAAAGATTTCCCGGTGAGGGAATTTCAAGATTCACTGCAGCTTTTAGATTGGCGGCTTTAACCCCCTGGATCTCCCTCAGAGGATACCAATAATGGGTGACTGTTCTTATTTCATAAGGTTTGATCCAACTGTAATCCGGCTGATTGTCCGAGTAGGCGCCGACCATTATTTCAAGATAGGGGCCATCAGAATCAGAAAGGATCGTCTCCCATCGTTTGCCTCGATCTCCTGTTCCCCAGGTCCAGAATTTTTTCCCGGGCATAATGTGGTGATCCGCGATATGAATGATGCCGGCTTTTTTTCCATGGTCATATCCAGCAAGATAGTCTTCCTCATAGTTCCACGCGAAAAAGGATGTGGCTGCAGGAAGGTTTTTCCACCAGCTGATATCAATTCCTGAAGAATAGTCGACATTATGATAAAATTGACGGGCTATGGGCCAGTCGGCGAACTGGTTTTTTCCATGATATGTTGCGTATTGAGTGGATGGGGGAAAAATGACCTGATAGTTTTCACTGGTATGCACGGCCACATTAGCCCAGTAGAGCATGGAATGTGGGTAAGGAGTCCGGTTTATGATCCTGACTTTGGTTTCGATAAGAGATTTCCCTGGATAAAGGGTAAGCCCGATGGCCCATGAAGTCCGGTGCCTGAGCTCCAATTCGCCGATCCATATGGTTTTGCTTCCATCTGAATTGTTTTGGGTGGTATAGTCGACCGGAAGGAAAGCGGTAGCCCGGTGATGATGGGGAATATTCCATTCAACCCCTCCTGAAAGCCAGGCACCCAGCATGCCTATCAGAGCAGGTTTGACCACCGACTGGCGGTAAAACAGGTCGTAATTGTTGGTTTTATCCCGGGCTGAAAAGATCCGTCCACCCAGGTCCGGGAGTATACATAATTCTATATATTCATTCTCAAGACAAACGGCATGATAGGCCCTGTTCTCTTTTTTATCTGTTAGTTCATCCAGGAAAGGATAGGGATAAACTCTTCCCTGGGCCCCTTGATAAGCCCGTCCGTTATAAAATATCGGGAAAATACAGGGTTCTCCGGTAAGATAAGTGGGCAGTGTTATTTTTTCTTCACGGATAGTGACTTTATCTTTATTTGCATCAGCTAGAGAAAGATTAGAAATAAAGATTAAAAGGGCCACAGTTATAAGAAACAGATGGTTACTTTTTCTCATTCTTTTTCTCCCATATTTTCTCATGTATACTTTAATTAAAATTTGAAAACATGTGAAGGGGAACAAACTATTTTAGATCTCTTACGTATAATACAAGTGATTCTTTCAGAAAATTAGAAATTATAGCGGTTAAACACATACTTACAAAATGGAAAGAGACAAGTTTTAATATGAATTTCATTGAGAAAATTTTAAGGAGGAAAAAATGAGACGTCATTTATTTATGAGTATACGGTTATTGGCTGTGGTTGTTTTAATACTATTATTCTTAGGGAATAACATAACCGGAGAAGTAAAGGATGAAAAAAACACAAAATGGAAAAAATATAAAACTCCTGAAGAGGCAGGTTTTTCATCCGCTAAGCTTCTTGAAGCCAGAACCTACTGGGAAAGTCTGCAGCCGGCATTCGCAGCTGTTATGATCATTTATAAGGGAAAGATCCTGATTTCATGGGGAGATACAAACAGGCCCTATATGTGCCATTCTATCCGGAAGAGCCTACTGAGCGCACTTTATGGCATCCATGTGAATGAAGACCATATAGACATTCAAAAATCCATGGCGGATTTGGGTATAGACGATGTGCCTCCCTTGACAGATGCTGAGAAACAGGCCAAAGTAGTTCATCTTTTAAAGTCGCGTTCCGGAATATACCATGAAGCCGCCTATGAAACCCCAGAAATGAAGGCGATGAGGCCGCCCCGGGGCAGCCACCCTCCGGATACATACTGGTATTATAACAACTGGGATTTTAATACTCTGGGAACGATTTTCGAACAAGAAACCGGCACCCAGATCTTTGAGGAATTTAAAGCCAGGATTGCTGATCCTCTGGGAATGCAGGATTTTAGACTCGATCTCTGTGAATATTATTATGAATGGGATCTTTCTATTCATCCTGCCTACCTTTTCCAGATGTCAGCAAGGGACAGGGCCCGCTTCGGGCAGCTTTTCCTTCAAAATGGGCAGTGGGAAGACAAGCAGATAATCTCAAAAAAATGGATCAAAGAAAGCACTAAAAGTTACTCTGATATCTCCGTAATGGCGGAGGAGTTCAAGGGCATCGGCTACGGTTATATGTGGCTGGTTCTCTCTGAAGATATCCCTGCTCTCCAGTCTTATAATTATCTAAAGGACATTGGTCCTGGATTCTATGCCTCTGGTGCCGGTGGACATGTGATCATGATCTTTCCGCAACAAGAGCTTGTTTTTGTACAGGTGATAGACACTTTTCAGGGATACGATGTGGATAATGAAAAGTCCTTCACTCTCTTCGATAAAATTTTAGCAGCCAAAGAAACAGACATTTTTGATCTGACTGTGGCTAAAACCTGGTTCAGACCCAATAAAATTTCAGCGGGAGAAAATGTCAAATTGAATGCCAGAATTAAAAATTTAAGCCGCAATACCTCAGTTCCGGCTGGAGTGGATTTTTATCTTTCCAAGAATAACAAATTCAACAAAAGGGATATCCATATCGGATACTCTGAGCTTGCCGCGATCAAATATAATAAGAAAAAGACAGTCAGACTGAATACTACGATTTTAAGCAAGATAAAACCGGATAAATATTATCTTATTGCCTATGTTGACCGGGATGATCTAAATTTGGATCCCTACCCGGAAAACAACATTTATATCAGCGCAAAAAAACTTGTGATTAAGTAAATTTATTGAAGGTTGATGTTACCAGAGTCAGTCTTATTCGTAACGCAGGGAGTCCGCAGGATTGAGTCGGGAGGCCTTAAAAACCTGCCATCCTATGGTAAGCACTACGACAGTCAAGGAAAGCAGTGCAGCCAGAATAAACATACTTATATTTATGCCCGCCCGGTAAGAGAAATGCCGGAGAAGAAGATCGATAAAAAAATATCCAGCTGGCCAGGCTATGATGTTAGCCAGGAACACCCATTTTAAAAAATCCTTGGAAAGAAAGCGAGAAATAACCATAGAGGTTGCTCCCATGACCTTCCGGATCCCGATCTCACGGCTTTTCTGAGCGGCCATAAAGGCGCTGAGTCCGAGAAGTCCCAGCCCTGAAATGAAAACCGCGAGTAAGGTGAGGATTCCGATGAGTTTTCCCATCCGCATTTCAACCTGATAATTCTCCTCGATAAGCTTTTCAAAAAGCATCCAGGTAAAGGGGTAATCAGGATTGAACTGGTTATGAAAATTATTTAGCTCGCTAAGAGCCTCTTTCATATAGGCAGGGTCGAGTTTGATAAAAACATTGTTTCTTATATCACCCCATCCCGGGTCCATACCAAAAACGATCGGCTGGATCTGAAATTGGAGGGGACGAAAATGAAAATTTTTCACAACACCGATGATCTTACCTTCATTGCCGAAAACGGATAATCGTTTTCCTATGGGTGATTCCATTCCCATGAGTTTAACAGCCTCTTCATTGACCACATATCCTTCTTTGATATCGGAGGGAAAATCTTGAGAAAAGGGCCGCCCGGCTGTAAATTCCATTCCGAATGTGCGGAAGTAATCAAAATCAACAAATTCGAAATTCATGGAGACTCTTTTCTCCTGAGGTTTCCTTTCCCAGTCCAACTTGCTGACAGTGGAACTGATCTGGCTTTGATTCTGAAAACTTCGGGTTATGTTCCGTATATAGGATTTTCCCATTATTTCGTTTTTGAGGGTGTCATATTTACCTCTTAAATTGCCCTGGAGCGGAAAGAAAATTATGTTTTTTTTGTCATATCCGAGGTCTTTTTTATCAATAAAATTAAGCTGATGGTAGATTCCCAGGGATCCGATGATGAGAAAAACCGATAAACTGAATTGGCTGACCACTAATATAGTGCGCAGCCTGCTGCTTTTTGATCCCTTAGACAAAGTGCCCTTGATTATTCGTCCAGGTTGAAAAGAAGAGAGAAAAAATGCGGGGTAACTTCCGGCTAATAAAACCGTCGTGATCAAAACTATCAGAGTTATCAGGATAAAACCAGGCGATGTTAGCATTTGAGTGGATAATGTGATTCCCAGGATCTGGCTGAAATAGGGAAGTGTAAACTGGATCAGAATAAAGGCAATAATTAAGGCTAATAAAATGAGAACAAAGGCTTCTCCCAGGAACTGCCGGATAAGCTCGATCTTTTTGGCTCCGATCACTTTTCGAATCCCGACCTCTTTAGCCCGGTTGGCTGATCTGGCAGTAACCAGATTCATGAAATTGAAACAAGCTGTTCCCAAAACCAAAAAAGCGATCAAAGAGAATAAAACCACCAGAAACATCCTTTCCCCTCCCTCCAATGAATGAAGGTGCATCTGGGGAAGGGGCTGCATGAGGGCTGATATCTTCATGTTATCGGGAAGGGGATTATGTTTTCCCAGAATCGTTATGATCTTTTTTTCGAGGTTTTCTTTATCAATATTGGGATTAAGCAAAAGATAAGTATGCGCCGGATTAATGCCCCAGTTATCCGGTTCGATGTTTTTATCATCAAAAATAAATTTAAATGATACCAGACAGTCAAACTGAAAGGAGGAATTTATGGGGACATCTTCTAAAATACCTGAAATCTTGACATCGATAGCTTGATTTACTGTCAGGACTTGGCCGAGGGGGTCCTGATCGCCGAAATATTTCCTGGCCATACTCTCTGTAAGCAAGATACTGTCCTGGTTCTGGAGGATGTCCTGGGAACTCCCTTTGAGAACAGGAAAGGAAAAAATGTCCAAAAAGGATGGATCCACAAAGGCGATCCGGTCGATTGTAAAGGATTTGTTTTCATGCTGGATCAGAATTCCGGATTCTACTAAAAACCTGGAAGTGGTTTCAATTTCCGCACTTTCCGATTCTAATATTGGGGCGAATGGATAAAAAGAACCTGAGGAAATGACATTTTTTCCGTCTGTATATTCAGCTTTAAAACCAAGACGGAAAATCCGGTCTTTGTGGGTATGAAAGCGGTCAAAACTCAGCTCATTGCTGACCCAAAGAAAAATAAGCAGACAGCTTACCAATCCTATACTCAATCCGGTGATATTGATAAAAGCGTAACTTTTGTGTTTCAACAGATTTCGAAAACAGATCTTGGCATAATTTATAAACATGAAAATTCTCCAGATAATATTTTCTTTTAAGGCAGACGGCAGGGCTGTGAGTACCTGTCTCCAATACCACAGAGCTGCACGGAATCTGCCCTGTTCTGCGGCCAGTTCATGAAAGATCTCTTCTATATCTCCGTGATAAGCATAATATGATTGGGCAGATAAAAAAGTCCGCAATAAAAATCTGGCAGTTTTAGGCGGGCGGCTCATGATCTATTCCCAGCTGGGATGGTATTCCCTTCCAAAAAAGTTGATTTATTTTAAGCGTATCCTTTAAAATCTTTTTTCCTTCGGGAGTCAAACGATAAAAACGCTTGCTCATTCCTCCCCGCTCAGGCGTTGGCTCACCTTTATACGCTTCCAGATACCCTTTTTTCGTCAAGCGTTCGAGCGGAAAATAGACACTGCCTACTGCTAGTTTTTTCCCGGAAAATTCTTGTATGGTTTTATAGACACTGATACCGTAAGCTTCATCTTCAAGCCGAAGTACCGTAAGCAGAACCAGCTCTTCCAGTTTAGTCAGCATGTGTCTTTCCTCCAATTCTAAAATTCTGAATAAATCATATATAATATACGCAAAAGGATGAAAAAAGTTTCTAAATTTCTGAAAAAATAAAAAAATTATTTTGAGTGAATGTTCTGATATGATAAGCTACCAAACAGATTTTTTTAACCTAAGGAACTTATCAAGAATAATAATTCAAACCAGTAATTAAATTTAACAATAAAAAAATGGAAAAGAAAGCTCTTCAAAAAATTCAGGAAAAAGAAATAAATGCCACTGATTCCTATAATGTAATATTTGAGGGCAATATCAAACAGGGAGAGAATCCCCTCGAAGTCAAAAGAAACCTGGCTGCTTTGTTCAAAGTGGATATCATGCGGATCGAAAAGATCTTCCTCAAATCGCCGGCTGTCATCAAACGCGATATATCCAGAGAAAAGGCGCTTAAATATAAACATGCCATTGAGCAAACCGGTGCTCTATGCCAGATAGAAAAAATAATACCTCCCCCAGATAATCAGATAAATCAGTCAGAGATTTCGGATAAGGCAGAGCCCCGAATGGTTCAACCCGCACCGTTTCCAACAAATTCAAATGATGGTCCAGAGACTGGTCCGAAAAAACCAAGCTCAGAATTTCCCGATTCATCCAGCCGGAATAGTTCCAGGATCAATATAATGGGTAGGGATACTTTAAAATCGCTGGGCATTGGTTTCGTCCTTTTCATCGTGGTCATCCTGGTGCCTTTTCTTTCCTTTATCTTCCATTACCTCATTACTCTGGTCCATGAATTGGGGCATACCATCTTTGGTTTGATCTTCGGGTATTTTTCCGTGCCCGCCTTTGATTTTGTCTATGGAGGAGGTATCACAATTCACACTGATCAGAGTTTAGGGTCGCTGGTGTTTGTGTATCTTTTTTTTGGGTGGCTGCTTTATTTTTATCGGCGGAATAAATTGTCTTTATCCCTAATATTGATTATTTTCGCTCTCTATTCTCTGGCGGCATTCACCTCTGCCCACCAGGTTGTCATACTTTTTATGGGGCATGGGACAGAGCTGGTTTTTGCCGGGATCTTTTTGTATAGAGCATTGAGCGGAAGCTCGGTTGTTGTCTCAGCGGAAAGACCTTTGTATGCCTTTCTGGCTTTTTTTATTTTTTTTAAGGATTTCCGGTTTGCCTATGACCTGATGTACAGCCCGGTTTTTCGGGCCGAATATGCCGCTGCTAAAGGAGGAGGGCACTGGATGGATTTCAGCCGGATCGCCCGGGAGTTTTTTCATGTGGAATTAAGCACAGTGGCAGCGTTTTTCTTGCTTTTATGTGTTATTGTCCCGGTCCTGACTTTTCTTTTCTTCCGGTATAAACCACGGCTGAACAAAGTATTTAACCGTGTTCTATCCCCGGTTTTTTAATCTGAACTAGCAAAAAAAATGCCGCTTGTGAATAATCCAGATCGATATTTCATTTAGCTTTGATCTTTCAAAAGATTCCCGGCATTATGGAAATTTGATTCTATTTTTTTACAAAGTCTTAACATCTTTTTAACAACTTTATGATTCTTTTTCTTTAAATTATTATTGTGATAATAAAAAGAGGGCGGTTATGAAAAAATCCAAATTATTCAGGGTAATGTATTTTTTTACTCTATCAGGGTTGTTTTTTCTGGCAGTGTTTTGCAATTATCTTTATGCTGATTCTCTTGAAAATGGAAAAAGCTCTATGAGTATCTTTCCCATCTTGATGTATGATACGGATATAGGGCTTGGTTATGGAGGTAAAGGAAAATTTATTAATTATTTTTCTTTAGATGAATCTTTTGATTTGATCCTGTTTAACTCCAGCAAGGGCGAACGATGGTATGTATTTACGTTTTCACTTCCTGATTTTGAGATACGCCAAGGAAAAATATATGGTTTATCGCTTGATTTAAAGGCTGAATATGACAAGTATTTAAAATATTATTTTTATGGAATCGGCACTGGTTCAAGAAAGGACGATGAAACAACCTTTACGTTTGAGAAAAAAGAACTTCAATTAACTTTGGGAAGAGGATTTTCTACCCATTTGGTCATTGAACTCACCTATTTTTTAAAAAACATCCGTTATTACAGAATTAAAGAAAATCAGATTTTTACAGATGAACTCAGAGGCGTAGGAGAACAGTTCTCTCCTTATGCTTCTTTTCTTTTTCGCTATGACACTTCAGACAGCCGGATTCATCCCAAAAAAGGTGGCAGCGTGTGGATTCAAAATG